>Ga0209698_10001849_pt1 | contig 24300 bp, 24 predicted proteins | sample LitLauG_LLR_2012_FD_187203 | JGI IMG/M metagenome (GOLD analysis project Ga0209698, IMG submission 187203) | Freshwater sediment microbial communities from Pennsylvania, USA - Little Laurel Run_MetaG_LLR_2012 (SPAdes) (version 2) | ecosystem: Environmental > Aquatic > Freshwater > Creek >... | reverse complement strand
TATGGCCATTCTGGACCAGTCATCCATGGCCATCCTGGATACGAACCCGCAGTATGCCGCTTTTGGCCACGGCACGATGGTGATGGGGGTGCTGCACCTGGTGGCTCCGAAGGCAAGTCTATTGCCGCTCAAGGCGTTTCGTTCCGACGGGACCGGCAATCTTTCCGATATCCTGCGCGCGATCTACTACGCGGTGCAGAACGGCGCGAATGTCATCAACATGAGCTTTGACTTTACGACCAGTTCCACCGAACTGACGTCGGCGCTGGACTATGCGAACCAATCTACACTGATCTGCGCCGCCTCGGCCGGGAACGATGGCCAGCAGGAGATCGTATATCCGGCCGCGCTCCAGACTGTCGTGATGGGCGTTGCTTCCACCAGCGATACGGACACGCGCTCTTCATTTTCCAACTACGGTAACGCAATCGTCTGGGTCGCAGCCCCAGGCGAAAGCATCGTGACCACCTACCCCTTCAGCACCTATGCTGCCGGTTGGGGCACCTCGTTCAGCGCGCCCTTCGTCTCAGGCGCCTCCGCGCTGCTCCTGGGTAAACAAGCCAAGGTCAACGAATCTCAGGCAGCCACAGCGCTGGCCCACGCCGTTCCGGTCGGTGCGGACATGGGTAATGGCCGCCTGGACATCGTTCAAGCGCTGCAGGCGATTTCCCCGGCAGATTTTTCGATCTCTCCCAATCCAACAACGTTGACCATTAACGCTGGACAGTCGGCCGGCTACACTCTCACACTGAACCCGATCAGCGGATTCAATCAGGCTGTCACCTTAAGCTGCAGTAGATTCCCGCCGGCCTCTACATGTGTGGTCACGCCGCCCGTGGTCACTCTCGATGGCAGCCATCCCGCGACGGTGACTGCCACCGTTCAGACAACGGCACGCGGGCTGGTTTCCTCGGCTCAGTTGTCGCGTAGCTTGCCAACGCGAACCGCCATACTGCTTGCATTTCTTGGGTGCTGGGTAGGATGGGCTGTAGTTTGGGCTTCATCTAGACGGTGGCGAATCTACTCCGCCCGGCGACCGAGTTTCGCGGCTGGACTCGGACTCTTGGTGGCGTCACTCTGCTGGAATTCATGCGGCGGTAACCACGCGCTCACCGGTGGGTTGCCCCCACCCAGCTCTTCAACCCTGTCCTCGATCGCGCTGAACCCAACGAGCGTCAATGGCGGGAATCCTGCTACGGGCGAGGTCACCCTCAATGGGGCTGCGCCTAGCGGTGGGGCAGTTATTTCACTTTCGAGCAGCAATACGTCAGTCGCCACGGTTCCCACCAGCGTGACGGTACCCGCCGGAAACTCAGTTGCAGCTTTTCAGGTCACCACCGTAGCGGTTGCCAACTCCACCACGCTCAACATCTCCGCTTCTCAGTCCGGCGTATCCCAGCATCAGACCGCTTCACTTACCGTGACGCCATCGGCCACCGGGCCCAGCCTTACCTCGCTTTCGCTCAATCCAAGCACCGTTACTGGGGGGGCTTCATTGGTCGGCAATGTAACGCTTAGTGCGCCGGCCCCACAAGGCGGCGCCATCGTTTCTCTAACCAGCAGCGAAGTGGCGCTTGCCACCGTACCGGCCACTGTGACCATTCCGGTGGGAGCTACAAGTGCTTCCTTCACGGCCAGCACCAGTGCCACGTCTAGTTCCACTGTGGTGAACATTTCCGCTAGCTATTCCGGCGTGACCCGAACCAGCCCGCTTACTGTGACACCTTCGCCTCAAGGAACTCCTTCCGGGACTTACACCCTCACGATTACCGGAAACTCCGGAAACTTGAGCCACGACTCGAGCGTAACTCTTGTGGTGAACTAAGCACGATTCAACGGGGGCGCCAAAGCGGCGGAAAGGTCCCGTCGCCTTACCTCCAAACCTTGCAATCAATGGAATGGAAGTGCAGCCACATTAAGCTGGGTGCTTGAATCTGAAAAAAATGCGAGGTTTACGGGAATAGATTTGCAGATCTTTCGAATCACAGCGGAGAGCTCAGGTTAAACGGGTTGATTCCTGGCGACTTTACCAACGAGGACAAACGGCGCCCAAAAATACGGGTGAGGCATCTCCCGGCGCAGGTTCTGCATGGCCCGCTGGAGAGAGAGGGCAGCAGGTTCGCCGCGGATGTAGCCTTTGTAGAACTCTTGCATGAGTTCGGCGGTGCTGCGATCGTGAACATCCCACAGGGAGAGTAATAATGATGTTGCTCCCGCCCTGAAAAGCCCACGTTGCAGGCCAAGTAATTCGTCACCTGCAGCGACGACGTTCATTCCGGTGGCGCATCCGCTGAGGGTCACAAGTCTTGCATTCAGACGCAATTGATAAAGGTCACACAGATTTATGTAGCCGTCGCCAAGCCGGATGCCTGAAAACATCGGGTTATCCTGGCGATAAACGCCGTGCGTTGCGATGTGCAGCAATCCAGCATCCGGCCCCGTCTCGCGAAGGACTCTCGACGTAGCTTGCTCGCCGAGGTACAGTTCTGCCTCAGGCAGCATTGCGGCCACTGATTTGACCTCGATAACGATTTGGGGAGCGCGCTCGTCGGGGATTCCCAAAACGAGTGACTTCCGCTTTTTCGTAGACGCCTTTTGTTGGCAGAGTGCAAACACCGTCGCGCTGGGGGCATACGAGATCGTGTATAGGTCACCGAGGTAGGCATCGCCCATTCGCAAAGCATGAAACGGAAGAAAATGCAGGTTTCCGTGCGGAACGAAAACCAGGTGTTGTGCGCTCAATCGAGGGCGTAGAGGCTTGACCAACTCGAGGTAGAGAGCTTCCAGGTGAGCCAGAGTGGCCCGCAATAAAGGCTTCTCGAACTGCCGCATGCGCTCTGTGCCCATGCGGAATTTGGAAAGCTGGAACCGGAGTAGTTGCAACACTGGAGATACCCGGGAAACCAGTGTCACCGGAGTAATTTCGGTGGCTTCGCGGGTGATTATCGCTGCCACCAGACGATCTTCGGCTGCAAAGTATTCGACAATTGCCGTATGGGGTGGAATCGTGGACTGAAGCTTCGTCAACGAGAACTCGGCCGGCGCATCGAGAGCTACATTTTCACATTCGTGCGCGGACAGTTCGCGCAAAGCTCGCAACAACTCGTTCTCCCGCTCCTGGGCCTGCTGCCGCAAAGCGTCGACGCGCTCACGAGACGCTCCCTCCTGCCGAAGTTGCTCGAATTCGATGCGATGGTGAAGCCAGTTCAGCGATTCGCGCAGATCGCGAACTCTCCGCACCTCCTTGCTCCGGCTAACCTCGTCCAAAGGCATGCCCTGACTGCCCCGGAGCATCATCGTAGTCATACTGTGGGATTTGGCGGCCTCCATACAGGCCAATGCATCCGTGATCGAGACTTCTCCTTCTTGCTCACCTAAGTGCAACTCCACGAGTGCTTCATAAACTTGCAGACGATTCTTGACGAAGGAGATCTTCAACTCTTCGCCGCTCAAATGCGTGCGCAGTGTCTCGAGGGCCTGGCGGGCTGTCTGGAATGCTGCACGTGCCGCACGCCGGTCGCCCCGGCTTGAAGCGATCTGTCCACATAGGAAGTAGGTCTCGTAAACGAGCACCGGTGTTTGAACAGCGGACAACTTTGCCGTCGCCACGTCCACCTCGCGCTCAGCCCCTTCGAAATCCCCAAGCTCCAGCGCGATGCGGGCCAGCAACAGATGTGCGAGCACCGCTTTGTTGGAAAGGCTCGACTCATCGAAGTACCGAGCGGCGCTGCCGCCAAGGAACCTTGCTTCGTGGTAACGCTTCTGATGAAGCAGCAGGAGTCCCTGATACAAGTCGAGGAGCGACGGCCAGACGGCATTTTGTTCGCGGACGAACATTCCGCGGGCCTCCGTAAACAGCTCCAGGGCCTCTGACATTTGCCCCAGCTGTCCATACGCAATCGCCTCGTTCGCCAAAGCTTTCGCGGCCTCATAGCCGATGCCGAGTTTCCGGAAGCGGAGGAAGCCCTCGTGCGCGATTCGTTGGGCCTCCTGGCTGAGGTTCAGCTCTAAATAAATCTCGGAGAGGTCCAAGTCACAAAGAGCGATGTGGTACTCATCGCCGGAATCCTCACACGCTCGGCGAGCCGCAAGGAGCATAGTGATGGCGCGACTGTATTCGCCAAGGAGGTAGTACAAATAGGCAATGTTGTAGTCCACCTGATCGCGGCATCGCACAAGATTGCATTTCACCCACACTTCGCGGGCTTTCTGATAGCACTCCAAGGATCTGGGAAAATCGTTCAACCCGATCAGGCACATGGCCATGTTGCTTAACGCTACTGCGGCGTGTTCCCAGTCCTGAGCGTGAGTCATTGCTTTGTATGCGCGCTCGTAATGCACCAGTGCTTCCGCAGGTCGATCTTGTCGATGAAATATGTTGCCTACATTGTTTTCGAGGCTCGCCAATCGCCCGCTCTCCCCCAAGCGAGTGAAGATGCCTCTGGCTTCCTCTGAAGCTTCGATCGCGCGCGTGTATTCGCCTAGGAGAATCAATGGCTGGATCGAGCAGCTTAGGGTTCGCGCGGCTTGCAGCCAGCTTCCTCGCGAGGCGTAAATCTCATATGCCACTCGGTGGTGCTCTACGGAAGCACCACTCTCTCCGCAGGCATAGAGGGCGTTGGCCTTCTCTCGCATCGCCAGCGCGACGTTTTCTGCGCTACCAAGTTTTCGAGCGATCAATACCGATGACTCCGCAATGCGTAGGGCTTCCCTTGGGTCCAGACGGATCTTTTTTACGACCAGAGCGGCCAGATCCTGAACGACTTTTGTTTGGACGAGAATCGGATGGCGCGAAACAAAGGCCTTTCGGTCTTTGTTACTTGCAAGCTGCGTCAGTCGTAGCACCAGCTCGCTTAGCGACGCCTTGTCTTGAGCTACGGTCATTATTAGAGGTACATTGGGAGACAGCCCAGTAGGTTCTGCTCAGCAGCCAATGGTGCTATGTCAGTACCGGTTCAGGTGACTTTACCTAGGAGTGTTATTGCCCAAACATACAGCGAAACATGTATCCCTGAACACATTGGCGCTTAAGGCGCGATTGCTTGAATCTCGAGGGGGAGTGCGGAGGAGAAGCGCCTAGCACTACGCCTTGCCGGAGAGAATTGGCCGTGCCCGTGTTGGGGAATCTCCTTAGTGGAAACAGGGTATTCACCCGATTGAATTGCTCGAAAGCATCTCGAAAGATAGGTATGATCGAGAGGCCGAACAGGGGATAGCAAGCTGGCTAATGAGATTCTCAGGAGAATTGAACGTCCTTTCTGGAGGAAACGTGAGAGACGTCTATGAGGTGCTGAGAGAGAAGGAAATTGCAATTGAGCGGGTGCGCCGCGAAATCGAGGCGTTACGATCGGTGTGCTATTTGCTGTGTGACGAAGGTGACTCAACATCACATGGCTTCGAGTCAGGGGTCGAACGGAAAGAAGAGTCCGATGTGCTCATCCTGGCCAAAGAAAGGCAGGACGCTTTGGCCCAGATCCGCGCACGACTAGTTGATACGCGACCAAAGAGCATCAAAAAGGGAAGTGGGAGCAGCGTTTTGCTCCAATTTCGGCAGGTCGCGCTGGGCGCATCGCGCACGTTCTTGAGGCGGGTTCTTGATAGCCCTTTGTTGGAACGCGAGCCTCAGCGGAAAGCCTTTCGTGATCTTTTCGAGCGGCTCGGGCGTTCCACTGCGGCGTAGGGTGGTTGCGTCCGCTCCACGGCGCCCAACTTGTAGATGTGGAACTGCGACCAGTGTCCTGTAACTGAAGTTCGCAAAACTAATTAGCTAGCCAGCCCTCAGGGCTAAGTCCCGGTGGCCCGAGAGCGACGCGGCTGGAAGCCGCGTCCCTTCCAAGGTCGGGTGGGATTCCTCGATTCACGGGTGTCTATCCAAACGCCAATAGAGTTGGTCCGCGTTCCATAGCGCATAGTCACCCATCACAGCCGGTTTAAAGCCGCCAATAGTATTCTTCGCTGCCACAAGAACGTGGGGGCTCGCGACGCAGATCACGGGATCAAATTGTGCTACAAGTTCCTGTACTCGATCGTAGGCTCGTTTTCGTTCGCGATAATCAAGGGTCGCAGTTTGGAGCCGCATGAGGCGGTCGATCTCGGCCTGCCAATCCGTGGTCGGTTTCTTTTCGGTCAAAGCCCAGAGATGGGTTGCGCCGCCCGATGTCCACACATTGATCTCCGGGTTGGGGTCCGCGTCGCCACTAACCAGCCCGAGGACGGCAGCCTCATAATCATAAGAATCAAAGATTCTTGTCATGACGGCCTGGAACTCAAGGGGTACGATGTGAACCCGCATGCCGAGTTGTGACAAATCGTCTTGAACGATGGTTGCTACTTTAGTCCGTTGAGCGTTGCTGGGATTGGTCAGGATCGAGAATTCCACGGCTTGCCCGCGCGGATCGACCAGGACTCCATCGGGACGGCGGGTGAAGCCCGCCGCGTGTAGCAGAGCAGTCGCTCGCGCAAGAGACTGTGGTGGCTGTGGAACAGCGGGGTTAACCCACTGTTTATTCCCTGGCGTGACCTGGTCCCACAAGGGTGTTGCACGGTTATGGTAGACGAGTCGCACGATCGATTCGCGGTCGATGGCAGCAGACACAGCCTCGCGGAACTCAGGCCGTCGAAACCACTCCTGTTTCCTCCGCAGATCAGGAAGCTTCTGCGGATCTACTTCGTTCAGGTTAAAGAAAAGAAAGTTGTATTCGAGTCCGGGCCCTAGATCTTGCAACTGATAAGCTCCCGCCCGCTGATCACGGGCGAGGGCGTCATAGTTATCGGCGCCGATCCTGCTGATGACATCGATGTCTCCCGCCTGAAAGCGAATGACTTCCGCGTCCTCAGTCGGAACAATCAGAAATGCAATTTCGTCGAGGTAAGGAAGACGGGTTCCCGAGGGATCTACTTTCCAGTAGAAGGGATTCCTTTCTAATACGAGCTGCTGGCCGGGGATATATTGCTTCAGTCGAAAGGGACCAAGTCCGGCAATTTCTGCCGGATTGGCTGTCGTTCGCCAGACTTGAGAAATTTTGCCTTCCTCGTAGACGTGCTCGAGCAGGTGTCGGGGAAGAATCCTCACGCTGTCGAACATCCGTTCGGCAACTGCATACGGCTGAGGAAGCTCGAACTCCACCTCATAAGGCCCTATCTTCCGGACTTGAATGGGTTTTCCCGCTACTTCTAACAGGTCCCGCTGTGGCGAATGGACCTTCTCATCCAGATACACTTTGAAACTGAATACCACGTCATCGGCATCAAAGGGACTTCCGTCAGAGAAGCGAATTCCATGCCGTAGTTCCATTGTGTAGCGCTTTCCATCGGGAGAGGCTTTCCAGGACTTGGCAAGCGCGGCCTCGGTGTGCTGAGTATAAGGATTAATGTGAATCAGATCGGCGAAGAGAAGGCCGATAATTTCCTTCGAGGAGGCATCTACGGCGGTGATTGGGCTTAAGCATTTCGGATCGGAGTGAAGCGATGCCACGAGCCGTCCGCCGCGCCGCCCGATGTCGCCCGCTACAGCGAGGACGTCCTCATTGCCGGTTGCCGCTTGGGGTACAGCATCGGATCCGAGCGCTAACCAGAAACTGATGATCCAAATCCAGATCCAAATACAACCGCGCCTTCCTCGACGTCTCATAATTTCTCTCCTTTCAAGTGCTTGGCAACGCCGCCGCATCGGTCACCTTGCCAGATCCAGGTCCGGGAAGTTCCTCTGAAGAGAATCGGCGAACGAGTAGAACAACAAGAAGATGGGAAGCAACGCCAGACCGGATGCCAACATCCACCAGTGAGCTGTGAGGATGTAGTAGTTCTGTAAGCCGGCGAGCATATTGCCCCAGCTTGGCCGCGGTTCACCCATGCCCAAGCCGAGGAACGAAAAAGTGACTTCCGCCAGGATGTACTGCGGAACCAAGAGTGCAACTTGCGTCAAGGCGACGGACGATACTTGAGGCAGAATGTGACGGCGCATGATTGACGCGGTGGAAACCCCGAAGCCGCGCGCAGCGAGAACGTACCCGCGTTGTTTGCCGCTGAGAACGACTCCACGGATCAGGCGCGATGGCCGAGCCCAACCGGCAACTCCGATGACACCGATGAGCAAAAGGAAGGCCTGTCGAGAGTCTAGATTCAAAGGCAGGAAGGCGCGAACAGCAAGCAGGAGGTAGATCCACGGCAAAGCCATGAAAATCTCCGCTGCTCGCATAATCGTGTCATCGACCCAGGAGCCAAAATAACCAGCAACACAACCGGCGAGGATGCCCAGTCCGAGCGAGAGTCCGGTAGCGAGCAACCCGGCCCCTAATGAAATCTGCCCTCCATAGAGAAGACGCGAGAACTGGTCCCGCCCGTAGCCGTCCGTCCCCAGAAGAAAGATGCGCTCCTGAGGATCGGTTCCAAACAAGCGCAAGGATGGGTTGAGAGTCTGCCCTTCAACGGGTCTTTCATTGCGTACGAAGAGCCGGATCGGCGACGTCTGGCTGCAATCTTCGCGGGTGCCAACGCCTCCTGGGTCGTCGGCCAGCCAGCGGCACACAAAAGGACGGACGTGAAAGCGACCATGCTGGTCAACAAAATGAATCGGAGTTGGAGGCGCTAACGGTGTATCGCGGTTCTGGGTTATGGGATCGTAGGGAGCGAAGAAGCCTGCTCCGGCCACTGGGACAAGGAGCAGAACCAGCGCAGCTGCTGAAAACCTTCGTTTGTTCTTCCTGATCATGGGTCAGTCCTCACGGATTCGTGGATCCGCCATATAAAGAAGAACATCCGCCAGCAAGTTCCCGATCGTGAGGAACAGAGTCGAAAACACAGTGGCGGCGATGACAACGTGTACGTCGCGCTCCAGCACAGCATGCAGCAGCAGGGGGCCGAGCCCCGGCCAACTCATGATGACTTCAATTAACAGGGATCCGCCCAGCAAGGTTCCCATGGAAACTCCGAAAAGGGAGATGAGAGGGTTGGCCGCTACAGGAAGAACGTGACGAAACAATATTCGAGTGCGGGAAATACCATGCCCTCGCGCGGCGACAATGAAGGGCGAATCCAGAACGTCGAGCGTTGCCGAGCGAACATGTCGAAACAGCAGTGGAATCGTTCCTGCTGTAAGCGCCATTACAGGCAGGATTAGGTGACGAGCAAAATCTCTCCCCGCGGCAAAGAGACTCGTTTCGACGTGCCCCGCGTCGCGCATGCCTCCTGTCGGAAACCAGCGAGTATGCAATGCGAATGCGAGCAACACGAGACCAATCAGAACGTCTGGGGTGGAAAGCAGGAAGCTGGTACAAACAGCGGAAAACTGATCCAGCCAGCGACCCACTCCGACGGCCGCCAATATTCCGGTGGGAATCGCGATTATCCAGGAGAAAAACAAGGCGGTGATCGTCAGCACCAGAGTGTTGCATGCGCGGGTTCTCAGCAAGGGCCAGACAGGGCAGTTGTAGGCGAAGGAATATCCGAATTCTCCACGAGCCACCGAGCGCACCCACAGCGCGTAGCGGGAAGCGACTGGGCGGTCTAATCCATGCTCGGCTCGAAGTGCGGCCACCGTCTTCGGAGAAATCTGAGGGTTCAGCTTCATTTCCTCGAAGTATTCGCCGGGTGCGAGATCGGTCAGCAGAAATGCAAGCACCGAAACTCCGAAGACGACGAAGAGGCTTTGCGCGAGCCTTCGTGTGAAGGCGAAGATCATGCTAGTTGACTCCGAAAGCAAACCGGTTCTTGTTCTTGAGTTGCACCCACCAGGTTGATCGCCTGCACGCTTTGAGGATGGGCCAGTAATTCGGCAACGCTAGCAGTCTCGACAATTTGTCCCTGGCGGAGGACGGTCACCCGGTCGGCTAGGCGCGCAACTAGACCGAGGTCATGGGAAATGTATAAGTACGTAAGAGAGAGGTCGGTCTGTAACTGCAGCAGCAACTCGACGATCTGAGTTTGGACGAGGCGGTCCAGTCCCGTAAGAGCTTCATCCAAAATGAGCACTCTGGGTTCAAGGCTGAGGGCCCTGGCGATTGCAAGACGGCGTCGCTGGCCTGCGCTGAATTGATGAGGAAATCGCTGTGCCCAGTCGGACCGCAACCCAACTTGTTCGATCAGTTCGAGGGCCCGGTCCTGACACTGCTTCTTTGTGCCTCGGCGAGCGGCAAGGAGCGGTTCGGCGACGATCTCTAAGGCGGTGAACCCAGGGTTAAGAGACGATCCTGGATCCTGGAAAATCAGTTGAATCTGCCTTCGAAAGGGAACAAGTTTGTGATCTGTGCGTGCGGTTAGGTCCACGCCCTCGAACCAGATTTCGCCAGAGTCCGGCTTCTCCAGACAGGCCAGGCAACGCGCCAGAGTCGATTTTCCGGAGCCCGATGCGCCAATCAGGGCAAGGGTTGAGCCTCTCTGCAGCTGGAGTTCAACACCATAGAGCGCGTCAACCTGATGGCGGCGACGCGATAGCCATCTGCCTTGCAGATATCGTTTGTGTAGATTCTCCACCAAAAGGAGTGGTCCCTGGTTGCCCACCTCGCGCGCCTGGGCTCCGATGGTTAAGACATCGAATCCGTGGCGACATTCTTGAACCATGCTCCTGATGGCGACAACGTTCGCGGTTTCTGTTTGGTCACGGCTGCGCGGATCAACTGGGTCGCTTGTGTCCGCAAGCGCTTCCTCATGATTCCTCCTTCGTGCGACTACTGGTGTCGATTGCAGAAGAGCTTGCGTGCACGAGTCCTGAGACCAACGCATCAATTCCCGACATTCTCCCTGTTCAATGAGGCGGCCGTCACGAATTACGAGGATGCGGTCAACGGTCCGTGCCAGTACGCCCGAATCATGAGTGATCAACAGAACTGCGAGATGAAGCTTGTCGCGAAGGCGGGTTAGCAAGTCGAGAATGCCAAGTTGGGTTACATTATCCAGTGCGGTAGTGGGCTCATCTGCGATCAGCAGGGAGGGGCGACACGCGATGGCTTGTGCAATCGCGACTCTCTGTTGCTGTCCACCGCTCAATTGGTGTGGATAGGCAGCAACAATGCACGTTTCAGGAGGGAATCCCACCTGCGCCAACAGCAACCCTGCTTCTTCCCGCGCGCGCTCGCGAGAGAGCGGCCGATGAGCGCAAATCACGTCGGCCAGGTGCTCTCCAATCCGAAGGACAGGATTGAGCGCTGCTCCGGGTTCCTGGTGAACCATCGAGATTGCCGCTCCACGAATTTCTTGAAGCTCGCGTTCCGCCAGGGCGAGGAGATTACTGCCGCGAAAAAAGGCAGAGCCGCGTATGACCCTTCCCGCAGGTGCCAGGAGGCCGAGCAGTGCCAGACCCAGGGTCGTCTTCCCACACCCGGATTCGCCGAGTACCCCCACCGCTTCTCCCTGGGCGATTTCGAAAGTCAGGCCATCGAGTGCAAGGAATTGCTCTCCATCCTGTGTGCGATAGGCTACGGTCAGGTCCTCCACGTGCAACAGAGGCTGCACTGACAGCCCTTGAGACGGTTCGAAATGGAGCGGGGCTTCCCTGCGGTTCATGACGTCACGAACTTCACGACGAGCCGGACAGACGATCCAGTCCGTGCTGGCGGTGTTCTGCGGAACCGTTCTCATGCACTCACTTGTCCTTGCAACTTCCTTCGTGCAGAGCGTTCATGCTTCCACCCGGCCTGCCAACGCATCGCATACGGCGCTAGGAATTAGGTTCCGGTTGGCCGCCTCAGCATTCGTTCTTTCACCCAGTCCATTTGTGTTAAGGGGACGGAGATCCAGGATCTTTCGCCAACCCTGATTTCAAGGCTTACGTTCTCTGCAAATTCAAATTGCAAACTAAACTCACCTAGGCGGTTCGTATTTGTTCGCGCGAGAGCTCCGGTAGGACTGGTCAATACAACCGGAAGGTTGTCGCTCCTCGCTCTGGTTCTGGTAGGATCCAGCACTTGGCCGACCAGCGATATCCGATTGGACGCGGGTTCGACCTCAACGAGAACGTCGATTTTGGTGTTGTTGTGCTCATAGGTGAAATGGCGGCCGGATGCGTCCGAGCTCCTCACACCATATGGTGTCGACATTCGAAAGCTGTCGAAGAGCAGCCGTGCTGTTTGTACGCAGGTTGGAACGCCTATGCGCCATGCCGGGTAATCGACCAGATCTTCCAGCGTGTTCCACAAACGTGAGAGGATGTTTTCGTGGGACAGCTGAACTAAGTCGTAACGCTCGATAACCTCCAGCGTTTCGGAATCAACTGGTCCACTGATGAGTGCCACGATTCGTTCCGACAGACTCGGTCGAATCTCTTTGATGTCTAGAATCGCTCGTTCAACGCCAGCGCTTGAGTGTCTGAGATCCAGCAATATCGCGTTGAACTTGCTTTGCTGAATCGCCGTTCGCACGTCGTCCATGGTAGACAGGGCCGCGCACGCCCAGCCCATCGTGTTTAACAAAGTGGTGATACTGTCCTGTATGTGTGTGTCCGAACCTACCAAAAGAACCCTTTTGTGCTTGCGGGGCGGATGCTCTGGAGGGAGCCGCGACATCTGATCAGACATAAGCTTCCCTTCCCACTGTAAATGGCTGAATTTCATCGAATTCCGAACGAAAAGGGAAGTGAGGGAACATTGTCTTTCTGTTTAGGGAAAACTCTTTAATGGTCGCCACACGATCTAAGGCCAGTTCCATGCGAGTGCTCTTCGTTCGCCATCACCTCCGTCCAAAGCCACTTTGTTCTTCAACTTTGGCCAACACGAAGAGACGAAGAATAGAAACTATGTTCCGGTTGTTTGCGTAACCCACGATCCAGTGGGGATACCATGGGACAACCATCTGCCACAAGCAGGTCAGCACGGTAGCGAGGCATACAGTAAGAACCTTAAGGATTTTCCCGAGTCTCCAGGAGTGGCGGCCGTTCAGCGCATTTACCACCCTGAGGGCCGAGCCGGCTGCCGATGCGTATCCACGCGATGCGTCTGATCATCTCTCTGCCTCCCACCTAGGCTGATTTTGCCTTTTGAAAAAGACGTACAGGCAGCTCCAGGCTAGTGAATTCAATGGATTCGCTGCACAGCAATTAAGGGCTTTACCGGATTGTGTTCTACGAACGGCGATGGGATCTTCGCAACGCGAGGAGTGATCCGGAGATCGCATCCGCAGTGACAGAGGTCTAGCCAACGAAGAGGAGGCAGGCATGGCCCAACCCCTATCCTTTGACACGGTGCATACGGGTGGTCCGACGACAACCACCCGCTCGCATAGCGAGTTGACCGCCGAAGTGTTGCACGAGCTGGTTGAGCACCTGCGGCAAAACCGCACTCAATTGCGCGAGGAATGGGCAAGGCGCATCACAGAGGCACGGTTGTTGACTGCGATGACGAAGGAAGAGATCTTCGCCGAGGCTACCTCCGTTTACGACAACTACGTCGAAGCGCTCGCCACCGGTACCTTCGAAGCATTGCAGGCGTATTCGCGCAACTTGTCGGAACGAATTATCCCGCGGGGAGTCGAAACCCACGAGGTAGTCGGGATCGTCCTTCTGTTGCGCGACGTGCTGGCCCGTTCACTGTTTTCCAAGTACCAGGCCGACTTCACAAAGCTCGACCGTATCCTGGACGCTTACGAGCCGGCTGCCAACCGGATCGCGAACACGGTGGCGGTCGGCTTCGTGCAAGAACGCGAGCGGGTCATCCGCCAGCAACAAGAAGCCATTCGGGAACTCTCGACTCCAGTGCTGCAGGTGCGCGAACGCCTGCTCATTCTCCCCATCATCGGAGTTATCGACCCGCAACGTGCCCGCCAGTTGACCGAGCAGTTGCTGCGAGGCATCCGCACCAATCGTGCCAAAGTCGTGGTGATCGACATCACGGGTGTCGCGGCTATGGACGCGTCGGTGGCCAATCACCTTGTACAAACCGTGGAAGCCTCGCGATTGCTCGGCGCCACCGTCATCGTCACCGGTCTATCTCCCGAGATTGCTCAGACCTTGGTCAATATTGGTGTGGACCTGGGCAAGATGAACACTGTTGGCGACCTGCAAGGAGGCATTGAACAAGCCGAGCGACTGCTGGGCTACAAGGTTGTGCCCCAGGCTGAAGCGAACTGAGCCTGGCAGGAGCCGCCGTGGAAGTTCCGATTCTCAAACAGGGAGAGATATTGATCGCCACTGTCCAGGCGGCGCTGACCGACTCCGACTTAATGCAGCTTCGTCGAGCCTTGGTAGAGAAAGTCGCGAAAGCGCGCGCGCGCGCCATCATTATCGACCTCACGGCAATGGACGTAATGGATTCCTTTGCCTCGCGCACCGTGCGGGAAGTGGCACAGATGATCCGGTTGCGAGGCGCTGAGACCGTGATCGTAGGAATCCAGCCAGACGTGGCCTTTGCGATGGTGCAACTGGGACTATCCATGGGAGGGGTCACGACAGCGCTCGACCTGGAAGAGGGCTTGGAGTATTTGCATCGCAAGTTCAAAACCATCCTCTAACCGGTGGCGCTGCGTGAAGGACTGCTTGGCTGTCGTGGAAAATGAAATCTGCGTCGCGATTAAAACGGATCAGGATGTCGTGGCAGCTCGCCAAAAGGGTCGCAGCATGGCTCTGGAACTGGGTTTTTCTGCGAGCGCTTCTACGTTACTGGCGACGGCCATATCCGAATTGGCGCGCAACATTGTGTCCTACGCGGGCAGCGGTGAGATCGTGCTGCGCGCCACTCAGAATTCCGGTGGGCCTGGAGTTACGGTGGTGGCTCGAGATGCTGGACCGGGTATTCCCAGTATTGAACACGCCCTTCGGGATGGTTATTCCACCTCGGGAAGTCTTGGGCTAGGCCTTCCGGGCGTGCGGCGCCTGGTAGATGAATTTGAGATCGTGTCCGAAGTGGGGCGAGGAACGACGGTCACCGTTCGTAAGTGGAAGGGTTGATCAATTCCGGAATCGAACTAGGCGTGGCTGGAGCAGCTCTAACAGGCCAAGCCGCCTGCGGAGATAAGTACGTCTACGAGATGTTTGCAGGAGGGGTTCTTTTGGCACTTGTGGATGGCATCGGACACGGGCCCGAGGCGGCTGCAGCGGCGGAGGCAGCATGCACGATTTTGAAGAAACACGCATCCGACCCCGTGACTGCGCTCGCGGAGCGATGTCACAACTGTCTTCGTGAGACACGTGGGGTGGTGATGAGTCTGGCTGCGTTCGACTTGGAGCACAACTTGCTGAGTTGGCTGGGAATCGGTAACGTGCTCGGCATTCTACGACGTTCTGGCTTGCCGATGGATGCGACGGGGGAATTCCTTCTGCTTCGCGCCGGCGTCGTGGGCAGCCACCTGCCGCGCCTGCGACCTTCAACTCTTCGTGTGGTTCCTGGGGACACATTAGTTCTGGCCACAGACGGGGTGGAGGGCGGGTTCGCCGCCAGAATCACTTCAAGCGAGGCTCCGCTGCGAATCGCACATGCAATTCTCGACGGCTACAACAAAAAAATCGATGACGCGCTCGTGCTCGTCGCGCGCTATCAGTGACATCTTACAAATGCAAATCGTGAAATCGGTAACTGACATCGAAACCGTCTACACCCAAGCATTGGAACGCTATCTGGGCGGCGGCGGCGAGCGTGCTTTGAGGCGGGCTTATGAGGTCGGGCGTATGGCTTTGGCCAACGAGATCGGACTTCTGGAAATGGCGGAGCTCCACCACTCAGCTTTTAACAAGATTCTCTGTAACGCCCTCGGGCAGGATGAGATCGCCGTGGGTTTTGCCGATGCGTCGCAATTCCTGGCGGAAAGCCTTTCTCCCTACGAGATGGCGTATCGGGGGTATTGCGATGCGGTCGCTGGTCTGCGGAGTGTGAACGAGACTCTGGAGAAGGAAGTGAAACGAATCGCCCACGCCGTCCATGATGAAGCTGGGCAGATCCTCGTGGCCGTTTATCTCGCCTTGGCCGAAATCACGCCGGAACTGTCACCTTCCCTGCAGGCGAAGATTAGCGACGTTACCCATCTTCTGCATCAAGTCGAGGACCAGTTGCGGGGGCTATCCCACGAGCTTCGTCCCACAATCTTGGACGACCTGGGGCTAGTTCCAGCCGTCCGCTTTCTAACGGACCGAGCGTCCAAACGCTTTGGACTGTCGATCCGGATCGAAACCACTTTGCAATCTCGGCTTCTTCCATCGGTGGAAACCGCTCTCTACAGGATTGTCCAAGAGGCTCTAAACAACATTGCCAAGCACTCCCAGGCGAGAAATGTATGGGTTCAATTGGATGACCGCGGGAAGCGAATGGTCTGCTCCATTCGTGACGACGGAATTGGTTTTCATGCCCAGACTCGCCTCACCGAACGGGGCAAGAAAGGCCTGGGGCTCATTGGAATGCAAGAACGTCTCAGCCCGCTTGGAGGCACGTTACAAATTGATTCAGAACCAGGCAGGGGGACCACCCTGCTCATTACTCTCCCCATGGAGGATTCCAATGTCAATTCGAGTGTTGCTTGCTGATGACCATGTTCTTGTGCGGCAAAGCCTGAAGTCGCTGCTCGAACGCGAAGGGATGCGGGTCCTAGGCGAGGCCTCAGATGGCCAAGAACTGGTGCGCGTTGTCGCCCGTCTGGGTCCAGATGTGGCCGTAGTAGATATCAGCATGCCCCTGATGAACGGCCTGGAGGCCGCAAGAGAAATACGCAAGGCTTCCCCTCCCACCAAGACGATCCTCCTGACGCGTCATGACGAAGATGAGTACGTCACCGAGGCTCTCCGCGCTGGCGTCAAAGGATACGTCCTAAAAAGACAGGCTGCCACCGACTTGATTCAGGCCATTTATCAGGTTTGCCGGGGCGGTTTTTACCTGAGCCCAAGCATTTCCCATACAGTGGTCGAAGCCTTCCTGTCGAAAACGGCACAGCCGCCTGATCGGTTGACTTCTCGGGAGAGACAAGTACTTCAGTTGATCAGCGAAGGGAAATCAACCAAGGATGTGGCATGCCTGTTGTGCATCAGTGCGAAAACCGCCGAGTCTCACCGCGCCCGGCTCATGCGGAAGCTCGACATTCATGAAACAGCAAGCCTGGTCCGATATGCCATTCGCAGGGGGTTGATACAGCCTTAAAGCTATAGGAATTAAGGGTACGTTTACAGCACAGTAGATAGTCAGGTTAAACAGCGCGTGAAGCCGACAAACGACTATTGAAGCAGTTGTAAGCGCGTTTCGGAACAGGTGGAAGGTGCGTCCTCTCAACGCCCGGTGCCCGATTCTACAGGATCCACCTGATTGCCGAGTGTTTGCGATGTGTTAGCTTCTTGACCGTAAGTCCCTCCCCGGGCTGTTGCGCTGCACGGTAACGTCACGGCCGCCCTATCCTACAGTGGGTGCCAGAAAGGTCGGAGGTTGTGGAGACTGCCACCTCCTCATGTGAAAAGCTCGCATTCGTTCAGAGATTGCCGTTGTTCTCCGGTATCTCTCCGACCGAGTGCAGCACCATTGTTTCAACCGCCCGCCCAAAACGCTTCTCGCGACACGAGACCATTTTCTGCGAAGGCGACTCCATCCGGCAGGTCGTGATGTTGCTCTCCGGCTGTGTCAAGACCACGCAACTCGGCATCTGCGGCGGGGAAGTCATTCTCAGACTTAGTGGCGTCGGCGATATAGTTGGCGGCGTTCGCCGGCTGGGTGCAAACTACAGCCATTCTTCGACAGCCCAAACCACTCAACCTTCCACCGCTCTCGTTTGGCAGGCGTCAACATTCGATAAGCTTCTAGATCGCTTTCCGGCACTTCAGCGCAACATGGTTCGTGCGCTTGAAGAACGAATGGAGGAGCTTGAACAGCGTTTTCGCGAGGTCTCCACTGAGACGGTCGGCTCTCGCCTCAGCAGCGAATTGATCCGTCTCTCGAACCGCCTGGGAAGCGCCAGTGGAAATGGGAAGATAGGCCTATCCCGCTCGGAACTAGCCCAATTGACCGGCACGACGTTGTTCTCCGTGAGCCGCCTACTCACCCGGTGGCAAAGGTTAGGGATCATAAGTAGTCGTCGGGAGGCGGTGCAGGTTCACGACGTCGCAGCCCTGGCGCGGCTCTCAGAGAGCGAATGGCGAAAAAGCGAATGCCCAACACGCCCATCCACTGAATTGGCTGCAGGACAAGAATGCGATGCAGTTACGCCGCAAACGTTCGGGAATCAGCCGAGGTGTAGTGGAATGACACGATCCGCGTCGCTTCTAAATTCCGACGCTCTGTGACCGTGCCTTAGCACGGCCCGTTGCTCTCGGAATGGCCTGCAAGATACGATTTAGCTCTTTGCCCAGCCGCAGCGCCTTCCTATGGTCCGGCGCGCATGCAATCTCGCGGACGATTTGCTGCCACGCCCTGTGAGGTATCGGCTCTTCTTGAGCGATGGTCGCGGGGCCCGCTGGCTGGATGATCCCGGGTTTCGGGGTTGCATCAGGTAAATCGGTGAGGATCAAAGACGCGGAATACGCAGCCAGCAGCCCGCTCCGCAGCTGTTCGATGTGCTGATGGAGAATGATCCGAAGTTCCGCTAGGACCTTCCGCGCTTCCTCTTCATCGTGTGCTGCAAGAGCCTTTGCACACAAGAGAGGGACTTGTTCTTCGAATCCCATGAAAGACCGAGTTTAGGGCTCTAGCTTGCAAATAACTACTCTCGATTGCCCGTCAAGTCGATAAGGTATGAACTGTATCCCTCTCCATGAGGAATGGATGGTAGCTCCAACAAAGGACGGCGGGATGACGTTGAAAGTCGAATTCCGTTATGGTCCCGACTAGGCAAACCCGCTCGGGCTTCGAGACGCTATGAGAGTACAGCACTTGCCTTATTGCCTGGAGCCGCGCAGTGTTGGTTAATCACAAGAGTCAACATGTGGTATGTCTGAATAACAATCTCTCCCTGCAAAGTGAAAGAGGTGAGCGATGCAGTACCTGAAGCGCGCATTCGAAGCTTGGCCTTACGTGTTTATAGCGGTTTCAGTCGCGGGATTCGTCTATATAACGATCACCGGTGGCCGATGATGAAGAGACCATTCGTGTCACGATTCCCGACACAAAAGTCCGAGAACAGTCAGATTGGATCACGCATCTACCCGGCCTGAATCGGCATCGTGGATTCCTGTTGGCATACCTGTATCGACCGGGGCGCAGGACTGATGTAGTTAATAGCAAGTGGCAATTGCTGAATAGGCAAAAAGGAAATCCCGCTACGGTTAGTTCTCGATACCCGTGTCGTGCTCACAAGAAAGAACAGTGGATAAATCCGCAGAGGAATTGCTCCGAAAAGAGAGCGTTGGGGGGCCGCCGAACTTAAGAGACGTGAACGATCCCGTTTCTTACGGCATACAGGGTAAGGTCTACTACCGAGTGCAGATCGAGTTTGCGCATCAGATTCGTTCGGTGGGTCTCTGCCGTTTTCACGCTGAGATTGAGCGTCGTCGCTACCTCTTTGCTGGTCTTTCCTTCAGCGAGGAGCTGAATTACTTCCCTCTCTCTGGGCGTCAAGAGGCTCCGAGGCGACCGGTCACCGTCAGTACTCGGGTGCAGATATCCTTCCAGCACCAGGTGTGCGACTTTGGTCGTGAAAAACGTGCGGCGGTTCTGTAACTCTTCCACAGCGGTGACGAGATCCCGCCCGGCATCGGACTTGAGCAGGAACCCCAACGCCCCGGCAGCGAGGACCTCTCGCACTACTTGTTCGGAGTCGTGCATGGTCAGAATAAGCACGCTTGTCTCGGGCGCCGCAGCCAGGATCTGATGTGTGGCATCCAACCCGTTGAGACTGGGCATTCCAATATCCAGAAGGACCACATCCGGCTTCAGTCGAATAGCTGAGGCGACGGCCTCACGGCCGTCTGCGGCCTCGCCGCAGACCTCCCATCCAGGACGACTCTCAAGCAGGGCTCGAATACCTCGTCTCGCGACTTCATGATCGTCGGCAATCAGAATTCGAAGTGAACTCGTACTTCACCCCTATTAAGAGAGATCCGTGAACGACCAGCGTTGCTATCGGACTGAACTGGTCAGTGTTCTAAACGACAGCACAAATCGTGCCAAACGTTTAATCACTTGTTCGTGAGAGCTTTGTCAGGATTCCAATGGGCTTTCTTTGTGTAAGTTTTCCTGTACGTCCCGGGCGATTCTACCCGGAGGGATGTGCAACCTGAATTGACATCCCCCTTTCTCGTTGCCGTAGGGGTGTTCCCTGTAGATCAACGAGGGGGGTGACTCTTCCGACGGCTTTTTCCTGCGGAAAAAGTGCCTATTAGGGCTTCCTCCAACGGGTGCCCGGCGTCAACGGAGGCCGAAAGGAGCACCTTCACATGCGAAGCGTTAGAACCGGAGGCGGCTATCACACAGGTGAGTCGGTTCATTGACTGGGTGGCGATACCTTGGCTGCGCCATGGTTGCTATCCATCGGCATCTCAATCTGGATGATCTTGTTCTTGATCGCATAGACGACCAGGTCTCGAATCGAATGCAGGCTGAGCTTACGCATGATGTTGCTGCGGTGTGTTTCCACGGTCTTAGTGCTCAAGTTAAGCGCTGAGGCTGCCTCTTTGGAACTCCTGCCCTCAGCGAGGAGTTGAGTGATTTCGCGCTCGCGAGGAGTTAGCGTCGGTAATTGGGGTGGCTCGCTTCTGGACGCCGCATGCCCCTTTTCAAGGAAGCCGGCCAGTACCAGGTCGTTCACCCGTGGGGTGAAGAACATATGCCTGCTCTGGAGCGCCTCGACGGCCGCCACCAGATCTCGAGCAGCGTCAGACTTCAAAACGAAGCCACGAGCGCCCGCATCAAGAGCTTCGCGGATCACCTGGTCAGCATCCGTTACGGTGAGAACAATCACCTTGAAATTGGGATCGTATTGCAGCAATCGCCGGGTGGCATCGAGGCCATTGAGATTAGGCATACCGATGTCGACGATAACGACGTCCGGTTTGAGTTCCTTGGCCTTCTCCACGGCTTCGCGCCCATCCGTTGCTTCGCCGCATATTTCCCAACCTTCATGCTTTTGCAGGAGTGCACACAAACCACGACGGACAATTTCATGATCGTCAGCGAGCAGGATGCGAAGTTTCATACAACCGCTCCTTACAAACCATTAGTATCGACCGTGCCCCCCAGAACGAGTCAGTCCCCTGCGTCTGGCTCTCGCGTCGTCAGGGCAGTGAAGACCCGGTGCTGGCTCACCCGTTCGATTGCGTCGAGCAAGTCCCTGGCGGCGTTCGACTTGACAACGTATCCCTTGGCGCCAGCGGCAAGGGCTTCGCGCATCATCTGCGCAGAATCATGCTGCGTTACGAACAGAACTTCAAGGTCGGGCATTCTCTGTCTGGCCAAGCGGCAAACTTCAAGGCCGTTCAACCTCGGCATCGTAACATCGAGGATCATAACGTTAGGCTGCAGGCTCTCAGCCTTCTTTAACGCATCGATTCCATCGGAAGCTTCGCCTACCACTTCACAGCCCGGTCGTCGTTGAAGAACGCTCCTAAGCCCTTCCCGTACGATAGGGTGGTCATCGGCGAGTAAGATCCGAGTAGTCATCATCGGTTCTTAGAATCTCGCGTGGGGGCGGAACTGGACACCAAGTTGAATCTCACGGTCCCGCATCGCGAAAATCCGTTTAAGACTACCAGTTGATGTGACCGCCCTCGAATACAGTAAATACTGTATGCCCGCGTCGGAGAGATTATCCTAACCTCATCGCCTCACCAATAGTACCGGGGAAATACGTCTTTTCCTGCAGCACGGTCTGCACGGCTTCCACGATCGACCCCACGTCTGACTTGGCACAAATGCCACGTATTCCTACCGATCTCGCGGCGGCCGCCAGCTGATTCGACATATGAACGGTAACCATAAGGATAGGAGTTGCTGGCCACGACCGATGGATCTCGCGGGCGATGTCGAGTCCGTTCAGATCTGGCATCTGGAAGTCCAACAGAATCAGATCCGGCAAGGAGAACTGCACCTGTTGAAGCGTTTCTTCCCCGGTCCTTGCCTCGCCGCAGACTTGCCACGCGCTTTGCTGCTCGAGAATGGCGCGAAGATAGCGTCGCACCGACGGGTTGTCGTCTACTACAAGGATACGAACCAAAAGTGCTCCACTCCGGGAAGCGACCGCGGCCGCGACAGCCATGCCACACGCAAGCCCTCGAGGCTTCCCCAGCATAGAGGCGGGCTTCCCGACGGAACAATCCGGTGAAGTCCGTAGGGGTGGCGAGGGGTTAAAGGCCAGCCAGAGACAAGATTTACGATTCTATTTACTTCTGATCCTGACCGCCCAATCAAGTCGAGCAACTTGCAGAATCAGACGATTCGTCGGCGAAGGATTCTCCGCTTTGGAAACAGGAGTTCCCGCATCTTCAGCTTGGCTTTGTGCAGTTGGGATTTGGAGTTACCGATGGAGCAGTGGAGCAAAACCGCAATTTCCTGATGCTGATATCCTTCGATCTCATGCAGGGAAAAGATGGTCTTGCAGCCGTTGGGAAGTTCTTTGAGTGCGCGTAGCAGAGCGATCCTGTCGATCGTGCCGCTGAGGCGCGTATCGGGCATGCCAATGTCGTGCGACAAAGACGGCGACTCCGGAGAGACCGGCTGGCTCAGAGAGAGCATGGCCTTGCTCTTGTGTCGCCGCAATTTCATCAATACGGTGTTGACTGCGATGCGATATAACCACGTCGAGAAGGCAGCGTCGCCACGGAAGGTCTCGATAGTACGGAAAGCCTGCAAGAAGGCCTCCTGGGTAAGATCTTCTGCTTCTGCAACGTCCTTCGTCATGAGCAGGCAAACGGAGTAGACCCGCTTTTTGTGCCGTTCAAAGAGAGTGGCAAATGCGTCATCATCGCCATCTTGGGCACGCTGAACCAAGCTGCGCTCCGAACCTTCGTTTTTCACTCTCGCGTTAGCAATCAAGTCCGTTGCGGTCGAGGAAATCACGCAAGTCGCCATTCCAGTCTCCTTTCGGCTCTGGTCTGTGGCTCTCCGGAACATCGGAGGAGCCAACATCTACCGAAAAGACTAGAAAATTTGGCGCTATAGCTCTATCCGGCGGTAGCTGTAATTGACACTGCGGCTTGCTGTAAGAAATAGGGAAGAGTGTAGCGCTTCTACTGTCTTGACTGTAGTTGTGTGCTCACGAGATTCCAGACTTCTCCGGGCGTTGATGGTCTTGGCATACGGGATCTGGAACGCAACGGGATCATGCGCTCGTAGTCTCCGTAGAACGATTCCCGTGGAGCAGACGTCAAACGATCCGCAAAAGCAGCGCGAAGGCGGGGATTGTCATGCGTCAACATAGCAGTCCTTTAGTTCGTGGCCCGCATGTTCTCGTTTCGAATTGACGTATAGGTGCGGAGCGTGAAAGAGTGGTTTACGGACAAGAACGAGTCCAGGTGGGCTGAGTAGAGCCTGCTCACTAAACAAAGCCCCACGTCCAGAGCTCGCTCGAATGTGTCAGCAAAGCTGCTCTCGAATCGTGGGGCAAACACGTAACGCTATTACACAGGTGGGGTGACCTCACCGCCCGGCAGAGGGCTTTCGTTCGAACGGATTCTGCATCTGTCCGCGCTCCTTTTCCTTTGACTGCTGGGAATATTTCTTCAGGGCACTCAGGAAGGCCTCACTGGAATTTGGCGGCTGGACCTTCCCAGTCAGGATGTCGGAAAAAGGCACAAAGTTTCCGTAGAGAAGCCTAGTCTCATCTTTGTCCTGCGTGACGGCCGAACCATTTAAATCGATTCCAGCGAAAACGCCGCGCGCACGAGAGTAGGTCAACACTTCTGCTCTCATTCTCCAGTCTGTATCTGCAGCGGCATCGCGTCCGACCGGGCCGGCAGCGGCCGATGCGTCAGCGCCCAGTTTGAATTTACTTTGCAGCAAGTGTTGCATCCCTTGATCGTTGGTTACAACCATGACCAGGTCAACGGCTTGTCCGCCCAGCTGTAATCCCCAGCTTCCGCCAGTAATAGTGATCGGCGCGGGAGCGCTCCAGTTGCCACTTTCCGTGTGGCAGGTCGCAATACCCTTGCCGTGATTGCCGCCGAAAACCAACGCGACCTTCACCATGGAAGGAATGACGGCCACGCATTTTGCATCTCTCATCACCTTGTCGGGTATTGCTTTGTCAGGTGTGGCCATGATTTCGTTAAGGACAGTAGCCGACGCCGCTAAACGCTTATCGATATCCGACTGATTCTTGTCGTCCGCAGACCAGACGATGCTGCCTAGTAGAATCAGCGCCATGCCAACAGCCGGGATACGCCACGTTGCGCTCATTGGAAAGCTCCTCTAGTGTGATTAGTGTTATGCGCCATACGAGCAGGCATCTGACCGACACTAGTCGACTCGGGCATCCTGT
>Ga0209698_10001848_pt1 | contig 24302 bp, 21 predicted proteins | sample LitLauG_LLR_2012_FD_187203 | JGI IMG/M metagenome (GOLD analysis project Ga0209698, IMG submission 187203) | Freshwater sediment microbial communities from Pennsylvania, USA - Little Laurel Run_MetaG_LLR_2012 (SPAdes) (version 2) | ecosystem: Environmental > Aquatic > Freshwater > Creek >... | reverse complement strand
GCGTTGTGCCGGCCCACGTCTTCCCGCAACGCGAGCAGCTTGCCATTTTCGTCGAACAAACCGCAAGCGTGAAGCCCCCCGGTGCGACGAAAGATGCCCTGCTGCGCGGACAGCAGCACGGGCATTTTGAGAAGGATATCCGCGCCGATCCGAAACGCCGATACCACCGGAGGAAAATCCCGCAGCATTTGATCCACCGTCGCCGCACCGCAGAGCCCGCAACTCGAATTCGTCAGCAGGCTGCGCCGGTGCCGCATCGCGTCGAAACGCTTCGCATCTCGAAGCATCACGTCCACCATCGCCGCACGCTGCCCGTCACCGCCAGGCTTCGGGACGATCGCCGCGATATCGTCCGCGGAGTTCGCAATCCCTTCGCTCAACAGCCAGCCTGCCGCAAGTTCCTCGTCCTGCCCAGGCGTGCGCATCGCCATCGCAACCGATGCGCCCTCGATGCGAATCTCCAGCGGCTCCTCAATGACGACTTCGTCGCTGCACGGTCCCGGTGTGATTCCGTCCACGAAACGGTGAATGATCACTTCGCGCGTCATGCGTCGTACTTTCTGTCAGAATGAGCACCGGTGCCAGAGCTGAAACGCGATCTTGTTTTCTAATTCGACTCGTCCGGATCCAAGTGCCGTCGCCGTTTGCGCGGTGCGTCGTCGTCCATTTCATCGTCGGAATCCTCATCCGAGCGCTTCTTTTTCGCGCTGCTCTTTTTCTCCTCCTTCGGCTCGGGCTTGAGTATTTCCTTCAGCACGCGGCCGGCGATTGGCGCGGCGTAGGTGCCGCCGTGGACATCGTTGTCGCGCGGTTTGCCTTCGTAGAGGACAGCAAACGCATACTGCGGGTGTTCGAGCGGCGCAAAACCGACAAACCATGCGGCGACTTTCTCTTTTTTCCCGGAGCCCCACTGCGCAGTGCCGGTCTTGCCCACGACCTTGAAGCCCGGCACGCCCGCACGCCCGGCGGTGCCGGCACCGCTGTTGACGACGTTGTTCAGCCCGGTGCGCAACGCCTTCATCGTGTCGCGATGGATGTCAATGTGATCGCGCGCGCGGATGTCGTAACCAAATGTGATATGCCCGTCGAGATCCTGCACCTGCAGGACGAGCCGTGGTTGGAAAACCGTGCCTCCGCTCGCGATGGCACACATGGCCGAGGCCATCTGCACCGGAGTCACGAGAGTGTCGCCCTGGCCAATGCTCATGTTCGCGATGTCGCCTGGCATCAGCCGCCGCTTGTAGTGTTTGAGCATGTATTCGGTGGTCATCAGGTTGCCCGGCTCCTCGGAGCCGATCGGAATGCCCGTCTTGGATCCAAAGCCGAGGCGGCTCGCGTACTCGAGGATCGGCCGGTGCCCGCACTTGAGGCCCATCTTGTAAAAGTACGTGTTGCACGATTGTGTGAGTGCCTCGACGAAATTCAGCGGGCCGACGTCGCTCTTCTTCCAATTGCGGAATTTGATCCCGCCAATGGTGATGACCGCTTCGCCGCCGAATGCGTCCTCCGGATCCACGTAGCCGTCGTTCAGCGCGGCGAGGCCGGTGACGATCTTGAAAGTCGAACCCGGAGGATACGCCGCGCGAAATGCCCGCGGGAAGAGCGGATTGAACGGATCCTTCATCAGCTTATCAATCACCTCAGGCTGGACGCTCGGGACGTATATGTTCGGATCGAACGCCGGCTCCGATGCCATCGCGAGAATCTCGCCCGTCTTTGGATCCATTACGACCATCGCGCAGGGCCGCTTTGCGGCGATCAATTCGCGCTCGACGACTTGCTGAATTTTCAAGTCGAGCGTCGTCACTACATTCTGGCCGGGCCGCGGCGGCAGTGTGATTTTTTCCGCCGCCTTCTGGCCCTTCGCGTCAAAGGCCACCTGCATCACGCCGAGTTTACCGGTCAGTTGCGTGTTGAAGGTTTTCTCGATCCCGTCGCGTCCCTCGAACTCGGGCCAGAGCAGTTCGTTGTTTTCGATTTCGCCGCTCGGAAAGCCACCCTGTCGGCCGACAAAACCGAGAACGTGTGCGGCGGTGTACCCCTGCGGATACGTCCTCAGGTAAACCGGGATCGCCGCCAACCCCGGTGCCTGGCCGCGTTTGAGCCGGTCCAGTTCGGTCGGCTTGAGATCCTGCGCGACCACCATCGGCATCACCCCACGATCCTTATATTGTTTCAGGGCCCGCGCCGGATCAAGCAAGATGGCACGCTCGGTGATCTCCTGCGCGCGACGCACTTTCTCGGCGATATAGCGCGCAGCCTCATCATCCGTGAACTGCGGCGGCGTCGGAAAATTGATCGCAAGATTGTAGGCGACGCGCGTCTGTGCGAGCGGCACGCCGTTGCGATCGGTGATCTGTCCGCGCGGTGCGGGGATCGCAAAAATGTAATTGCGCGCCAGCTTCTGCGTTTCCCAACTCGGTTGCAATCCGGGGTCCGGCGCGGTGGGCGTAACCGGGGGAGGTGTTGCCGGTTTTTCTGCGACCGCCGGCGTGGGAGCCGGGGCTGGAGGATTCCCGGCACCGATGATGTTGCCGCGAGCGGCGGTCGGGTTTGCATTGGGATATGCCACGACTACCGGGCGCGGCGGCACATCTTGCGCACGCCCACACACCGTGGAAATGCACACGCAAATGGCGAGGGGCAGAGATCGGCGAATCACTGCGGAAATGGTAGCGGTGAGCATTGCACTGCCAAGTGCCAAGATGAACGCCTCTTCAAATGCGGAAGCGCGGGTTTTGCGACATGAAGCGCAGTGGGTTTCCAAACACGACGGCATCGGTGCGTTCCTCGGTCCAACCGCGCTTGCGCATCTCCAGCGCAGTCCGCGGCACCGCGAGCGGTACGCTGATGCCCCAGTCGCACGCCGAGTTCATCCAGATGCGTTCTGCCCCGTAGTTTTCCAAAATATCAATCGCGCGCGCAGGCGTGCATTTAGATTCCGGATAGAGCGTCATGCCCGCCCACATCCCCGTGTCTAGCACTATCCCAGCGGTGTGTTCCTCAACGTGATCAATGATGATCTGCTCTGGCGCGATGCGGCTGTCGCTTTTCAGCACGTCGAGGATCAGCCGCGTGCCCTTCAGCTTGTCCTCGAGATGCGGTGTGTGCACAAGAATCATTTGCCCATGCCGTGCTGCGAGATCCACGTGGCGCTCAAGGATTTTAAGTTCGTTGCGCGTATTTTTGTTCAGCCCGATTTCGCCGATACCAAGCACATTTGGCCGCGCAAGAAATTCCGGGATGATCGCTAGCACTTCTTCCGCGAGCTTCACATCCTCGCTCTCCTTCGGGTTGATGCACAGCCACGAGTAATGCGGCAGGCCGAATTTTGCCGCGCGTTTCGGTTCGAAATCCGTGAGCTGGCAAAAGTAGTCGTAAAATCCCTGCACGCCACTGCGGTCAAAACCCGCCCAGAACGCCGGCTCGCACACCGCCTTGCAGCCCGAGGTGACCATCGCCTGATAGTCGTCCGTCGTCCGCGAAACCATGTGTCCGTGGGGTTCGATGTAGCGCATGGCGTGTCAATTTGCGTTGCCCAGCCACGCGCCGATCGCACTCTTGCCCGGCGATTTTTCAATCGGCTCCACCGTCGGATCACTGAGCGAAACCAGTACCGCGCGCGCGCGCGCTGATTCCCCGCCATTGAGTTCCCTCAGCGCTGAACGAAAGGCTGCGAGGCGAAAATCCGCATCACCCGTGCCACGGTCCACACGGTCGAGAAACGCAGCGAGATCAATCAGCTTCGCCCGTGCATCCATGAAATAGAGGTCCAGCAATTCGTTGCGGGTCATGTCAGGAAGGTTGCGTGGTTTATGTGTGCAAGCAAGAGGGGCGGCACGAGCAAGCGCGCCGCCCCTCCTTATTAAACCTGGCTTTGCAGTCGATCCTAGTCGTCAGCCTTGTATTTCTTGTGGCCTTCCTTCTTCTCGCTATCGAGTTTTTCGAGGAGGCTCTTCGCCTCGTCCGTCTTGCCGCCTTCGATCGCGGCCTTCAGTGCATCGAGGGTCTTGCCCGCTTCCTCCATCGAAGCCTTGTAGCCGCTCAGGAATTTCGTCTTCTCCGCCGCCGGCACGTCCTTGGTCTTCGCCGGTTCGTATTTCAATGCGGCGGCGTTGGCAGCCTTCGCGTCGGCGACCTTTGCAAGGTTCGCATCCTTTTGCGCAGCGTCGACACCGTTGCGTTTGATGGCCTTGAGCGCCTTGCTGATTTTCTCCATCTCCTTGCTGAGCGGTGTGTCTTCCTCGGCAAATGCCGGAACCGCGATTGCGCACGCGGCTAGCAGTGTGAACAGGTGTTTGAGTTTCATCTGGGTTTTCTGTGTTGGTTTGTGATTTTGAATTCTCCCGGCGGACGTGCCGCCGGACTTCACCGCCATTGACGAAAGTTCCAGCCGTTTAGTCAAAGTTTCTTTCTAGGGAGCCCGCAGATCGCCCGTGCGTCAAAACAACGAGTAAATGAAAGGCGCGGCACTCGGCGCGACCATCGCAATCGCGATGAGCACCCCAAAAACGAGCAGGGCGATGAGGATCGGCAGCAGCCACCACTTCTTGTTTTGCCGCAGCAGATCGAACAGTTCGCGCCAGAGCCCCGGCGGCTTCGAACGCGCGGTCTTTTCAAAATCACCGGGGTCTTCGTTCATGCGTCAATGTTGCCGGAAATAGCGCTCCGCGCCGCCCGGTTTTTCCGCATCCTCCCAATAGCTCTCGCGTTCCCGCTCGAAGCGCCGCCGCAATGGATCGCGCCCGAACAGCCGGAGGGCGAGGCCGATCGGCGTGACGACGAAAAAATATACTGCAGTCACCGCGGTGTTGCTCACGATGAAGCCGATGCAACATCCGAGCCCGTGCCAGGCGAGATAGAATGGCCGCGCGACTTGCGGAACGAGCCACAGCGCGACACCCACCACAGCACCGATGCCCGCAAGCCACCAGATCCACACCGGCCACACATGCGTGCGAAACCAGCCGAGCGCTCCGAGCACGAGCGCGACCAGCGGCATCCCGATGCTGATGCTTTTTGCAAACGCGCGCCGCCCGGCAACGTCCGGATTCCAGTTCAATTCGTGGAAAGGATCGATCATTGGGGTTGGTCGCGCGTGTCTCAATCGAGTGCAAATTCCCGCAAGCGACATTCACGCAAATCCGCAGCAATGTGTGGCTGATCCTCCTTTTTCAGCACGCAGTTTTCGAGCACGAGCAAGTCCATGTCGCACGCCATGAAACAGCGCCACGCATCCTCGGGCGTACAGACTATTGGTTCGCCACGCACGTTGAAGCTCGTGTTCACGAGCACGCCGCAGCCGGTGCGGCGTTTGAATTCGCGGATGAGCCGGAAGTAGCGGCCGTTGCGCTCTTCACTCACGGTCTGCACTCGCGCGGAAGAGTCCGCATGCGTGATCGCTGGCAACGTGCTGCGCGGGACATTCACGCGCTTGCGGAGATCGGGGTCGCGCATCAGCTTGCGCTGTTCATCGCTGAGCGCCAGCCGGTGCTTCGCGCGCACGGGTGCAACGAACAGCATGTAGGGCGATTCGCGATCGAGGTCGAACCACGCTGCGGCATCCTCGGCAAGGCAGCTCGTCGCGAAAGGACGGAAGCTTTCGCGGAATTTGATCCGCAGATTCATCCGCGCCTGCATCTCGGTGTTTCTCGGATCGCCGAGGATGCTGCGCGCCCCGAGCGCACGTGGGCCGAACTCCATGCGACCTTGAAAAAAGCCGGCGACTTTTCCTTCCTCCAGCGCGGCGACGACAGCCGCGAGCAGTTCCGGCTCGCTCGGGAAATGCGTGTAACTCGCTCCTTTCGCGTCGAGAAATGCACGCACCTCCGCGTCGCTGAACTCGGGGCCGAGCAGCGCGCCTTTCAGCGAGTCGCCTGCCTTTGGGATGCGCGGTGTGCCAAGCAATTGATGCGACGCAAACAGCGCGGCACCGAGCGCACCGCCCGCGTCGCCGGCGGCGGAGGGAATCCAGATGTCCCCGAATATCCCCGCGCGCAGCAGTTCGCCGTTCGTCACGCAGTTCAACGCGACGCCACCAGCGAGGCAGAGATTCTTCGCGCCGGTGAGCATCTTTGCACAGCGCGCCATGCGCAGGACGATCTCAGTCGTTACGCTCTGGATGCTCGCGGCGATGTCCATCTCGCGCCGCGTGATCGTGCTCTCGGGCGCACGCGCCGGGCCGCAGAACAGCGTGACGAAAGAGCGGCCCGTCATCGTCAGGCTGCCTGCAAAATCGAAGTGCCGCATATTCAGGCGGAACGAACCGTCGGGTTTCAAATCGAGCAGCTCGTTGCGGATGAGGTCCGCGAACTTCGGCTCTCCGTACGGAGCGAGGCCCATAAGTTTGTATTCGCCGGAATTCACACGGAAGCCGCAAAAATAGGTGAAGGCGGAATACAGAAGGCCGAGGGAATGCGGAAAGCGCAGCGTCTTCAGCAGTTCGATTCTTCCGCCACGGCCGATTCCGATGGTCGCCGTGTCCCACTCGCCGACGCCGTCGAGCGTGAGGATCGCGGCTTCGTCGAACGGCGACGGGAAAAATGCGCACGCGGCGTGGCTCTCGTGGTGCGAAGGGAAGACGACGCGCTTGCGGTACGCGCCGTGGAGTGCGCGTTTGATTTCGCGCGGAAGATGGAGTTTTTGTTTCAACCACGCGGGCATCGCCATCATAAACGATCGCAGGCCCGCTGGCGCGCGCGCGACGAAGGTTTCGAGCAAGCGGTCAAATTTCAGCAGCGGCTTTTCGTAGAAAACGACATAGTCCACTGCGCCGCATGCGATACGGCCTTCGCGCAAGCAGTATTCGACGGCATGGGCCGGAAACGACGAGTCATGTTTGATCCGCGTGAATCGCTCTTCCTGCGCCGCGGCGATCACTTCGCCATCCACAACAAGCGCAGCTGCGCTGTCGTGGTAGTAGGCGGAGATTCCGAGGATGCTGCGCGACATGGGAACGGAGGGTGCGACGGTTCAAGCGCGACGTGTGTGGGCGTCACTTGGGATTCGCAGTGCGACGGTCCTCCAGGAGTTTTTCCACGTCCACAGGATCGAATTGCTCGTGGAGTTCAGCGAGCACATAAGGAACCCAGCCGGGGCTCAGCGACACCGCCTTGTGGTAATCCGCAAGGGCTTCGGCGGGTTTGCCGCGGAGTTTCCAGTTCAGTGCGGAGTAGACCCAGACCCTCGGCGAGTTCGGATCGAGTTCCTTTGCGCGTGCGAGCAGCGGCTCCGCTTCAGCGAAGCGGCCGAGCAGTTCCAGTGCCCACGCATCGCGCAGGACGATTCCCACATCCTGCGGATAAATCGCGAGCGCTTCTGCGTAAGCTTCGTGAGCATCAATGAGCGCCCACCGCTTTGCTTCGTCCGAAGGAAGGCCGGCGCTCAGTATCCGCTGCACTTCACCGATCTGGAAATACAGATCCGGGTTTCGCACGCCGCGACGGATCGCCTCGCCGGCGTACTTTTGCGCGGGCTCGATCCTGCCGATCTCGAAATTTCCGCGCGCGGCCTCCGCATATATCTCCCCCCGGATTCGTGGCAGGCTCAGGATGAGCATCCATAGTCCAAGGCCTGCGGGAATCGCGTGGAGCGTGCGATCCATCCACGATGCGTTCTGCTCGCCTGTCCCTGTCCGGCGTGTGGCGAGCATCCCGAACAAAAATGCTGCCACGAGCATGTTTGCCGGGATGTGAAGATTGAAATCCACCGCCGCATGCACAAGGCAGGCGGTAATGGCGCTCAGGGTTCCTATTTGCAACGCGAGCGCACTTCTTTCCTCGGGACTCGCCGGCGCGGAGGAGAATCTCTCGACAATCCTGTACCATCGCCGCCATCCGTGCCGCAAATGTGCAAGTACGAAACCTACGATAAACAGCACGCCGACAATGCCATACTCGGCGAGAGTCTGCAGCCAGTCGTTGTGGGCGAAGACGGGATCGTTTTGCATCTGTGGTGCGCGGAACATCCGGCCGTAATAGACGTAGGTACGGCTGCCCGTGCCGAAAACTGGCGCGAGTTTGAACTGCTTCCACGCTGCCTCCCAGAGCTGGAAACGGATGTCCGATGAGACGAACACAGTGTTCGCGCGCGCGCGAATTGCGAAGCTGCGATCCGTAACGTAAGCGAAGCCTCCGCCGAGCAGCGCAATTGCCGCGATGACTCCGATCATGCGCGGCAGCAGCCCATGAGACAGACGGGTCCGCAGAGTCCACACACTCAGGCAGGCGAAGACGATGAAGCCAGCCCCGGCACTGAGATAGCCACCCCGACTGCCGGTGAGCACGAGTCCCACGAGACAGACAAATGAGAGATAACCAGTCAGCACTTTGCCGCGCGCGCGGAAGCCGCCCCAAAAGCAGAGGCTCATCGCGAGGAACAGGGCGGTTTCGAGGAAACCGGCAAGGTGATTGGGCGAGATGAAAAAGCCCGAGGCCCGGAAACCCGCGTCGCCGCGACCGCCGGATAGAAGGGGGTGGAAATTGGCGTCCTTAGCGAACTGATAGACTCCGATGGACACTTGGCTGACACCCAGTATGATGAGCCCGCAGACCATCATATACGGCGCCCAGTGGCCGGTAATGGCGAGCGCGGTGACAAAGTAAACGATCAGTGCCGCCAAAAGTGCGTAGAAATCAAATCCGGCGAGCCAGACGGATGGTGAGAACGCGATCCGCGCAAACAGATAAAGTGAGAGAAGGACGGCTGAAAGCAGGGAGGCGCGATCCATCTTTGCCAGTCCCTTCCAAAACAAAAACAGCGTGAGCAAGCCCGAGATTCCCAGAATCACGTATCCCGGCAGAGTGTAAATGGCCCGACTCCCATCGCCGCCACCGAAGCTGAACTGCATCACCGCGATGGCCGCGAGAATGAGGGTGGCGTGAAGCAACTTCATCAGAGGGATTGTGGGCCTCGCCTTTGCATGTCAGACTATATGAGACGTGGCAGCGAGTGGGGCAGTTCATTCTTCATCCATTGGTATCCGCTGTGAAGCACTGAACTCAGAATCAGGCGGATTCACCAATCAGCATTGGCGGAAAACCACCGAGCGAATGACCGCCCACCGATGACGGTCACCACACGCGTTCGGGGCGATCAGACCGGTCTTACAACAGGGTGGCACCCGGGCCAAATACGCTGCTGACAGGCGTGCCGTTCGGAGGAAAGGATGCGAGTAACTTTCCGCTGGCGTCGGTGAAGGCAACCACCCTGCCAAGGCTGTCGGTCAATGCGTATCCGATCACTGCGCCACTAGCGTTGACAATCGGAATTTTGCCCGAGGACGACTGGGAGCCGCCACCGGTACTCGGGAAGGAGGAATTCGCATTCGCGAAGGCAGCCATCCACGGAAGGGGTTCGAACGAATCTTCGGCAGTGCCTACCGGATGAACGCCTCCGTAGATCACGAGGAGGGACACCTTGCCACTGGAGGAGCAGGTGAGCCTCACTTTCGTCCCAGCGTCGATGACATATTCCAGACCCGACGCGATGGCGACTTTCACGCTCTTATTCGCTGTCTCGATGACATCGCCGCACTTTAGCTCGGTACCGTTCCCTGCCGTCTTGCCGTTGACACGAATGGTGGTACCGCCCTCGGTTTCGAGCGTACCAACAGCTTTTTCCTTCTTGGCGGTCGCGGCAGGCGCGCTGGCCGCAGCGAAGAGGAATGTGAAAGCACAGAGCATCGTCGTTGCGAGTAAGGAAAGGCGTTGGAGGTTCATGAAAATGCTGGTTTGGGTTGACCGACAGGTATGGGAGATGCCGGAACCATGCCATTCGCAGTGAATCCGGCAAGGAAAAAGGTGATGACGATTGCGCGACGTGCGGATCTGGAGGAGCCCCCATAAAATCCGTTGTCCTAGCACGCAATCTGCGTTAGTGGTCTTTGCACTTCATGGCTCTTCTACGCTCCATCTTTTGGTTCGCGCTTTTCGTCGCCTCGACGTTTTGCTTCATCGTCGTGTTCGAACACGGCTTCACGAACTTCGGCGGCAACGCGAAGAAGGAATTCGAGTCCTTGAAGACCATGGTCGGTCTCGGCCCGAAGCAGGCGGCGGCTCCGGCAAAATAGTCGGCGCGCGGATAACCACAGTGCTCATTTCATAAAAAAGGCTGCGCTGTACATTGTCAGCAGCGCGGCAAGCTGCTACGTTCTTTCACCCCAGACCATGGCCACGATCCACGAGAACGAACTTTCCGATCAGCAACGCGCGCTCTTTCAAAAGGCGAGACACGCAAACGAAATCCGCAACCACGGTTACGCCATCCAGCTCATGCAATCCGTGCTTAAGCAGGTGCCCGGCTTTCTCGATGGGCGCAAACTGCTCCGTGCCGCCGCGCTTGCCGCGTCGGAGGGCAAGAAGACAGGCTTTTCCCTCGCGGGCACGACACTCGGCATGACCGCCGGCTCGACTTTGAAAAAGGATCCGCTCGCCGCGATGGAACTCGCCGAGAAGACGCTGGCGACCGATCCGAAAAGCGCGCAGGGCAACCAACTCCTGTGGGAAGCCGCGAACAAGGCGGGCCTGCCGGAGACCGCGGCATTCGCGCTCGAGACGCTCGCGGGCGCGAATCCCAAGGACACCAAACTTCTGCACCAACTCGGCAGCCAGTACATCTCGATGGGTGATAACGACAAGGCCGTCGCCGTGTACAACCGCATCGTGCAGATCAATCCCGCGGACCTCGAGGCGAACAAAAAGGCGAAGGACGCCTCAGCCTCCGCGACGATGAAATCCGGCCGCTGGGAGGAAGTCGCGCAGAGCAGCGGCTCGATGAATTTCCGCGACCTTATCAATAAGAAGGAGGAGGCCATCGCGCTCGAAAACAAGTCCCGTATCGTCCGCACCGGCGAGCAGATTTCGCAGCAGATCTCCGAGTTGTATCCACAGTTCGAGGAAAACCAGAACAACGTGGATGTCGCCCGGCGCATCGCGACTCTGTACGAACAGTGGTTCGAGGCAGCGGTAGCTAGCACCGAACCAGCGCAGGAGACCGACAGCTACCTCGACAACGCGATTTGGTTCTACTCCCACACGAATGCGATCCTTGGCGGAGGCGACCCAAACATCGCGCGCAAGTGTTCCGATCTCGATTTCAAAAAAATGGAACGCCGCATCAAGGTACTTGAAGACTGGCTCGCGCAAGTGGATTCGAACGACCCCGAAGCCCGCCCCTTTGCCGATGAACTCAGCGACCTCCGCCGCCAGCGCGCATCGTCCTCGCTCGATGTCGCAAAAAAGCGCGTCAGCGACAACCCGACCGACCTCCAGCTCCGCTACGAACTCGGCGAGACGCTCATCAAGGCCGGGCAGTTCACCGAGGCCATTCAGGAACTCCAGCGCGCAAAGCAAAACCCGAACGTGCGTCTCAAGGCAATGAACCTGCTCGGCCAGTGCTATGTTGAGAAAAGCATGCTCGACCTCGCCGTGAAGCAATTCCGCGACGCCGCCAACGAAACCACTGCGATGGACGCGACGAAGAAGGACATCGTCTATCGTCTCGGTCTCGTGCTGGAAAAAATGGGCAAACGCGACGAGTACATCGAGTGCATGAAGCAGATCTACGAGGTGGACTACGGCTACCTTGATGTCGCCAAGCGTGTGGAGAGCAGCTACGGTGGGTAGTCGGTTCTTTCAAAGTGGTGCCGCCAGTTTGATCTGAAACCGGAACAGCATCACGCGATTGCGCCCCGCGCTGGGAGCAGGTATCCGCATCCCCATGCCGTTGCACCTTCCTCCGCTCACTCGTCGTGCATTTCTCCGCCGGTCCGTCGCCGCAGGCGCAGGACTGCTGACTTTTTCCACCCTCCGCGCCACGAAAAATGACGCCGATCCAAATCTTTGGGTGCTACTTTCCGATACGCACATCGCCGCCGACCGTACCGCAATCCTGCGCGACGTGAACATGACCGAACATCTCGAAGCCGCCGTGAAGGGCATCCATGCACTTGCGTCGCGGCCCGCTGGCGTTTTCGTGAATGGCGACTGCGCCGTGCTCAAGGGCCTTGCCGAGGACTACGCGACCTTCTCCACCCTCATCGCACCACTCCGCGAAGCCGGCCTGCCGCTTCACCTCACGCTTGGCAACCACGACGACCGCGGCATCTTCCGCTCCGCGCTGAAAGATGCTACCCCCACAGCACCGGCGCTCATGAGCCGGCACGTTTCCATAGTCGAAGGCGCGCGCGCGAACTGGTTCCTGCTCGACTCGCTCGACATCGTGAACAAAACGCCCGGGCGCCTCGGCGACGAACAGCGCGCGTGGCTCGCAAAAGCCCTCGATGCAAATACTGCGAAGCCTGCGCTCGTGATGGTCCATCACAATCCCAATCCCGCCGCATCCGAGAAAAGGACCGGCCTGATCGACACCGAGGAATTGCTCGCCGTCCTGCTCCCGCGATGTCACGTGAAAGCGCTATTCTTTGGCCACACGCACACATGGCGCTTCGCCGAGCAGGACGGATTGCATCTCGTGAATCTCCCCGCCGTCGCATATCCGTTCGCGCCCACGGAAGTCACCGGCTGGGTGGATGTGAAGCTCTCGGAAAAAGGCGCGGCCCTTACGCTCCACGCGCACGACTCGCAGCATACCGCGCACGGGAAAATCACAGAGATTGCTTGGCGCGCGACATGATCGGGAGGTCACGCAAAGGCGCGAGGACGCAAAGTTGTCCTGGGCGAAATCGCATTCCTTTGCGCTTTCGCGCCTTTGCGTGAGCTTATTCCCCGATAGTCCCGAAACACACGCCGTGACTGCCATTGGCATCCGTGAATTTCCCGAGTAGAAGTCCGCCCCACAAACTCCCTCCTCATGCCCGCCGTGAAAAAGCCTGCCAAAAAGACCACTGCGAAATCCGCAAAACCCGTCAAGCCCGCGAAGAAAGCTGCGCCGGCAAAACCAGTCGAGGCCGCTGAGCCGCCGCCGGTGCTGCGCTTCAAACCGCACGTCGGCTGCAAGGTGATCGCCGCTGCGCGACGCGATGCGGGCTTCGCAGAAGTCACTGCGGTCTCCGGCGCGAAAGTCACGCTGCGCTTTTACACGGATGTTGTGAACTTCGTCGAAGCGGGCGCGCCCGTCGAGCATGTCATGCATCCGTCGCTCCCGAGCCAGACGCGCGTCTTTCACTCGGAGAACGGTCTCGTCCGCTACGGTCGCATCGTCGCGCCGAAGCAGACTTTTGGCTCAGTGCGCACCTACCTCGTGCATTTTCCCGGCATGACCACGCTCACCGAGATGCGCGAGGATGCGTTCCGAGTCCGCTCGTATCTGCCCGGCGATGATCCGGCTGTCGTGCTCGCGGAACTCGCTCAGGAGACGCCATTCTTTTTCCAGCAGCGCGCCGATTTGCTGCGTGAGCTGCTGCGGCAAAACCAGCTCTCACACGGGCTGCCGGCGCTTATTTCATCGAAGGTCGAAATCCTCCAGCATCAGGCCGAGGTCGCGGATCGCGTGCTGCACGATCCCGTCATCCGCTACCTGCTCGCGGATGAAGTCGGCCTCGGCAAGACGATCGAGGCGGGTATCATCTTGCGGCAGATCCGCCTTGATGCGCCGGACGCGCGCATCGCCGTCGTCGCGCCGGACCCGCTCGTGCGCCAATGGCGCGAGGAACTCGACTCGCGGTTCGAGAACGATGACGTGGAAGTTTTCGCGCATACCGGTTTTGCGAAGGACAAGGAGCTGCTCGACAGCGAATGGGACGTGCTTGTGATTGACGAGGCGCACCGTGTCGTCGCGCGCCAGGGGCTGCCAGCTTCGCCGATCACGAAGAATGCGTTAAAGCTCGCTCACACCTCGAAACACCTGCTGCTGCTCTCGGCCACGCCCGTGCTTCATCACGACGACGACCTGCTCGCGCTGCTCGAACTGCTCGACCCGGAAAACTACACCGTCGCCAAGCTCGCCGAATTCAAGGAACGCACCGCGCGCCGCGTCGAATTGGGCCGCGCATTCCTCGCGCTGCGCAGCGCCACCGTGCCTGCACTCGTGAAACTGCACGCGGCCAAGCTCTCATCGCTGCTGCCGAATGATCCGACCGTGAAGGAATTCGTCGCGGTGCTCACGAAGCCAGGCGCGGATGCGAAGGCGATCCAGCACGAACTGCATCTGCACATCAGCGAAACGTACCGCATCCACCGCCGGATGCTGCGCACGCGCCGCCGCTGGCTTGCGGGCACGCACAAGCGCTTCGTGCGTGATGTCATTGAAAGCGTGGAAATGGAACTGGATGAAGAGCCGCACCTCACGTTATGGAAAACCCTCGACAAGTGGCGCGCCGCAACCAGCAAGCGCGTGGAGAAGGACGACAAGCTGCGCACCATCGCAGCCGATGAATACGTGCGACTCGCCGAGGCAATTTCTGCGGAGCCGGAAAAACTTTCGACGCTAGTGAAGGATGTCGCGAAAGCGACGAAAGCCACCGACGCCGAGGTAAAACTCCTCGCCGGACTCGCTAACGACAAGCTCGCCTGGCAGATCGCCGAGTCGCGTCTCGACCTCATCGCCGAATCGCTCCGCCGTCGCGCGACGAAGGATGGGCCATGGGGAAAATATGTCGTCTTCTGTCCAACCGCACGCTTCTGCGCAGACCTCGCGAAACGGCTGCACACACTGTTTTCCAAGGAAGGCGTGAAGGTCGCCAGCACGAACACTGTCGGCAGCACGGCGGGTGAACTCTTCGCTGACTTCGCCGCCGACCGCGCCGCGCGCGTGCTCATCACGGATGCGACGGGCGAGGAGGGCTTCAACCTCCAGTTTGCGAAAGCCGTGATCTTCCACGACCTGCCGTGGTCGCCAATGCGCCTCGAACAACGCCTCGGACGCCTCGACCGCATTGATCGCACAGGCGCAATCCCGTGCATCGTGTTCGTCACCGGCGAGGACGACGCTGTCGCGCTCGACGAAGCGTGGCGCCGCGTGCTCGCCGAGGGCTTCGGCCTTTACACCGCGAGCATCTCGGATCTCCAGCACCTCGTGGACACCGAGCTGCCGAAGTTGCGCGAGCGCGCATTTCTCGGCGGCGCGCAAGCGTTGCTCGATGCGATTCCCGCGCTCGCTGAAGCCGTGGTGAAAGAGCGCGCGAGCATCGAGGAGCAGGATGTGATTGACGGCATGCACAGCCTCGCACCCGAGAGTCCATTCGCGCGCGACCTCGCTGCGGCGGATGCCGCAGCGGAGGATTTTGGCAAGGCGTTCAGCGCCTACCTCCAGCGCAACCTCGGTCTCGAGGAACGCTGGGACGAGGAGACGAATTCGTTCCGTTTCCGCATGAAACGCGACAGCAACCCACTCATCCCCGCCGACAAGCTCGACTCGCTCGCGGCGATGTTCGCCGTGCAGTTCACCGTTCACCGCAGCGTCGCCATCGAAGACCTCACGTTGCATTTCCTCCGCCCCGGCCATTCCGCCGTGGACGGCTGCCGCGAGCTGCTCGCGTGGGATGACCGCGGCCGCGCATGGGCGATGTGGCGTCATGCGCCCGGCATCAAGCAGCCGAAGCTCGTATTCCGCGCACTCGTGCAGGTGAGCGTGGATCTCACCGCGGTGGAAAAGGCGCTCACCGCATTTGAATGGGACACGATACGTCGAGGCTCGCTGCTGCGTCTCGTGCGGGGGTGGCTCCCTGAATTCATAGCCGAACTGTGGCTCGACGAACACGGCGACACCGCAGGCGAAAAGCTGATTGAAATCTGCAGGCCACCGTATCACTATAAAATGGATCGCAACCTCGGCAAAGAACGCGCCGCGCAGGTCCGGGGAAAATTTGGAGAAAAAGAATGGCGCAAGTCGTGCGAAGACGCCGCAAAAATATCCGTCACCGCTGTGACGAAAGGCGACGCACTGAAATCGGCGAGAGAGCGCGCGCAGCGCGCCGCCGCCGCGCATTTCGCCCTGCTCCGCGCAAGGCTGAAGGCACGCCAACAGGCCAGCATTGATTCAGCCGCGCAGGCGAAGGCCGAGACGAAGAACCTCACCGACCTCGAAGAACTCGTGAGCGGCATCCTCGCAAATCCGGTCATCCGCCTCGACACACTCGGTGCTTACGTCCTCAGCGAGAAACCATGGTGGCCCGAACCCGATTGGGAGCCTGGTCTCGCGACCCGCCCCCGCAGATGAGTCCGCACGAGGAACTTTTTCACCGCCTTCTCGACGAATCCTCCGCGCTGCTCGCTGCGCCGGGGAGTCGTGGCATCGCGATTCCAGATGACGAACTGCACAGCGAGATCATCGTCCCGCTGCTGCCCGCAATGCTTGCGGACACGGCGATCCGCCAGCACTGGAACGAGCAGGCCGCAACCGGGTTTGTCGCGCGGCTTGCGCGGCACTTCGACTGCGGCGAGCCCGCTCCGCGCTGGCTGCCGGCTGATTTTGAAATCCACGTAACCGCAAGCTACAGCGCCGGCCCGGATGCGCGCGCGCTCGCTGACACGCTACTTTCCGAGAACTCGCTGCGCGATCTCACCGCCGCGCTGATGAACCATCACCGCGACGCGCTGTGGTCGTCGTTCGCGCTGGCACCAATTGCGCCGTTGTCCGAACCTATCAAAACGCCTGCAACTCCAGCTATCGAAGCGTTGCCGATTGCAAGCGAGCCAGAGATATTGGAGCAATCTCTTCTGCTGTCTCAGCACCCGCTTTCGTGCGCGCTTGTCCGCACATTGTGCAGGAAACTAGGCGCGCCTCTCACACAGCGCACTCTCGTTTTGCACAGGACACACACCGCAAGCGCCACGATCATTGCACGGAGAATCCTCCGGCGTGCATCATCAACCGCATTGCCGTGCCGCGCTACTTCGCCGCGGCAGCTTCCTCGTCGAGCTTTACTTTGACTGCCGCGTAGAGCTCGTCGTAAAGCGCGCTGTCGGTCTTCAGCAGTTCCTTCGCGGCATCGCGGCCTTGCGCGAGCTGGCTGCCCTTGTAGCTGAGCCACGAGCCGCGCTTCTCGATGATGCCCTTCTCCAGCGCAAGGTCGAGCAGCGAGCCAGTGTTGCTAATGCCCTCGTTATACATGATGTCGAACTCGCACTCGGTGAATGGTGGCGCGACTTTGTTCTTCACGACTTTCACCTTCGTGCGGTTGCCGGTGACCACGCCGTCCGGCGTCTTGATCGCGCCGATGCGGCGGATGTCTATGCGCACGGAAGCGTAGAATTTTAGCGCCTTGCCGCCAGGCGTCGTCTCGGGATTGCCGAACATCACCCCTATCTTTTCGCGAATTTGGTTCGTAAAAATGCAGATCGTGCGTGCCTTCGAGATCAGTGCCGTCAGTTTCCGCAGCGCAGCGCTCATCAGCCGCGCCTGCGCGCCAACGGTCGAGTCGCCGATTTCGCCTTCGAGTTCCTGCTTCGTCACAAGCGCGGCGACGGAATCGAGTACGATGATGTCCAGCGCGTTTGAGCGCACGAGCGTCTCGACAATGCGGAGCGCCTCCTCGCCGCTGCTGGGCTGCGAGACGAGCAGGTCGTCAAGATTCACGCCGAGCTTCTTCGCATATTGCGGGTCGAGCGCATGCTCGACATCAATGAATGCTGCCAGCCCGCCGCGTTTCTGCGCTTGTGCGATTGCCGTGAGTGTGAGAGTCGTCTTGCCCGAACTTTCCGGCCCGAAAACCTCCACGACACGCCCGCGCGGCAGCCCGCCGCAACCGAGCGCACGATCGATGAGAATGTTGCCCGTGGGGATCGTCTCGACATCCATCTGCTTGGAATCGCCAAGCCGCATGATCGCGCCGTCGCCGTATTCCTTCGCGATGGTCTGCAGGACCATCTCCAGATTCTTGTTCCGTGCGGCGATTACCTTGTTCTCTTCGGCGGGTGCTGTGATCGTCTTGGCCATGGCTGTTTGGGGTTTGGGGTTTTGCAAAAGTGGACGCAGTGGAAGTAGAACGCGCATCGCGCATGTGGAAGCGAAAAGGATGAGACGCAGGATCTCATCGCAAAAAAGCTCTCGCGCACGAGGGAACGCGCCGCCATTGATAAGGCCGATTTTCTAAACCCATGGCAAAAGACACTCCCACGCCGCAGCCCGAGGACACCTGCTCCACCTTTTTACCGAGTCCCGAGTCGGTGAATCTCTCTTTGACCGAACCTCCGCTCGCTTCCCTTTCGGAGCAGCCTGCGCCTGCTGCGCCCGATCAGTCCGCTGGAGATCCCAAGGCCGAACTCGCCGCACTTTCACAAAACGGAAACACGAACCGCCTCTCGCCTGCCGACGAGGACAAGGCGACTCGGCTAATGCACAATTGCCTGATCGAAGGCGGCGACGGAATTTCCGCCGCACTCGCCGCGATGCCACAACTGCCGTGGATTCTCGGCGTGCGTGCCATTGAAAGCGCATGGAAAGATCTGCCAGCCGAGTCGCGCTGCACGGTGCTCGACGGCCTCGCAAAAATGGACAGCGACAACGGCTACCGTCTGCGCCTAAGCATGGCGCGTTCGCTCGCCCGAGTTGAACTCCGCGAGGCGGTAAAGGTCGCCGCAGCAACGTGCCGAAGCATGTGGAACGTCGAGAGCGGCACGCTCAAGCCCGAACACTCGAAGCTCATCGGCAACGTCTTCATCGGCCGCGGCAAACCTTGGGTGCTCCAGCTTCAGCTCGCGGACCTGCCCGCCGAGGATGCGAATGCCGTCCTTTCCGCCGTCGTGTTTTCGACGTTCAACGTGAGCAACGCGCCAATCACGCAGCTCAGCGTGCTGCGCTACGTGGGCGCGCGGCTTAGGCAGTTGCATGAAAATCTGATCGGCATGGTCGCGCGCGCCGTCGGACGCTGGAGTGGCAAATGGCAATCCGCGCTGCGCAAGGAAGTCCCCGAATTACCCGATACGATTCTTTCTGCACTGAAACCGGAACACGAACAGGAACGCCCGCATACTGGCGACGAACCTGCCGCGCACCCCATTGCCGAAATCGAGACACCGCTGCCTCCGGAACTGGAGGAAAAATTGCGCCTCGCTGCAGAGACTGAGGATTCGGTTGCGGTCGAGGCTGTCAACCAAGAAATCAACGCGTGGCGCGAAGCCGAAAAAATCGCGCGTCTCGAAACGCTCGACGTGGTGGAGGACGACGACGAGGACGAGGAGGGGTCCGCCGAGGAGGAGAAAGAAGAAGAACCCGCCGAGGAGCAAGGTGGCGAACGACGCAGGCGTGGAAGAAACGACCGCAAAGAGCGTCCCGCTTACGTTTCCCGCGAGCAGGAGCGGGGAGGACAGTCGGGGTTCAATTTTTCCGCAACGCTCAAGCAGCTCGAATCCTATGTCTCCGGCTTGCGCAGCGATCTCGCCGCCGCACAAAACCGCCTGCGCCGCGCGGAAAACGAAGGCGGCAAGGCGCGCCGCGAAGATCGTCCGGTCCTGTCCCACGAGGAAGCGAACCTCAGCCCCGATGAACTCAAGCGCCTCGTCATCCAACTCGAGGGCCGCGTCGAGGAATTGAAGGCGCGTGTCGAGGAGCTCACCTCCGACAGCGAGGCCCGCGCGCTTGCGATGGCCGCCGGCACCACGAACGCCACACCCGATGCCGTCACGCAGCTCCGCACGCTACTCGCACTGAAACTGCAGGAGGACTACGCCGACTTCCTCACGCTGCAAAAGGAGTCACCCGATGCCATTGTGCAGCAACACTACCGCGGGCTCATCTCGCACGTCTTCGACGTTCTGTGCGGCGAGCAAATCCCGCTCAGCGTCCCGCCCGAACCTGTTGTCGCGCCGCCGTTGCCGCCCGCAGTAGCGCCGTAAGAAGACCATGTTCAATAAGTCCTCGCGATGATCCGGCGATCCGGATCCGTCGCGCCCGCCTCGCGATAAATCGGCGCCGGCGTCGTCGAGTGCAATTCGTAGCCTTTCAGCACGAACTCGGGATACATTCCATTGCTCGCCGGCTCATAGACGGTGTCGCCGGAATAATAGCCGTAGAGCTTGTATTCGAAATTGTTGTCCGACCCGAGCTTCGCGGAATTACGGTCTGGCGCGAGCTTCTGGTTTTCGTTCAGCATTACTAGCTTTGCCTCCGTCCACGGCTTGCCGGAAGGACGCACGAAGCCCCAGAATTTGTATTCCGTCTTGAAATACCGGCGACCCACGAAATACGCACCCACCGGTTCGGCCTTGATTTCATTCAGCATAGCAGTGCGCGCCTTCGCGGTCTGGTTCGGACTCGGGCCAAGGGTGGATGCGCAACCGGCAAAAGAATAAAGCAGGAGCAGCGCACTCGCGATTCGAATCAATTTCATGGGCACGCGCTGTATCGAAACTGCTGCGACTAGGCAACCACGGGGCGTTTCCGGCCTATTTGCCCACACGTGCAACCAGCGCCGGTTGCTTGCGAAGTTGCGCCGTCAGTGCCTCGATGGTGTTCAGCGTCGGCGGGCTGATGTGGTGCTCCATTCCCTCGACATCGCGGTAAATCACATCCTCATCGAGTCCGAAGAGCCGGAAGAAATCCGTGAGGATGCGGTGCCGCCGCGTGATGCTTTTTGCCAGCGCCTCGCCCGAGGCGGTCAGTACCATGCCGCGGTAGCGCTCGTATTTGAGCAGCCCGCCCGCATCCATGCGCTGGATCATGTTCGTCACGCTCGCCTGGGAGATTTTCAAGCTCTGCGCGATGTCCACCACGCGGGCGTAACCTTTGGTATTGATGAGTTCGAGGATGCGTTCAAGGTAATCCTCCACGGCCGCGGAACTGTGCGGGGGGCGGGAGCGGAGGGTTTTGGCGACCATTCGGTGAAATTACGAACTGCAACAATTTTCGTCAAGAAAACACATATTCGACACTTGACAAAATTATAGCAATAAACAATTAAGTTAGTCTAGACTAATTTCATGAGCCGAATCCCACTTTCCCCGATGACATGCGGATGCGTCTTCCGCGGGCGCGCAACGAGTGCGGCTGCTGCGCTTCTTTCCATCGCCTTGATTGGCACCCTCTGCGCTGGCGAGCAGGCACCGGAGGAAAAATCCGCCGATCCCGTCGAGCCGCAATGGAACATCCATGTCCAGAACACCGACATCATCCAGGGCGACCTGAGCGTCCCGGCAAAATACTCCGGCCCGAACAGCCTCTCGACCCAGGGCGAGACGAACGAGACGGTCTCCCTCGACATCTCGTTCGGCCTCCGTCTATGGCGCAATGCGGAGGTGCATCTCGACGGCCTCATGTGGCAGGGCTTCGGCCTCAGCCATACTCTTGGTGCCGCGGGCTTTCCGAACGGCGAGGCATTCCGCGTCGGCGTGAACACGCCGAATCTCAACATCTCCCGCGCCTTCATCCGCCAAGTCATCGGCTTTGGCGGACCGAAAGAGGATGTGGCCGACGATGCGCTCCACCTCGCGGGCCGGCAGGATGTCTCGCGCCTCACGCTCACGCTCGGGAAAATGAGCGCCAAGGACATCTTCGACAACAACGCCTACGCCAACGATCCCCGCACGCAGTTCATGAACTGGAGCCTCATGGCAAACGGCGCATGGGACTATCCGGGCGACGCGCTTGGCTTCATCACCGGCTTCGTCACAGAACTCAACCAGCCAACATGGGCGCTGCGGTATGGCTTCTTCCAAGTCCCGCGCGTGTCGAACGGCGTCGCGATTGACGGCCACTTCCTCGACGCATGGTCCATGGTCACCGAATTCGAGCACCGCCACATCATCCGTGAACATCCCGGCGTCATCCGCGTGCTCTCCTCATTGGAAAGGGCAAACATGGGCGGCTACGGCGAAGCCTCCACCAGCACCGTGCGCCCCGCGGACATCACCGCCACGCGCAAGTTCCGCTACAAGTATGGTTTCGGCCTCAACATTGAGCAGGAGATCACGAAGGACATCGGCTTCTTCAGCCGACTCGGCTGGAGCGACGGAAAAACCGAAGCGTGGGTTTTCACCGACGTGGATCGCACCGCGTCACTCGGCTTCCACATAAAGGGTCACGCATGGCACCGACCCGCCGATGTCGTCGGCATCGCCGGCGTGTGGAACGGCATCTCCAGCGTCCACCGCCAGTTCCTCGCCGCGGGCGGCACCGGTATTCTCGTGGGCGATGGCACACTCACCTACGCCGGTGAAAAAATCCTCGAATCCTACTACGATATCGCCGTGCGCAAAGGCGTCCATCTTGCCTTCGATTATCAGTTCATCGGCAACCCAGCTTTCAACAGCGACCGCGGTCCCGTCTCCGTCTTCTCCGGGCGGTTGCATTGGGAATTTTGAAAGCAACAGAATCCTTCCGCCGCTTTCCGAAAGCCCATGAATCAACCCGCGAAAAAAAGCGAACCCGAACCCGCTGGCCGTTGGCGCAAGACCGGGGGTGAAGCATCGCTGCCAGAGATTCACCACAGCATCCTCGTTCCGAAGACGGCATCATTTTGGCGGAAGCTGCTCGCGTTCTCCGGTCCCGGTTTTCTCATCGCGGTCGGCTACATGGATCCGGGCAACTGGGCCACTGATTTGCAAGGCGGCGCAAAGTTTGGCTATTCGCTGCTGTCGATCGTCATGATTTCAAATTTCATGGCGATCCTGCTCCAGCATCTGAGCATCAAGCTTGGCGTCGTCACAGGGCGCGATCTCGCGCAGGCCTGCCGTGATCATTATTCCAAACCGGTGGTCTGGTTCCTCTGGGTGATGTGCGAAATCGCCATCGCGGCGTGCGATCTCGCGGAGGTCGTCGGCTCCGCCATCGCGCTGAAACTTCTTTTCAACATCCCGCTCGTGTGGGGGTGCATGGTCACTGCACTCGACGTGCTCGCCGTGCTGTTCTTGCAAAGCAAGGGTTTTCGTTACATCGAGGCACTTGTGATCACGCTGATCGCCACCATCGGCGGATGCTTCGCGATCGAGCTGATTTTTTCCAAGCCGTCCCTCGGCGGGGTGCTGGCCGGATTCATCCCCGGCCCGCACATCATCACACACCAGGACATGCTCTACGTGGCCATCGGCATCATCGGCGCGACGGTAATGCCGCACAATCTCTACCTCCACTCTTCCATCGTGCAGACGCGGAAATTCGAGCACACTCCGGAAGGCAGGCGCGAAGCGGTGAAGTTCGCCACCATTGATTCGAGCGGCGCACTGATGTTCGCGCTGTTCATCAATGCGGCCATTTTGATCCTCGCCGCCGCGGCATTCCATTGGTCGGGCCATCAGGACGTCGCGGAAATTCAGGACGCCTACAAGCTGCTCAACCCGCTGCTCGGCACCGGACTCGCGAGCGTGCTTTTTGCCGTCGCGCTGCTCGCCTCCGGGCAAAACTCAACGCTCACCGGCACGCTCGCGGGGCAGGTGGTGATGGAAGGCTTCATCAACATCCGGCTGCGTCCGTGGCTGCGTCGGCTCGTCACACGTGCTATCGCCATCGTACCCGCTGTCCTCGTCATCGGCATTTTCGGCGAGGGCAAGACCACCCAATTGATCATCGCGAGTCAGGTCGTGCTCTCGATGCAGCTAGGCTTTGCCGTGTGGCCGCTCATGCGGTTCACAAATGAAATGGCGAAGATGGGCGAGTTCGCAAACAAGCTTTGGCTCAGGATTCTGGGCTGGACGACCGTGGCGATCATTATTGTGCTGAATGCCAAATACCTCTTCGATCAACTGATGCCCGAGTCCGTGCTCAAGACGGTCTATGATTTCCTCCACCTTCCCGTTCCGACTCAATAGCCCAACGCCATGTATCGCAAAATCCTCGTCGCGCTCGACACCACGGCATCGGACCAGGAACTTCTCCCGGCGATCACGCAGCTCGCCGCATTGCTGAAAAGCGAACTCCTCCTCCTGCACGTGGCCGATGGCTGGGTCGCACGCAACTTCGAACAACTCAATCTCGCCGAGTCCGAGGAAATGAAGGAAGATCGGCGCTATCTTGAAAAAACGGCCTCGCGCATGAGGATGGAAGCCGGATTGGTAGTGACCGTGCTCCTCGCGCTGGGAAACCCGCCGGATCAAATCCTGAAGATCGCCGACAGCGAACGGTGTGACCTCATTGCGCTAGCCTCGCACGGCCACCGGCTCGTCGGCGACCTCATCCACGGAAGCACCATCGAAGCCGTCCGCCACCGTGCACGCGTCCCTCGCGGACCCGGACCTGCTCCCAGCTGCCATCGTTTCGCGCGACGTTCCAGACGGGGTAGTCCAGCAACCCTTGGGGAGGGTCCGTGTACGACTCGACCTTGATCCAGCCCTTCACGCCCCATGCCGCCCCGAGGCGACCGAGGACGATCATCCGATCCGCGGCCTCCGGCATCGCCGCGGCACCGCTCATCAGGCGGCGGCCGGCGTCTCCGCCTGCTGCTGCTTGCGGTAGTCCTTGACCAGCGCGGCGAC
>Ga0209698_10001847_pt1 | contig 24303 bp, 27 predicted proteins | sample LitLauG_LLR_2012_FD_187203 | JGI IMG/M metagenome (GOLD analysis project Ga0209698, IMG submission 187203) | Freshwater sediment microbial communities from Pennsylvania, USA - Little Laurel Run_MetaG_LLR_2012 (SPAdes) (version 2) | ecosystem: Environmental > Aquatic > Freshwater > Creek >... | reverse complement strand
TGGCCACCCCGTACCACCAGGGATGCCCCGGCCCCCCTGGCAAACCATGGCTGATTCATGGTTACTGAACCCTTTTCCCCGAAAACGCGTACCTGATTTTCCTGCTGCAATTTCAATCCGGCATTGAGCTGGGCCAGAATGCCGCCGGGAAATTCCAATAGCGCTGAAGCCACCATGTCCGTCTTTTCCTGCGCATGAAGCAAAGCCGAACCTTTCACGCTCAGGGGCTCCGCCGGACGCCCGCCCCGGCCGATCCCCGCCACCAGTCGCGCCATGGACATAGGATAACATCCCACATCCAGAATGGCCCCGCCCCCCAGCACCCGTGCAATCTGCCGGGATTCCGTCCCGGCATCGCTCTGAAAACTGAATGCGGCCTCAATCAACCGGATGCGGCCGATGACATCCGACTCCAAAAGAGACAGCAGTTGTTTGATTTGCGGATGGCAGCGATACATGAATGCTTCCATCAAAAAGACCCCGGCCTCCCGTGCCGCTGCCATCACCGCCTCCGCCTCCCGCAGGTTCATGGTCAACGGTTTTTCGCAAAGAATGTGCTTGCCCGCGCAGGCGCTGTCGATGGCCAGCCGGGCGTGACCCGGGTGTGGTGTGGCAATGTACACAACATCCACATTCGGATCGGCCAGTAATTCCTCATAGCTGCCATAGGCCGCGACCGCAGGGTGTTGCACGGCAAATTCCCGTGCCTTGACTAGCTCCCGGCTGGCCACCGCCTGCAGGCATCCGCTGGGCGACACCGCCAAAGCCCGCGCAAATTTGCGGGCAATGTTGCCTGTACTCAATATTCCCCAACGGATTTGTTTCATGGTCGGTACTTGAAAATCAGAGTCGCTCACCACTTGATCACGGTCAGGTCGCCCTGCGAAATATCTTCCGCTTCCTCCACCGTCAGCCAGCGTTCCTGGAACTTCTCACCCCAGGAATCGGAAATGGCCAGTTCGCCGGTCTTGGCGTTGTACCCCACAATCATGCGGAGATGACCCGCATCGGGGTCGCGAAACGGATGGTCCTTGGCCTTCTTTTTTATGCTTTTCAACGATAAGATATATGCGGCCCAATCCGTGGTCTGGGCGCGTTCGGCGCTGCGTTCGCTGATCTCCTTGTCCATGGGCAATGAAACATAACAAGCCCACATCAGAGGCAGGCCTTTGTCGATGAATTTGGAAACGTTTAACACCCCCAGATCCGGGGTCACAGTTTCTATGCGCCGACCATAAAGTTGAATGTAAGTGTCCATGTTGGCCCGGATGGAATTCAGACTGGTTCCACCGCCCAGTCTCGTCCCTCCGGCCATGGCCAGCACATACATGTCAGCCGGTATTTCCAGATAACGCAAATAGCGCTCCCAGGTCGCCGGCACACAAAATCCCTTCGGGCCTTGATTGACCATGGGAATCTGGCCCACCACCACGTCCGCGTTGTCCCGCTTCACAAGTCTTTGTTGCAACAGGGCGCGCAAGTCTGCATCGCTGATGCGGGCCGCCCTTCCATGTCCATCTGCCAGATCCTGCGGCACAATTTTCAGCGAGGTGTATTCGCCCCGGGGCGAGGCCAGCAAAAAGGAGTGCCCCTGCCAGTCCCAGCGCCGGACACTTTCGCGCATGGCCTGGCTCACCCCATATTGCGTCTGCACCGGCTCGCCCAGAAGCCCCGTCAGTGTTTCCGTGATGACCCGGGCATCCTCACGCACCGCTTCGCCAAAATTTTTGATGTCCTTTTTCGCCTTTTTTTCTTTTTCCAACTCCTGGTGAACCGTCAGATTCCCATTTTTTTCGCTCAACGCACTCAAGCCCTCGAAATCCCCCTTGTTGGCAAACACCATCGAAACAAAATCGGGATGGCTCTCGTGCGCATACAAGGCCACCGAGTATGGGCGGGCACCCAGCACCTGCACCTTGGGTCCGGTATAAGCCCGATAGCTGGCCTGGGTATCGGTTTGTGATTCCTTGGGGAGTCCCAGATGGGCTGCCACCGTGTCGGCGTTCTCTTCCCAAAGATTGTTTCCGGCAAACAGGGGCACGCCGAGAGCCTCGTTGATTTGTTTATAATCGACCCCGGTGGCCGGCGGAACCGCTGCGGGTGCCGGGGCTTCCGCAATCGCAACAGGAAGCGGTGAGGCGGGAGTGGGAGTTGCCGGTGGACCGGAGTCTTTTTGATCCTGCTGCACCGTCACGTCCGTTTTGCTGATGGTCCCCGTCAGACCCGAGGCATCCTTGACCGTCAACGTATCCCCGTCATCGGTCAAAATCTCCAGCATTATCCCCGCCGGAACATTTTTGACGGCGCTGCCGTTCTCACCGATTTTAATCTGCAACTTGGCAGGCCCCTTGGTAACGGCGGTCCCCACAGCCAGAACTGGGGCGGCAAAAATGAAAAGCAGGCCCGCAACCAGTATCCGGATTGAATTTTTACGCGCCATGGCTGCCATATCAATGGGCCGAAACTACACGCCAACCCGAAATCTTCAAGCCCGGCTGTGTCTCTTCCCCCATTGCACGGTCACAATTTACTCCTTGCCTGTCTGTTTTCTTCTCCTATTGAAAAGCTATGACTTTGTCCGGAACCAAACCCCTCATCCTGGTCTTATGCACCGGCAACTCCTGTCGCAGCCATCTGGCCGAGGGCATCCTGCGCCAGGCGGCCGGCGATCTTGTGGAGGTGGCCAGTGCCGGATCCAACCCTGCCGGTTACGTTCACCCCAAAGCCCTCACCGTCATGCAGGAAATCGGCATGGACATTTCCCAACACCATTCCAAGCACCTGAATGAATTCCTCAATCGGCCGGTGCACACGGTCATCACAGTTTGCGGCAACGCGGACCAGGCCTGCCCCATCTTTCCCGGGCAGGTTCACCGCCATCATTGGGGTTTTGAAGACCCCGCCCACGCCCAAGGCACGGAAACGGAAATTCTGGAAAAATTCCGCGCAGTGCGGGATCGTATCCGGCTGGTCTTCGAAGCCTACGCCGCCGGGTTGCACCAGGGCCTCGAACTCAACACCACCCCATGAAACAGTCCCCCTTGATCAAACCCTGGATGGCCGGCGAGTTTATCGGAACGCTGCTGCTGGTTTTCTTCGGCTGCGGCAGCGTGGCCGCTGCAGTCACCACCGGCTCCGCCACCGGGGTTTTTCAAGTCGCCTTGGTCTGGGGTCTGGGCGTGGCCACCGCAGTTTATCTCACCGGCTCACTCAGCGGTGCGCACCTGAACCCGGCCGTCAGCCTGGCACTCGCCGTGTGGAGTGACTTCCCCAAATCCAGATTGCTGCCCTACATGCTGCTGCAACTGGCCGGGGCCTTCAGCGCCGCAGCCCTGCTTTATCTGATTTTCGGCCCCGCGATTCATGTCTATGAACAGACCCACGGCATCTTGCGCGGCGCGCCCGGTAGCGAGGCTTCAGCCATGGTTTTCGGCGAATACTTTCCCAACCCCGGCGGGCACGCCCTGGCCGACACCCCGCAGATCCTGCCCCACGCAAACGCATTCGCGACCGAGTTCATCGCCACCGGCATTTTGGTGCTGGTCATTTTGGGCAGCACCGACTCATGCAACAACTCGCGCCCGCAGATTTTGACGGCGCTGATCATCGGTCTGACCGTGACGATGCTGATCATCCTCTTCGGCCCGCTCACCATGGCCTGCCTGAATCCGGCGCGCGATTTGGGCCCGCGCCTCTTTTCCGCATGGGCCGGCTGGGGCTCGATTCCTTTCACCGCCAATGGCTGGGGTTGGTTGACTGTATATATCATCGCCCCGCTACTCGGCGGACTGGCGGGTGGCGGCTTGTACCGCCTGGTCTTGGCTCCGGGTTACGCCGGGGCCCGATCCTGACCCGGCCCTCAAAAACAACCGCAGGAAATCTGCGCGTTCGGTGGCAAAAAACTCCCGGTCGCTGATTCAGGGAATGATTTTTTCCTGCTCCAATTTTCGCAGCTTGGGCGCAATGACGATCTGGCAATAGGGAGCGTGGCCGTTGAGTTTGTAATAGGCCTGATGATAATCCTCCGCTTTGTAAAAAGCCTTGAGAGGCACAATCTCCGTCACCACCGGATCTTGAAAAATTTTAGCCGCCGCCGCCTTGGACCGGGTGGCTGTTTCCTTCTGTCCTTCATTGGCATAGAGGATGGTGGAACGGTATTGGGTGCCGCTGTCGGCCCCCTGCCTGTTGAGGGTGGTGGGATCATGGGCATGCCAGAAAACCGACAGCAGTTTTTCGTAGCTGATACGGGCAGGATCAAACGTAATGCGGATCACCTCGGCATGACCAGTGCGGCCCGTGCAGACCTGTTCGTAGGACGGATCCGCCACGGCACCGCCCGCATAGCCGCTCTCCACGGAGACTACGCCGTCCAGTTTTTCAAACACGGCCTCCATGCACCAGAAGCAACCACCGCCAAATACGGCCTGCTCCACTTTTGAGGAATCTGTTTTTGTATTGTTCATAGGGGTATTTTCCGCGTGAGCCTGGCTTAAGAGCGCCGCCACACCCAACAAGAGGACACTGATGGTTTTCATTTGTTATGGATATGAGGATGGTCCGGGGAATTTATTCCCGGTTTTCCTCTTCCGGCCTGTCCGCATCCAGCCCGGGCGGCAACTCTTCGTATTCCCGGAACAAGTCCGGACGCAGGGGCTCGCTGATGACATGCTCTTCCTTCAGCCATTTGCCGAGATCAATCAGCTTGCAGCGCGGGGAACAAAACGGCCCGGAGGAACCGGCCAGCCAGTCGCCTTTGCGGGCGCAGGTGGGGCATTTCACCCAGGGATTCGCTTTTTCACTCATCTTCGCTGCCGCAACATAGTACATTCCTGCACCTCCCGCACGCAAGCTTCACTCCCGCTTTGGCACAAGTTCTGCACTTGTGTTCGGGCGGAATAAGCGCAGCCTGAAGAGATGCCGGAAATTGCGAATTTCGTCCGCCACGGGGCAGCCAAAATCAGTCAGGCCACCCTCAAGCGCCTGCTGCATGAACTTCCCATGCTGAAATTGGAATTCACCCAGATCCACGCCCCCCTCTTTCCCCACTTGGTCGATCAACTCACCTTTCTGGCGGATGTGGTCGAGGATTTCGGCGAGGGCCAGGCCGATGAAATGCCCTTCTATGCGGTGGCCGAGGCGATTTTTGCCCTTTTGTACGGCCACAAACGCACCGATCTGATTCCCGATTTTCTACCCAGTCTCGGACGGGCCGACGACTCCAGCGTGGTACGCTCGGTCCTCATCATGCACGAAGCCTACTTCCAGGCCTACGCTCTCAAGCACGGCATGGACTGGAACCAGATCACCAGCAAGCCCTGAACCCGATGGAACTTCCCGGTTGGATACATTGGCTCGACTCCCGCTTCGGGCACTGGAGCGTTCCCCATCTCATCCGCAATCTGGTCTGGTTGAACTGCCTGACTTTTTTGCTCTCGCTTTACAACCCGAGCTTTACCGAAATGCTGCAACTCAACCCCGATGCCATCCGGCAGGGGGAAGTCTGGCGAATGCTGACCTTCCTCTGCGTGCCGGGCTTCGGAACCGGTTACATGTCCATCCTGTTTTTTATTCTGGCCATGCGTTTTGTCTGGCTCATCGGCGATGGCCTGGAAGAGGCCTGGGGTGCCCTGGCCGTCAATGGTTACCTCCTGCTCAGCGTGGCTGTTTTGACCCTCACCGGTCTGCTCCTTTATTCCGTATCCCTGCCCAACATATTTATCTTTTCCTCGCTGCTCTTCGCCTTCGCCTCACTCTATCCCGAATTTCCCATCACCCTTTTTCCATTCCCCATTACCGTGCCGATCCGTTATGTCGCCTACTTCAGCGGCGCTTATCTTGCCCTGCTCATTTTCATCAGCCCGGTCATGGCCCCGGTGATCCTGGCCAGCCTGAGCGGTTACTTCATTTACCTGGGCCCGGCCACCTTTCAAGCCTGCCGCTTCCGCTATCAAAATTACCAGCGCCGGAAAAAATTTGAACGCGACCGCCTTTAAATTCACCCTGCTGCTGCTCTTGTGGCCCGTGCTGCAGAGCAACGCCGCGCCCGTTTTTGCGCTGCACCCGGGCTGTCAACAAGTCGTCTTGGGCCTGGCCGATACTTGGAATTCCGCCAACGCCACCCTGCAACGCTGGGAGCGCACCGACAGCAGCGAACCCTGGCACAAGGTCGGCGACCCCTGGCCGGTCCGGCTCGGCAAAAACGGCCTGGCCTGGGGCCGCGGCCTGCATCCGGAAAATCTGCCCGGACCAGTCAAACAGGAAGGCGACGGACGCGCGCCCTGCGGCGTCTTTTTGATCGGCGACGCCTTTGGTTACGCTCCTGAAATCGAAAAAAATCCCGTCCTCACCTACCATCAGGTGACGGAGCAGGATTTGTGGGTGGAAGATAGCCATTCGCCCGACTACAACCGTCACCTGCAACTGCCCGGCCGGGCGCCCGCCACGGATTGGGAACGCAAACAGCAAATGCGCCTGAACGACCCGGCCCACAGTTTGAAATTATTCATCGCCCACAATGCCTGGCCCGGCGCCCGACCCGGTTGTGGCAGTGCGATTTTTTTTCACATCTGGCGCGAGGACGGGGCCAAGCCAAGCACGGGTTGCAGCGTCATGGCTGAACCGAAGCTGCGCGAACTCGTAGCCTGGGTGGACCCCACAGCGAATCCCGTCTATGTCCTGCTGCCACGTGCCGTTTACCAGCAGTTCCACAGCGCCTGGCTGCTGCCCTAGCGCCCGTGCTCTTTTTGTAACACAGGCGTCGCGCCTGGAAAAAATCCTGACGACCTTTCTTATTGCATACACATGAATACTTGCTATCATATGTATGGTATAAAAAGAACCAATATCGTTTTGGACGAAGCCCTTGTCCGTGAAGGTTTGAAAACCACCGGCATCAAAACCTGCCGCTCCCTGGTCGACCACGCGCTGCGCGAATTGCTGCGCCGCGAAAAACAACTCGGCCTCCTTGACTTAAAAGGCAACGTCCACTGGCAGGGGGATTTAAATGCCATGCGACGCCTGCGTTCCAGATGAAGATTCTCGTGGACTCGACTGTTTGGATCGATTTCCTGCGCGGGACAGACACCCTTCAAACCCGCAAATTGGAGTACTGCATTCATAACCGTGATGACATTTGCTGCTGTGGATTTGTTCTGACCGAGGTTTTTCAGGGCATCAAAGACGAAAAGCAGCTCTTTGCCACCAAACGACATTTTGCGGGACTTGTGTATCTGGAAGACACCCGTTCGACCTTCGAACTTGCCGCTGTTATATATCGGGATCTGCACAAGCGCGGTGTTACCATCCGGAATTCGATTGACTGTCTGATTGCAGCGGTGGCCATCCAAAAAAAAGTGGCTTTTCTTGAAAATGACCGGGATTACCGCTACATCGGCCGGTGTTACCCCCTGAACCGGATTTAATTGATCCCGGACCCGCTCCGGTTATCCTCCACAGCAGTGTCTTATCTTTTTGATCTGTTTGTCATTGCGGCCTATTTCATCGCCATTGTCTGGATCGGCATGGCCTGCAGCGGCAGCCAGAAAACATCCGCGCAATTCTCCGTGGGCAACCGGGAAATCCCCTGGTGGGCCGTGCTCGCCTCCATTCTGGCGGCTGAAATCAGCGCCGCCACCTTCCTCGGCGCCCCCGGCGAAGGCTACGCCCTGCGCAACTTCACCTACGCCCAACTCGCCATCGGCACCATCCTGGCCCGCATCATTGTCAGTTACGTTTTCATCAAGCCCTATTACGATTACCGGGTCATTTCCATTTACGAATTTCTGGCCCTGCGTTTCGGCGTGCGCACACGCAACGCTGCCTCGGCGGTTTTTTTATTCACGCGCGTGCTGGCCAGCGGCACCCGCTTGTACATCGCGGCCGTGATTCTGGTCCTGGCCTTCGAAATGGTCACCGGCCGCAAACCCAGCCTGCACGGGGAACTGGCCATTTACATCGGCGCTCTCACCGTACTCACGCTGCTCACCGCACTCTACACCTCCATCGGCGGCATTAAAGCCGTCATCTGGACCGATGTCATCCAAGCCGGACTCATGTTCGGTTCTCTCAGCTTTGCGCTTTGGATGTTGCTGCACCAGATTCCGGGTCACTGGAGCGGCGCCCTTTCACACCTGCAACAGCCCGGCGACCTTTCCGTTTTCGACACCGCCCTCACGCCGGGCGGGGGATGGCGCGGCAGCCTCAAAAAAATTCTCGGCACGGAATACACCCTTTGGGCCGCTTTTTTCGGCTCCACTTTCATCACCATGGCCACCCACGGCACGGATCAGGACATGGTGCAACGAATGCTCACCGCCAAAAATTATCATCGCAGCAGGCTGGCCGTGATCCTTTCCGGACTGGCCGACATACCGGTGGTGCTGAGTTTTCTCCTGGTCGGCATTCTGCTCTGGGTTTTTTACCAGTACCATCCGGACCCCGGACTGCCCAAGGCCAATCCCTCCGTCTTCGCCTATTATATCCTGCACGAACTGCCCGCCGGGGTGCGGGGCCTGCTCATTGCCGGTCTCTTCGCCACGGCCATGGGTTCCCTCAGCACCGCGCTCAATGCCCTGGCCACCAGTTTTGTACAAGACTGGTATCTGCCTTATTTCAAACCACAGGCCGATGAGCCCTCGCGACTGCGGGCGCTGCGCTGGAGCACGGTTCTATTTGCGCTCGCCCTCATTCTGGTCGGCTCGCTCACCGCCTGGACGGTCCTGACCATCCCCAACTCGCGCATCATCCCGATTGTACTGGGCATTTTCGGCTACACCTACGGACCACTCCTGGGCGTTTTTCTGGTCGGCATGCTCACCCGGCAGCGCGGCAGTGAAACGGGCAACCTGCTCGGCATGGCCACCGGCCTGGTCACCGTCAGCATTTGCAGCGGTCTTTATCTCAACCTCCCGCTGCTCAGCGGCCTGCCCGCCTGGCCCCGACCGCACTGGCTTCCCGAAATAGCCTTCCCCTGGTGGATCACCATTGGCACTGCTGCCACGGTGGCAGTGGCCCTGCTCTTTTCCACTCCGCCCGCCCAGGTTGCCGCCGCCCGCCAACACATCGAATCCAATCTCTGAATTATGGAACCCGAAAAACTAGACCGACCCATTGATGAACTGCGTCGCATTGTGGCCCGGCTGCGCGCCCCCGATGGCTGTCCCTGGGACCGCGAACAAACCCACCACAGCATCAAACCCCAACTCGTTGAGGAATGTTACGAGGTGTTGGAAGCCATCGACGCGCAGAGCGATTCCATGCTGCGCGAGGAACTGGGCGATGTGTTGCTTCATCTTGTCTTCCACGCCCAACTGGCCGAGGAACGGGGTGCCTTTGATTTTGACAACGTCGTTTCGGAAATTTGCGACAAGCTCGTACGGCGCCACCCCCATGTCTTTGGTCAGGACAAACTCCACACTTCCGACCAGGTGTTGCAACGCTGGGATGAAATCAAGAAATCGGAAAAACCGGAACGCACCGGACTGCTGCACGGCATTCCCGTACAGTTGCCGGCCCTGATGCAATCACAGGAAATTCAAAAGAAGGTGGCCAAAGTCGGGTTTGACTGGACGGAGGTGCGCGATGTTTTTGCCAAGGTGAAGGAGGAAATGGCGGAACTGGAGGCCGATCTCGATCATCCGGAAAAGGCAGCGGAAGAGTTCGGCGATCTGCTTTTCAGCCTGGCCAATCTGGGTCGGCATCTCAAAATCGACGCCGAGGAGGCCTGCCGCCAGGCCAATCGCAAGTTCACGCGGCGCTTTGAATGGATGGAACGAAACAGCCCGTCCCCGCTCAAGGAGCTTGCGCTCCCCGAGCTGGAACAGTTGTGGAACCGGGCCAAACAGGCCACCGGCTGAGATGCCCTAAAACCAGCCCTTTTTGTTGGCCACGTAGGTCTGGACAAATTCCTCGTCCGTCTTGGTCAGGTAGATAATGCCCTCGATAATGCCGATCACGCTGCCAATACCACAGGCAAAACCGAGCACGAGTTGAATGATGCCTTCCTTGGTGTAACCAAGGATGAATTTGTGAACGCCGAGACCGCCCAGCAGGATTCCGCATATTCCCGCCGCCAATTTCTTTTCCGCACCTGGTGTCGTCATAATTGCAATGCCTTTCTTTGGGTGAACGCTTAGCCATAATCGCATTGTCAGATTCGATCAAGCCTTTTCCACCGCCGTCCACTGCCACACCCGTCCCGGTAATAAATCCAAAAGAGCTTGCCCGTCACGCCGCAAGGATTAGTTTGGCCGGATGCAAGAGAGCGGCAACCGGTCTTATTTTCGCGTGCAGGGACGACATCCCCTTTCCGGAACCATCCGGCCGCAGGGAAACAAAAACGAGGCCATGCCGCTGCTGGCCGCCTGCTGCCTGACCGATGAGCCGGTGATCCTGGAAAATCTTCCGCCCATCGAAGACGTCCGTATCATGCAGGAAATTCTAACCGGTCTCGGCGTGACCGTGGATCTGCATTCCTACGAAAACTCGGAAACGGCCACCATCACCGCCGGTCACAAACCTTCCAGCAATCTGCCCTTTGACATTTCCAGCAAGCTCCGCGGCTCCGTCACCCTGGCCGGACCCTTGCTGGCCCGTTGCGGCAGGGTTTTTCTGGCCCGGCCCGGCGGCGACCGCATTGGACGGCGCCGGCTCGACACCCACATGCTGGCCCTGCAGGCGCTCGGGGCCAAAATCAAAGAACACCGCGAAGGCTTTGAAATTTCCGCGCGCCGCCTGGTGGGCGCTGACATCCTGCTTGATGAAGCCTCGGTCACCGGCACGGAAAATGCCGTTTGTGCCGCCACGCTGGCCCAGGGCGAAACCATCATCCGCAATGCCGCCAGTGAACCCCATGTGCAAAGCCTCTGCCGGCTGCTCGTAAAAATGGGCGCCAAAATCCAAGGCATCGGCTCCAACATCCTGCAAATTCAGGGTGTGAAAAAACTGCACGGCGCGCGACACCGTATCAGCCCCGACTACCTGGAAGTGGGAAGTTTTATTTCCCTCGCCGCCCTGACGCGCGGCGAAGTACTGGTGGAGGACGCCGACATTCCCAATTTGCGCATGATCCGCATGGTGTTCGCCCGCCTCGGCATCCAGACCATCGAGCAAGGCCGGAATCTGCTCATCCCCGCCAAACAAAAATTGCGCGTGATCAATGATTTCGGTGGCGCCATTCCCAAAATCGAGGACGCCCCCTGGCCCGCCTTCCCCGCCGACATGACGTCGGTCGCCCTCGTCACGGCCACCCAGTGCAAGGGCACCGTCCTCATTCACGAAAAAATGTTCGAGTCCCGGCTTTATTTTACTGATCCGCTCATCAACATGGGCGCCCGCATCGTCTTGTGCGACCCACACCGGGCAGTGGTCATCGGCCCCGAACGGCTGCACGGTGCCCGTCTGGTCAGCCCGGACATCCGGGCTGGCATGGCCATGCTCATTGCCGCGCTCTGCGCCGAGGGTCAGTCGGAGATCCAAAACATTGTCCAGATCGACCGCGGTTTCTGCAAAATAGACGAACGCCTGCGCTCCCTCGGCGCGCGCATCGAACGGCTGGACTAAATCCTCCTATTCCTGATTCCACTCGCTGAGCGGGCGGGCGGCATAACCTTCCAGAGGTCGGCGCGCCTCAAACAAACCCGGCGCCACCTCTTCCTTCTCGCGGTAGGTGCAGCGCAGCATCTCGATCTTGGCGTCGATGTTATCAATATGATGGAGCAGCCAGGCTTCCGGGGTGCGTGGCGTGACGGGCGATCCGAATTCGCGCGTCCCATGATGCGAGGCAATCAGGTGCAATAAATGATCACGCAGCAAATCCGAAGGCGGTTGCACGTTTTCGGCAAACAAATCGGGATGCTGCTCCCTGGCCTGGGTCCAGCATTTGTTCGCCACTTCGATCCCGATGGCAATGTGCCCCAGCAACTCACCAGTGCGTCCGGGCTTGGAAACAAAACCGTGCTCCGGATAGTCGTTCTCCCAAAGCTTTCCCACATCATGAAACAGCACGCCGCAATACAGCAAATCGGGCGAAACTTCCGCATACAAGGGGGCCAGCGCCTGTGCACAGCGCAGCATCTGTGCGGTATGCTCGAGCAAGCCGCCGCGCCGGGCATGATGAAAACTGCGCGCCGCTGCCGCGCGGCGCCATTTTTTCTCGTGCCCGTTGAGAGCCAGCAGACCCAGCGCACGCAGCCTTTTCTCCAGCAGGCCGGAAAAGACGGACAAAAGATAATCCCAGTTTTCCTGATGCAAACGACATTGTTCAGTCGAGCCGGCAAAAAATTCCTCCAGCTCGGACGCGGCCAGCGTTTGCAGCGACGGCCGATTCACATTCAGCCCGTAGGCATTCGAGAAAAAACGGCCTGAGAGAACAAAACAATCACCAGCTGCGCTTTTTTCACAAATGGCAAAGGCCGGGGTGTCCGACCAGATTTTGAAACGGGCCCGGCTGCTGGAATCCACCACCTCCAGATCGAAAAAGGGTTTGTCACTCTGCGTCCGGCCTTCGCGGATCTGATCGATTTGCACACGGACGGATTCTTCCAGCTCCGCGGTTCCGGCGGCCTTGTCTATCAACTCAGATAGTGTCAACATAAAGTCAGGCTAGATCAACCTGCCCGTCGCAGGCAAGACCGTCCGCACCCTTTATTCAATGCCGCACCGGGAACCACTGGTAGAGCATGAGATACACCACCACACCCGTGACGGAAACATAAAGCCAGACCGGGTAGGCCCAGTGAGCCATTTTTTTGTGCTCTTCAAAGCGCCCCTGAACGGCCAGATAAAGCGTGCGCAAAATCAACGGCAGATTCACCACCGCCAGCACGGTGTGTGAAATCAAAATGACCAGATAGAGCGTACGGATCCAGCCCAGGTCGGGAAAAATACTGAGCTTCTTGACGATGAATTTGTGAATCAAATAACCCGCCAGAAACAGGGTGGACGTGCCAAACGCCGCACTCATCAAAACCCGGTGCAGGCTGCGCCTTCCCGCCTTGATGGCGGCGAATCCGGCCAGCAACAGCACGGTGGTGATGCTGTTGAGCACGGCATTGAGCAGCGGGATTTGCTCAACCCTCATGGCAGCAGCTTCCGCACGACCGCCTGAACCTGCGCGGGGGCATCGGCTGCAGTGCCATCGATGTACTCCCGCACCACACCGCGATCATCCACCACCGCCAGGCGTGTGGAATGTATCACTGTGCCCTCGTCAGGTGCCTTCTGCGGATTGCCGTTTTCCTGGATGACCAGAAAAAATCCGTTCCGCACCACTTCGTAAACCTGCGCCCGCGTGCCGGTCAAAAAATGCCAGCGCGTCTCATCGGCCCCGAATTTCCGGGCGTAGGCTTTGAACACCGGCGGGGTGTCGTTTTCCGGATCGACCGAAATCGATACCATCTGCACGGGCGTTCCGGCCAGCAACGACTGCACCTGGGACATTTTTTGGGTGATGATGGGGCATGGTCCGCGGCAGGTTGTGAAAACAAACGAGGCCACCCAGACTTTCCCCTGCAAGTTTGCGGAACCGAACGGTTTTCCATCCTGATCCGTCAGAGTGAACGCAGGCAGGGGCGCGGGCTGGGCTGATGCCTCCGTCGCGGCGGCCGGTTTGTGCATGATCCGCCAGGCGTAAACCAGGTTGAGAGCGAGCAGGAAAACGGCCAGACCAAAAAACGCCGCCAGCAACAGGCTGCGGTTGCGGGTCAGGTTCACGCTTTTTCCTGATGCGTCACAAAAATCGCCAATCCCACCACCACCACCACGCCCAGCACACTGATGCCAAAACAAACCGGAAGGGAAGGATAACCGGTCGCCACCATCTGGGCCGGGTCCAACGCCGCACGCATGACCTGCAGTCCATAGGTCAGCGGGTTCAACTGCATGATCCAGCGTATCCAACTGAAAGCCCCCTGCAGGGTGAAAAGCGCACCCGACATCAGCCAAAGCGGCAGCAAAAACAAGTTCATGATGGCGTGAAAGCCCTGCACCGATTCCATGCGCCAGGCGATGACGTAACCCAGAGCCGTCAAGCCGATGGATAGCAAGGCCACCATCAAGAGCAAGAGCGGCAAGCCCGACAGCGGCACCGGGATGCCGACCAGACGTGCGGGCAGCAAAAAGAGCACGGCTTGTCCGAAAGCCAGCGCCGCGCCACCCAGAATCTTGCCCCAGGCAATGGCCCCGCGCGAAACCGGAGCCACCAGTACGCCCTGCAAAAAACCGGCATTGCGGTCTTCAATGATGGAGATGGTTGAGAAGATCGCCGTGAACAGGATGATCATCAGCATGGTGCCCGGATAAAAAAAACGCATGTAGGTGAAACTTTGTGTGGCTCCGGGCATTTGGAACGAGTGTCCCACCCCCGAACCAATCAGCAGCCAGAAGATGACCGGCGAACCAAGCGCACCGATGATACGCGTCCGTTGCCGGAGAAAGCGCACAATTTCACGCCAGCACAGGGTGTAGGCAGCCAGAAAACCATTCGGGGTCATGATACTTTCTCCTCGTCGTGCCAGCTCCGGCCGGCCTTGCTTACAAACACATCATCCAGACTCGGCTTGGCCAGGCTGATGGAACTGAACCGCGCCCCGAGTCGCTCGGTGATGCGGGTGATCCAATCCCGCCCTTCCTCCATGTTCGAGGCGCGCAGGCAAACCAATTCATTCTCCATCTTCCCCTTCAAACCCATCTGGCCCGTCAGATCCGCCAGCAGGGCCTCGGCTGATTCCGTCTCGATGCGGAGATACACCGCGCCGAGCGCGTCGATCATCTCCTGCGGCGAACCGCTGCCGACGTTTTTTCCGCCATCCAGCATCACCAGATGATCGCACTGCCGCGCCTCCTCCATGAGATGTGTTGAGAGCACAATGGATTTTCCGGAAGCCTTTTTGAGATTTTGCAGCGTCTTCCACAAATCCATGCGCACCAGAGGGTCCAATCCATTGCTCGGCTCATCCATGAGCAGGACTTCGGGATCGTGCAAAAGCGCCTTGGCAATTTCCACCCGGCGCTGCAAACCACCGGAAAGTTTTTCCACGATGTCGCCGAGACGGTCTGCAATGCCCAGCACCGCGCTCCATTTTTCAATGCGTCCGTTCAGATCCGCACCGCTCAGGCCGTACAAATGCCCCTGATGTTTAAGATTTTCCCCGGCGGTCAGTTTTTTATCGAGGGCGGGGGATTGGAAAACCACACCGATTTTCTGCCGGACGGCGGCCCGCTGTGTCCGGACGGACAACCCGCACACGGACAAATCCCCGTCCTGGGGCCGGACCAGCGTGGTGAGAAGCTTGAAAAGAGTGGACTTGCCGCTGCCGTTGGGCCCGAGCAGACCGCCTATTTTTCCCTGGGGAAAGGAAAGGCTGACCCCGTTGAGGGCCGGATGGGATTCGTAACGGTAGGAGCAATTTTCCACCGTGATGACATGTGCGTTGTTGTTCATGGGAGCCGTGTTGACTGCACAAGGTAGCACCTCTGCAAAAAAAATCTAGAACTGGATTTGCCGGGTCGGCGGGGGCGTCTGTCACAGGATTTTAACAAATCCCGGCATCGCCCGACCCCGACATCCAACCGCACAGTCTGGTTCCGGCAAAAATATCACCGTTGGCCGACTTTCGCTGGACAATCAGTCACCTTCACTGACAACATGCCCTTCATCGCCCCCAAAGCCAGAGAGCGAGGGCGGATATAGAACATGCATTATCGACCCTGATCCAAAACAACACGGTTATGATTCGCGAATTACTGGGAAAAATCCATCCGGCTGCTTTTGTCAAAGAGGCCAAGGCTTCAGCCGGCACGCTTTCCGAGCACGAAAAGCTGCTGGTTGAATTGTGTTCACTGCCCGCAGCCGAAGCAGCAGCCAAGCTGGGCAGTTCCGAAAAGGGCCTGAACGCAACGGAGGTGGAAAGCTCCCGGGAACAATACGGCCCCAACACTCTGGGCCCGCGTCAAAAAGAAAATTTCTTCCAGGAAATACTTTCCCGCTGCCGCAATCCTCTCGTCATCCAACTGCTGGTCATCTGCGTGGTCTCCCTGCTCCCCGGCGCGATACAGGACATTCCTTCCGCGACCATCGTCGGCTGCATGATATTTCTCAGTGTCTTCCTGGCTTATTTTCAGGAACGCCGTTCCGGCAAAGCCGTGGAAAAACTGCAGGCCATGGTGCAAACCGACTGCCTGACCCTGCGTGACGGCAAGGAGATAGACATTCCCATGTCTGAAGTGGTGCCCGGGGACATTGTGATCCTGCAGGCTGGCGCCATCGTCCCGGCTGATTTGCGACTCCTCACAGCCAAGGATTTTTTCGTCAGCCAATCCTCCCTCACCGGCGAATCCATGCCGGTAGAAAAGCTGGAAACTCCCGGCACCATGACCGGACGCGGCGTGATCGAACTGCAGAATGCCTGCTTCCAGGGCACCAATGTGGTCAGCGGCACAGCCCGCGGGCTGGTCGTTAACACTGGCGTACGCACCCACTTCGGCGGTATTTCCGAGCGGCTTTCCGGCCAGCGCGTCCAAACCAATTTCGACCGCGGCATCGCCGGTTTCACCTGGTTGATGATCCGCTTCATGATCGTCATGGTCACGGTGGTTTTCTTGATCATCGGCCTCACCAAACATAATTGGACGGAGGCATTGCTTTTCGGTCTTTCCGTGGCTGTCGGACTCACCCCGGAAATGCTGCCCATGATGGTCACGGTCAATCTCTCCAAGGGCGCCATGGCCATGTCCCGCAAAAAGGTCATCGTTAAACGTCTCAACGCCATCCAGAACTTCGGCGCCATCGACATTCTCTGCACCGACAAAACCGGTACCATCACCCAGGACCGTGTCATTCTGGAAAAACACGTGGATGTAACCAATCGCGACAGCGACGACGTGCTGCGTTACGCCTACATGAACAGTTATTATCAGACGGGGCTGCGCAACCTGCTGGACCGTTCCATTCTTTCCCACTCGGATCTGGATGTGGAACGGGGCTGCCGCAAGGTGGATGAAATTCCCTTCGACTTCCACCGCAAACGCATGTCGGTGGTGGTTGATTACGAGGGCGACCATGTCCTGATCTGCAAGGGTGCCGTGGAGGATATTTACAAAACCTGCACCCACTACCAGATCGACGATGAAATCCATGTCATGATCGATTTGATCAAGAATGACCTGATCGAGGAATACGAAGACCTGAGCCGCGACGGTTACCGCGTCCTGGCCATTGCCTATCGGGAATTCCCCCGCGACAAACATGTCTTTTCCGTTCAGGACGAATCGCAGTTGATCCTGCTCGGTTACATCGCCTTCCTCGATCCCCCCAAGGATTCGGCCGCCCAGGCCATCGCCTCCCTGCGCGCGGTGGGCGTGGCCACCAAAATTTTGACCGGTGACAACGCCCTCGTGACACGCAAAATCTGCAAGGATGTGGGCTTGGATGCCACTGTCGTCATCACGGGTGATCAATTGCAGAATCTTGACGAAGCCGCTCTGGGCGAAATGGCCGAAAAGCACAATATCTTTGCCCGGCTTTCCCCCACCCAGAAGGAAAACATCATCACCGCCCTGCAAAAACGGGGCCATGTCATCGGTTACATGGGGGACGGTATCAACGACGCCCCGTCCCTGCGGGTGGCGGATGTCGGCATTTCCGTGGACACTGCCGTGGATGTGGCCAAGGAGTCGGCCGACATTATTTTGCTGGAAAAAAGCCTGCTCGTGCTCGAAGACGGCATCATCGAAGGCCGCAGGGTTTTTTGCAACATCATCAAATACATCCGCATGGGAGCCAGTTCAAATTTCGGCAACATGTTCAGCGTGGTGGGCGGCAGCTACTTCCTGCCCTTCCTGCCCATGGCCCCCAAACAGGTGTTGGTCAACAACCTGCTCTATGACGCCTCGCAGGTGGGCATACCGGCCGATCACGTGGACGACGAATATCTGGTCGCACCGCGGAAATGGGACATCGACAACATCAAACGCTTCATGCTGTTCATCGGACCGATGAGCTCCATTTTTGACTACGCCACCTTCTTCCTCATGTTGTATTTCTTCAAGTGCCAGGCCCCACACCTGCCCGTGCCCCCGGAACTGGCTGCACGTTTTGCCAATCCCGAAACCGTGGAAAACACCTATGCCGCCGCCCTCTTCCACACCGGCTGGTTCGTGGAATCCATCCTGACCCAGACCTTGATCGTACACATCATCCGCACGCGGAAGATCCCCTTCCTGCAAAGTCGGCCCAGTGCCATCCTGCTCGGCACCACCCTGTTGATCATGTTGATCGGCGGCACCCTGCCGTACATGCCCTTTGCCTCTTACTTCGGCTTTGTGCCTCTGCCCCCCATCTATTGGGCCTGGATCGCCGGCTTCCTGCTGACATATTCCATCCTGACCCATTACGTCAAAGTCTGGTTCCACAACAAATACGGAATAGATTGATATGAAAAGCGTACTCGATGCCCTCCAAGAAGGCCGTCTCATCGAATTGATCGATGAGGACAAAAATGCCGCCCTTGAATACCTCGCCACCCTCATCGAGGCCATCCCCGATATCGAACATCCGGAAAACATCGCCGAACGTGTCCTGGAACGCGAGCGCGCCTTCAACACCGGCATCGGTCACGGCTGGGGCTGCCCGCACGTCCGCACCAAAAGCGACGGCGAACTCGTCTGCGCCGTGGGCTGGAGCCCCAAGGGCATCGACTACGGATCGCCCGACGGCGAACGCGTCCACATCGTCGTGCTCTATTACGTTCCGGAAACGCGCAAGAACGCCTACCTCAAGGAAATCTCCATCTTGGCCAAGGCCATCCAGAAAGAGGATTCGCTCCGGGATCTCTCCAACCTGACCAGTCTGGCCGAAACGCGGCACCGCCTGCTCGATGCCATTTCCGCCGCCGTCGGCTCCACGGAGCCGGAAGCGCGGGCCCGCATGATCCAGTTGGAAGCCAGACAAACTTCAGCCGCCCCGGCGGCGGCAAATCCGGCTTGGGACGGCAGCCAGCATCTGCTGCCTTTTTCCCTGCTGGTTCTTTCCGGAGGAAAACCGGTGGCGCTCTCCCTCGAAACCGAGCTGACCCAGGCCCTCGAATCCCGCGAAGGACTGGGCACTGAACTCCTGCAAAACCGCCAGGCCCAATGCCCGGGCTTCCAGGTTTTGCTGCGCTCCAGCACGACCTATCAGCCTGACCGCCTCCTCCTGGAAGGCATCGCCATCAAAATCAACGGCAAAAAGTAACCGGCGCTTTTTGTTTGTCGGCTTGTGCCCGAAACGGCACAGGCTAACCTGTACCTCTCATGTTGAATCCGGAACTCATTAGAAAGGACTTCCCCATCCTGCAGCAGCAGATCAACGGCCATCCCCTGGTCTATCTCGACAACGCCGCCACCACCCAAAAGCCCCGCTCCGTCATTCATCGTCTCGTCCACTATTACGAATCCGAAAACAGCAATGTACACCGCGGCCTGCACGAATTGAGCAACCGCGCCACCACCGCCTATGAGGCCGCACGGGAACGCACCCGCACTTACCTCAATGCCGCCGAAGCTGATGAAATTATTTTCACGCGCGGCACCACCGAATCCATCAATCTCATCACTCACGCCTGGGGCCTGTCCCAGCTCAAGCCCGGCGATGAAATCCTGCTCACCGAGGCGGAACATCACAGCAATCTGGTCCCGTGGCAGATCCTCGCCCAACGCAGCGGCGCCGCCCTCAAATTCATCCCCGTCACCGCAAACGGCGCCTCTCTCGACCCCGCCGGTCTGGACACCCATCTGACTCCACGGACGAAAATCTTCGCCTTCACCCACATCTCCAACACCCTCGGCCTGGTCAATCCCGCCGCCGAATTCTGCCGCCGCGCCCGCGCCAATGGCACGCTCACCCTTGTCGATGCCGCGCAAAGCGCCGGTCATCGTCCGCTCGATGTCCGGGAAATCGACTGCGATTTTCTGGCCTTTTCCGGCCATAAAATGGCCGGCCCCACCGGCATCGGAGTCCTCTACGGACGCCGCACACTTCTTGAATCCATGCCCCCCTTCATGGGTGGCGGGGAAATGATTTCCTCCGTCAGCTACGACAGTGTCAAATACAAACCCGCCCCGTACAAGTTCGAGGCCGGCACGCCGAACATCGCCGACGCCATCGGATTGCACGCCGCCATGGACTATCTCGACAGCCTGGGTCGCGCAGCCATTGCCGAACATGACATGCACCTGGCTGCTTACGCCCATGAAAAATTATCCGGGCTGGGTTTTTTGCGCATCCTCGGGCCGGAACAGGGCCGGGCCGGACTGGTCACTTTCGCCATGCAAGGCGTGCATGCCCATGACGTGGTGGAAATGGCCAACGTCCATGGTGTGGCCCTGCGCGGCGGCCATCACTGCAACCAGCCGCTCATGAAAAAACTCGGCACCCCCGCCACCGCCCGCGCCAGCTTCTACATCTACAACACCCCTGCCGAAGTGGATCGCCTGGCCTCCGTGCTGCAGAAAATTCACGACTATTTTGTACGCTAGCACTGAACTTGTTTTTGTTTAAATTAAACCCGTGAACCTCGACGAACTCTATCAAACGGTCATTCTTGACCACGCCCAGCGCCCGCGCAATTACGGCGAGCTGCCCCAGGCCACCGTCTTTGTGCAGGGCGACAACCCGACCTGCGGCGATGAAGTCACCGTTTACCTGAAGATTTCCCCCGACCAAAAAATCGAAGACATCAAATTCAAGGGCGCCGGCTGCGCCATCAGCCAGGCCTCCACTTCCCTGATGACCCTGAAGGTGAAAGGTAAAACCTGCGCCGAAGCCCTGGCTTTGAATGATGTCTTTCACGACATGCTGGCCGCCCCGGAAGTTCCACCGTTGCCGCCGGGGTTTGGCGACTTGAAGCTGCTGGAAGGAGTCCGGAAATTTCCCCAACGTGTCAAATGCGCCACCCTGGGCTGGAACGCCATGAAACAGGCCATTCTGGAAGCACGGGGTTAGAGCCCGGCCCGCTTACCCCGCCGCCGTTTGCACCACGTTTAACAATTCCTGCGGAGTGAAGGGCTTGGTCAAAATCAACTCCGCCCCCAATTTCCGCGCAATGGCCAGATAGTCGTCCGACTTCGCCCGCCCGCCACCGGACATGGCCACAATGGACACTTCGGGGCAGGTGCGGCGCAGTTCCCGGATCATTTCCATGCCGTCCATGTCCGGCATGAGAATATCCGTGATCACAACGTCGAACTTTCCGGCCGCTGCCGATTTGATGGCTTCCCTCCCACTGGAATGAGCCACCACTTCGTGCCCGGCCATCAGCAGGGCGGCCTCCACCACTTGCAAAATGTTCCCGTCATCATCTACTACCAGAATTTTGCTCATTGGATTGATCCTTAAAACACCTGCGGCATTCCCTCAGTCAAAAATCGGATTTGCGGCAAAAGTCCGCGCGCCGCTGCCGCCTTCATCAACCGCTGCGGTGGCTCATACATGGGCTCATAACTCAAACGATAGGTCCCATAGTGCATCGGCACAAAAATACGCGACCGCAATTCGGTAAACGCATCCAACGCCTGCTCAGGCCCGATATGATGGTCCCGGCAACTCGGCGTTTCGTAGGCTCCGATCGGGAGCAGTGCGATTTCCGGGGCCAGCTTCCGCCCGATTTCCTTGAATCCATCGAAGTACGCAGAATCCCCGCCATGATAAATCGATCTCTTTCCAATCTGCAGCACATACCCGCCGTACTGCCGGTGCCGGTCGGTCAGGCGACGCGCACCCCAGTGCTTGGCCGGAGTGAAGGTGATATCGATGTCATCCCAGCGCCAGTGGTCCCACCAGTCCATCTCGCGCACCTGTTCGAAACCCAATCCATGCACCAGATCTGAAACTCCACGCGGAACCAAAATCGGCTGCCGCGCGGCAATGGAACGCAGCGAGCGCCGGTTCAGGTGATCAAAGTGCGCGTGAGTGATGAGCACGAGATCGATATTCGGCAGGTGCTGCGGTGCCAGTCCGGCATGACGCAAACGCCGGATGACGAGCAGCCAGTTCGCCCAGTTGGGATCGATCAAAATATTCCGTTTGGGAGTCTGGATTAAAAAAGAGGCATGCCCGATCCAGGTGATGCAAAGCTGGCCCTCCTTCAGTTTGGGAAATATCGGCGGGATACGCGCACGGGTGCCCCGTTTACGCTGGAAAAACGAGGGGATCAATACCTCGGTGATAAAGTTCCGGTCCGTCCAGCGCACCTGGCGTTTTTTCAGCTGCGTCATGCACCCTTTTTTATGAACCCGCCCCGCTGGATTCACAGAAGAACCCTATCCGACTTTCCTTTTTCTTCAATTTGATTTGTTTACCGCCATAACTATGTTTAATGGTACTCCTGCCGTCCCGTTACTGCTGATTATATGGAGAAACCCGAATTAAGACAGAATATGCGCTGGCTCCTGGCCCGCTTTGGCGACAATGAGCAGGCAGCCGCTTCGGAAGCCATTGTCCGGCACATTCACTCCTCGCCCATTTGGCAACAGTCCTCCTTCATCCTGCTCTACGCCCCCCTGCCTGAAGAGCCCGACATCAGCCCGCTTTTTCAAATGGCACTTGCGGCGGGTAAACGCGTTTTTTACCCGAAAATCTCCGGCTCCGACATCCACGTTCATGAAGTGACAGAACCCGGCCAATTCAAAACCGGTGCCTTTGGTGTCAACGAGCCGGATGAGACAAAATGCCGCCGGGCGGCCCTTTCCGAACCCGATTTAGCCATCGTCCCCGGACTGGCCTTTGATCTGCGGGGCGGGCGCCTCGGACGCGGACGCGGCTACTACGACCGTTTTCTGATGGGATTTTCCGGACGGGCCGCCGGTTGTTTTTTCAACATCCAGAAAGTGGATGCCGTTCCCCTCGAAGCCCAGGATCAACTTCTGCGCCTGCTGGTGACTGAGGACGGTTGGCACGTCGTGCCCACCGGGTAAATTCAACAGCTCCGCCCTGACGTCCGACTACAACAACCGTCCCTGCCGACCCCCCGGCTCCTCATCCTCCTCCACCGCAAGATCCAGCGGTTCATGCCGGACGACCACATGCGCCACGCCGGGAAATTTGTTTTTTACCGCCTCGGTAATCCTGTTTTCAATGTCCAAAAGCTCCCGCACTTTCCATGAGCTGTTCACCCGGATGTGCAATTCCAAATGAATATCACCCGGCCGACCGTGAGAACGGATGGCATGGGCCTTGTGCGCCCCGCGCACCGACTCCACGCAAAGCCGCACCTGTTCCGGGTCCAGACGCTCGGCTTCGGAAACGGTCTCCACACTCTGCAGTATCAACCGGCAGGCCGCCCGGCCGATGATCAGGACAACGCCCACCGCCGCCACCGCATCCAGCCAGTACCATCCGATCCGCGCGGTCAAAAGCCCCGACAACGCCAGCAGAGTCGTGAAAAAATCCCACCGGGCATGAATGAAATCGACAGCCAACAGAGGGCTGTTCAGCTTCCGGGATAGCTGACTTTCATAGGTGGCAAGTCCCAGGTTGACCCCCAGCGTCCCCACCAGAAACAGGACCGCCCCCCACGAAAAAAACGGCACCACGCGCGGGTGCCTCAACTGCTCGACGGCACTCCCGAGTATCTCCCAGCAACTGAGCAGAAGCAGACCGGAAAGAACAAAGGTGGCGAGAATTTCAAATTTGCGATGTCCGTCAGGCTGATTTCCCTCAGCCGGCTGCGCCGCCACTTGTAAGGCCAGCAATCCGACCACCCCGCCGGCCCCGTCCAGAAAGGAATGCACCGCATCAGAGATCACCGCCAGGCTGTGCAGTTGCAATCCAAGCAGCAGTTTGCCACAGGCCAGAAGGATATTCAAACCCAGGGCCGTCAACAGCACCCGCTGGATCTGGCGGTATCGCAAGTCCATCGGGAAATGTTCTGGCAAACCCGGAAGGATGCAATACAGAAACCAACCTTCCTCCCCGGGGCCTGTCCGGATGGGTTCTTGGCCTTCTGTTGAAAAATATTCGGCTTGAGGTTGCTATAAATCCCGCCTGATTCTAGTCTACCCGTAGTGGCCACCGGCAAAAACAGCGCAGCCCAGGATCTGGTTTATACCACCAATTATGTCGAAGGCGCCATGACCGTCTCCGATGTCAAAGGCTGGTTCCAAACCCAGATGTCCGTTTTCAGCCTCGGCATCGTCGTCGCCCCCGGCCAGTTCGGCCTCATCACCCGCGCCCACCTCAGTCAGCACCTGGTCGGACACAAAAGCGATCCCGAAATCCTCAAAGTCCCCGTCTCCGAGATCATGATCGCCGATCCGCTGGTCGTCGAAGGC
>Ga0209698_10001846_pt1 | contig 24308 bp, 21 predicted proteins | sample LitLauG_LLR_2012_FD_187203 | JGI IMG/M metagenome (GOLD analysis project Ga0209698, IMG submission 187203) | Freshwater sediment microbial communities from Pennsylvania, USA - Little Laurel Run_MetaG_LLR_2012 (SPAdes) (version 2) | ecosystem: Environmental > Aquatic > Freshwater > Creek >... | reverse complement strand
TGGATGTCGCGGTCCTGCATCAAGAACACCGCGCACGTCCGAAAGCCCGTCCGCGAGAACTCGATCAGTTGGCGCAAGCACGATGGTAGCGCCAGCACCTCAGCGGTGCCAAGCTGAATTTAGAGTCTTGTGTAGAGTGTATACGGCGTCCCCGCCAATGGGGGTCATTTTCCCCGACTACAAAAACCGGCGAAAGTGCTGCTCCTTTATTCCGGCGCTGACACTCTATGGCGGTATACCGTCAGGCAAGCCAATTCATTGCTGAACAAGACCTGCGGGATCACTTCTTTCATTAACGCAATAGCTTCCGCGGCAACTCGGCGGTCGCGGAACCCTGCCAACCTTCCGAGCACATGGACAAGCTGGTTCCAACGCGCTGTAATTAGGGACGCCAGATTTTCAAAGAGTTACGGGCCTCGGGCGAGCACGCGCGGGGTGCCAGCAGAAAAAGGCGGACGTCTCCGCGGCGTGTCACTCAGGAATCAAGCGTCGATCTCTGTGGGAGCGCATGCACAATCACGTCAAGCGGTGCGGCATCAGGACCGGGCGAGGGCGGAGGTTTGGGTGGGCACGGACCGCGTGGCGTCAACCTTACGCGAGGCCTAACCCTAACCACTACTGTACGCCAACCATGACTACCGCCATTTGTTCAGGCTTGAGCACGCCGAGCTTGCGGATCGCCCAGGCTTTCGGGTGTGTAGATATGCCCTGAACCCGCGCGAATCTCCGTCGTGTAGGGAATGACGGTCACGATGGCGCGATCCATGTCGCCGTATGGCACGCTGACAACCAAAACAGGACGCGTCTATGCCGCCATCCCGAGGTCGAAAAGCCAGACCTCACCTCGCGCGGGCTGCAGTCTCTTCCTGGTCGAGGAAGCCAAAGAGCGCCTTCCCGGCCTCGCCAATCTCCTCGTCGGTAACTGGGCCGGGGTTAAACGGCAACTCAGGATCGTAGTCACTATGGTTGGATACAACGTTGGGATCTAGAACCGGCCTTTCTTCTCGCCCTGCACCCACCTGGTATCTGCAGCCACCCCCATCTCAAGAACTCTATTCCATTTATCTTCAGTCACTTAAGCGCGTCCGCCCAATTTGGGAGGCCACCTCAGCAATCGATGTGCATATCGAAACACTAAAATCTCTTGACAATTATCAACTCATATTTTATGATAGCAATTGGATGAGGTCATCGCTGGCCTCCCGAAAATCTAACATAAGGAGTTCCAATCACATGTCTCTCAGCCATTTCGACCCGTTAGCCAATCTCCGCCTCTTCGAAGATGCCTTCACCCGGATGCTCACCGAGCCCCAAACCAACCGGCCCTGGGCTCCGTCCGTGGACATCTACGAGACCGAAAACGATCTCGTCCTCAAGGCGGACCTCCCCGAAGTCGAACTGAAGGATATCGACGTCCGCGTCGAGAACCTGACCCTGACCATTTCTGGGGAGCGCAGGTTCGAAAAGAATGACGCCGGCAAGGGCTACCATCGCATCGAGCGCAGCTATGGCCGCTTCGTGCGCAGCTTTGCCGTGCCCAATGCCTTCGATACCGAGAAGATCGGGGCCGAGTTCAAAAACGGCGTCCTGACTGTTTCCCTGCCCAAGAAAGAGGCGGCCAAGCCGCGCCAGGTCAAAGTCGAAGTCAAGGCGTAAGGCAGGGTAACGCAGGCCTCCGGCCTGCGTGCGTTTGCTATCGTAAGGGCAGGCGACACGGAGCAACCCTCCGGATCGCCTGCCCTCTTTGTTCATAGGGGACCTCCATGTTTCGTCTCGACAAGCTGACCCAAAAAGCGCAAGAGGCCGTACAGCAGTGCCAGGCCATTGCCGAAAAGAACCAAAGCCAGATCATGTTCCCGCTCCATCTCCTCATCGCCTTGGCGGAAGAGAAGGAAGGAATCGTACGCGGGGTGCTGGAGAAATGCGGCGTCCATCCCGATGCCATTGTTTCCGAGGCCGAGCGCATGCTCGCCAGCCTGCCCAAGACCAGCGGCATGCAGCCCGGCATGTACCTTTCCCAGCCCATGAACCAGGTCCTGGAGCGCGCCTTTGACGAGGCCACCCGCTTCAAGGACGAGTTCGTTTCCACCGAGCACCTCCTGCTCGCCATCGCCGAGGAGCGCGGCGATCCCGCCGGCCAATTGCTGCATCGCGCCGGCGCCACCCACGACGCCATCCTCAAGGCCCTGGTTGCCGTCCGCGGCACGCAGCGCGTCACCGACCAGAACCCCGAGTCCAAATACCAGGCGCTCGAGCGCTATGCCCACGACCTCACCGAGTCCGCCCGCCAGGGCAAGCTCGACCCCGTGATTGGCCGCGAGGATGAGATCCGCCGCGTCATGCAGGTGCTCAGCCGCCGCACCAAGAACAACCCCGTGTTGATCGGCGAACCCGGCGTCGGCAAGACCGCTATCGTCGAGGGCTTGGCCCAGCGCATCATCCGCGGCGATATCCCCGACCAGCTCAAGAACAAGAAACTGGTCGCGCTCGACCTCGGCTCCATGATCGCCGGCACCAAGTTCCGCGGCGAGTTCGAAGATCGCCTCAAGGCCGTAGTCCGTGAAATCATCGATTCCAACGGCGAGATCATCTGTTTTATCGATGAGCTCCACACCCTGGTCGGCGCCGGTTCGGCCGAAGGCGCCATCGATGCCGCCAACCTGCTCAAACCGGCCCTGGCCCGCGGCGAGTTGCGCTGCATCGGCGCCACCACGCTCAACGAGTACAAGAAGCACATCGAGAAGGACGCCGCCCTGGCCCGCCGCTTCCGCTCCGTCCTGGTGGCCGAACCTTCGGTCGACGACACCATCGCCATCCTGCGCGGCCTCAAGGAGAAGTTCGAGATCCACCATGGCGTGCGCATCAAGGATTCGGCCATCATCGCCGCCGCCGTGCTCTCGCAACGCTACATCGCCGACCGCTTCCTCCCCGACAAAGCCATCGACCTGATCGATGAGGCCGGCTCCGCGCTGCGCCTCCAGATCGGCTCCATGCCCATCGAGATTGACGACCTGGAACGCGGCATCTCCCACCTGGAGATCGAGCGCCAGGCCCTCACCAAGGAAAGCGACTCCAGTTCGCGCGAGCGCTTGCGCCATGTCGAGAACGAACTCGAAATCCTGCGCGGCCAGGCGGCGCCCTTGAAGGCTCGATGGAACCGCGAAAAAGAGGCGATCTCCCGCGTCCGCCGGCTCAAAGAGGAGCAGGATACCCTTCGCCAGGAAGAAGAGAAAGCCAGCCGCGCCGGCGATTGGGAGAAGGCCGCGCAGTTGCGCTATGGCCGCCTCGGCCAAATTGAAAAGGATATTCACGCCGCCGAGCAGGAACTCGAATCCGTCAAGGAAAGCGCCCTCCTCAAGGAGGAAGTCGGCGAAGACGATATCGCTCGCATCGTGGCCAAGTGGACCGGCATCCCGGTCAACCGCATGATGGAGGGCGAAATCCAGAAGCTGGTGCAAATGCCCGACCGCCTCAAAGATCGCGTGGTCGGCCAGGGCGAGGCCGTGCGCCTGGTTTCGAATGCCATTCTGCGCAACCGCGCCGGGCTGAGCGATCCGCACCGGCCCATCGGCAGCTTCATTTTCCTCGGCCCCACCGGCGTCGGCAAGACCGAACTGGTGCGCTCCCTGGCCGAGTACCTGTTTGACAGCGACAAGGCCATGATCCGCGTCGACATGTCCGAGTACATGGAGAAACACGCCGTGGCCCGCATGGTCGGCTCGCCTCCCGGCTACGTCGGCTACGACGAGGGCGGACAGCTCACCGAGCAGGTGCGCCGCCGGCCCTACTCCGTGGTCCTGTTCGATGAAATCGAAAAGGCCCATCCCGACGTCTTTAATATGTTGCTCCAGATTCTGGACGAGGGCCGCCTCACCGACGGCCAGGGCCGAACTGTCGATTTTAAGAACACCGTGATCGTCATGACCTCCAACATCGGCACCGGCTATGTGGAGAAGAGCACCATCGGCTTCTCCGTGCACGGCCGGGATAAACGCACCGAGGATACCCGCAAGCGCTTGATGGACGCCCTGCGCCAGCAGTTCCGGCCGGAGTTCCTGAACCGCGTGGACGACATCATCGTGTTCAATTCGCTGACGCGCGAACACCTCAGCCTGATCGTGGACATCCAACTCCGCAACGTGGCCAGGCTTTTGAAGGACCGCAAGGTCCAAATTGAGGTCACCGCCGCGGCCAAGGACGCGATCATCGCCGAAGGCTACGATCCGCAATTCGGCGCGCGGCCCATGAAGCGCGCCATCCAGCGCCTGGTCTCCGACCCGCTGGCGCTCAAACTGATCACCGGCGAATTCCTGGAAGGCGACACCATCCTGGTGGGCGCCAAGGAAGGCGAGCCCGAACTCCAATTCAACCGCGTGGTGCAGGTCCAAGACCAGCACCCGAGTGAGGTGACGTCATGAACGCCGTCAAAACCGCCGTGCTCCTCGGCCTCCTGAGCGCTCTTCTGCTGGTAGGAGGCCAGGCGATCGCCGGCCGCACCGGGCTGTATTACGCGCTCGGCTTCGCTGTCCTCATGAACTTCGCGTCGTATTTCTTCTCCGACAAGCTGGCGCTGATGAGCTATGCCGCGCAGCCGGTCTCGGAGACCGAGAACCCGGATGTCTATCGCCGCGTCGCTCCCATCGTCCGCGGGCTGGCGCACCGCATGAACCTGCCCATGCCGAAGCTCTGGATCATCCCCGACGAATCGCCCAACGCCTTCGCCACCGGCCGCAATCCGGCGCACGCCTCGGTGGCCTTCACCGTCGGCATCCTCAAGCTGATGAGCGATAACGAAATCGAAGGCGTCGTGGCGCATGAGTTGGGCCACGTGCTGCACCGCGATATCCTCATCAGCTCGGTGGCGGCGATGCTCGCCGCGGCCATCACCATGCTGGCCCGCATGGCCTTCTGGTTCGGCGGCGCGCGCGACGACGAAGATCGCGGCGGCGGTATGGTGGGCGCCATCGCCATGATGATCCTGGCGCCCATTGCCGCCGCGCTCATCCAGATGGCCATCTCGCGCTCCCGCGAGTACGATGCCGATGCCGCTTCCGCCAAGTACGTCGGCTCGCCCTACCCCCTGATCGGCGGTTTGCAGAAGCTGGAGACGTGGTCCAAGCGCATCCCCATGGACGCTTCGCCCGCCACCGCCCACATGTTCATCATCAAGCCCTTCACGGGTGAGAGCTTCATGCGCTTGTTCTCGACGCACCCTTCCACCGAGGACCGGATCGCCCGCTTGCAGGGTATGAGATGAGTAGCACAGCCATTCCTGGCTGTGTTGTCCGCGTTAACCGTAAAGCCGCCGGCCGCATCGCTTCCGGCCACCCGTGGATCTTCACCAGCGACATCGCCGATCGCGATGGCGCCCAGCCCGGCCAGCCTGTCAGGGTCGCCGATGAGCGCGGCCGGCCGCTCGGCACGGCCCACTATAGCTCTGCATCGCAAATTACTTTGCGAATCTTGTCACGTCAGGTCGAAGCCATCGGCCGCGATTTCTTTTTGCGCCGCCTCCGCGCCGCCGAGGAGCACCGGCGCAGGGTAGTCCGCCATGCCAACGCCTACCGCGTCGTTCATGCGGAAGCCGACCTGCTCCCGGCCCTGGTGGTGGATCGCTATGGCGATTACCTCGTCATGCAGACGCTTGACCAGGGCATGGACGCCGCCCAATCGGACATCGCCTCCTGCCTCGAAGAGATCTTCCATCCCCGCGGCATCGTGCTCCGCAACGACGTGGCCGTCCGCACCAAGGAGCAGTTGCCGCTTCAAACGGCGGTCCTTGCGGGGGAAGTGCCCGAGTCGGTTGCGGTCGAAATCAACGGCCTGAAGCTCCGCGCCGATCTCCTCCACGGCCAGAAGACCGGCATCTTCCTCGACCAGCGTGAAAACTACCGCGCCGCCGCCCGCTACGCCCGCGGCGGCAAGGCGCTCGATTGCTTCACGTCCACCGGGGGGTTCGCCCTGCACCTCGCCGCCAAGGTCGAGTCCGTGGAAGCAGTCGATAGCTCCGGCCCCGCGCTGGCAACCGCGCGCGCCAATGCCGAAGCCAATGCCATCGGCAACGTCCACTTCAGCGAGGCGGATGTCTTCGACCTGCTCGCCGGCTACGCCGCGGCCCGCCGCCAGTTCGCGATGGTCTTTCTCGATCCCCCGGCATTCGCCAAATCGCGCCGCCACCTGGACCCTGCCATCGCCGGCTACAAGGACATCAACCTGCGCGCCCTGCGCCTGCTCGGTCCGGGCGGCATCCTGGTCACTTGTTCCTGCTCGCATCACTTGAGCGAGGCCATGTTCCTGGAGTTGGTGGCAGACGCCGCACTCGATGCCAACCGTACCTTGCGCGTACTGGAGCGCCGCACGCAGAGCCAGGATCACCCCATCCTGCTGACGGTCCCGGAAACGCTCTACCTGAAGTGCCTGGTGCTGGAAGTGCTCTGAAAACCCTCGCAACGGGCTTGCTGCGTTTCACAGCTTTCCGCAGCCGCCGCTTGGGCGAGATCGTCACCTGACAAACAGAACGGACGGCCGGCAAGGGACGGGGCCGACGGCTGACCCTCGCGTTATACAGGGTTCAGGAGGGGCGATGAACGACGAGCTACAAGAGCTTCGGAACGGTGGGTACAAGCCGGTGCTTGTCGGGCCGCAGCCGTTTTCCCTCGAGGAGATCCTGCGCAACGTCGATCCTGCACCCGACGACGAGACGGAGCGCTTTGTGGCTGCCATCTAGCGGATCGCCGTCAGGCAGCCGATGACGCATCGTCCGATGAGCCAAATCGTCGTCGATACCGACGTCGCCTCCTACATCTTCAACTGGCACACTAGACGGGCAGCACCTGAAACCGGAAACACCGGGACGGTGAAGGGATAGTCCAGACCCCAAACCCTGGCTATGACAGCAGGGGTGGCAAAAGCCGTAGACGGGTAAGAAAATCCGTTTTTCCGCAAGGAGAGTGAGGGTTCAAATCCCTCCGCCCGCACCATACATTCTCTTTGCCCTGAGCTTCGAAGCCGAATCATTGCGGGTCACCATGATCCCGCTTCGGCGAAAGGGGATGGCACCATCCCGCGCAGGGCAATTCCTTCTGCCCCGGAAAAAAAGCGAAACATCTGTTCCCGCCCCGGCGGCCAAGGATGGAACCATCCTTAACACTGCCCCTAAGTTCTATCCGTTGTACTGCTGGTCGCTGACCTTTTCGAGCCAGTCGCCGACTCTGCCATCCAGACCTTCCTGAATAGCGATATGCGTCATCGCGACGGTCGGGCTTGCGCCATGCCGTCCTTCTCTCCCGGAGGAATCCAAACGACATCGCCGGGCCGAATTTCCTCGATCGGCCCTCCCCAGCACTGCCCCCGGCCCACGCCGGACGTAACCATCAACGTCTGACCGAGCGGATGGGTATGCCAGGGTTCGTGCACTTGGCTCGAAGGTCACGCTTCCACCGCTCAAGCCCGGAGGATTAGCGACTTCGATCAGCGGATCAATGCGGACCGTGCCGGTGAAGTACTCAGCCGGGCCTTTGCCTGAGGGGCGCGAGCCACATCTTTTGATTTCCATGATTAACCTCCTTAGTTGTGCATCTGGACGATGAATCAGCCATTCGTGTCGCGCGGCGTTACCTTGATCGTTGCAGCCCGTGCACGGGCGTCGATCATCGGCTTGAGATAGGGGCTTCCGCCATACTTCGAACGATATGCATCATCGATGCTGTCGTTGATTTGGCCTGCCACCGGCTCGAAGCTCACTTCTTTGGTCATGCCGGCTGCGATAATCCGGCCTGCTTTCTGGTGAAGCGCCGCCTGATACCAGCGAGACTTCGTTCCGTTGTAGCCGCGCACGTAGAGCGCATCACCGACTGCGACGGACCAGATCCACGTCGGCGTGCCGTAGGTTTTGCCGTCGTCACGGAACGGCGCGATATGCACGTCGTCCGCATCGGCGATTTTCCGCAATTCCCCTTTCCCCCATTTGGCCATCTGTAGGTACTCCATGTTACGGCCGCAGCAGCGTCTTGATGGCGCGCCGTTCGTCCATCGCGCGGTAGCCTTCCGCGACCTGGTGGAGCGGCAGCGTCAAATCGAAGACCTTGCCGGGGTTGATTTTTCCTTTCCACACCAGATCGATCAGTTCTGGCAGGAAGCGGCGCACGGGGGCCGGGCCACCGTGAAGGTGGACGTGGGCATAGAACAGCTTCTCGCCGTCCAGCTCGACCCCATGCGGAACACCGACGTAGCCGACGGAGCCGCCGGGGCGCGTGGAACCGATAGCCTGCATCATTGACTCCTGTGTGCCGACGCACTCGAGCACGGAGTCAGCGCCGACTCCTTTCGTCAAGTCTTTGATGCGCGCAACTGCTTCGTCACCGCGCTCACTCACGATATCGGTTGCGCCAAATTCGCCGGCAAGCTTCTGCCGCGGCGCGTGACGGCTCATCGCAATGATCCGGTCAGCGCCCATCTGCTTGGCAGAGAGGATACCGAGCAGCCCGACCGCGCCGTCGCCGACGACTGCGACCGTCGCACCCGGTTTGACGTTCGCAGCAACAGCGGCGAACCAGCCCGTGCCCATGACGTCGGAAACCGCAAGGAAACTCGGGATGAGGTCGGCGGAAGGCGCCTCAGGCGTCGCAACCAACGTACCGTCGGCGAGCGGGACGCGCAGCAGCGGCGACTGCGCTGTACTTACAAACTCCCTGTGCTGGCACGACGTCTGATAGCCCGCGCGGCAGTGAGGGCACTTATTGTCGGAGGCGAAGAAGGAGCCGATCACGAACTGGCCCGGTTTGATCGTCTTCACCGCGGCGCCGACCTCTTCAACGATTCCGCAATATTCGTGGCCCATCGGTGTTGGTCCGTCGATCGGGTTCAGCCCCCGGTAGGGCCAGAGGTCTGAGCCGCAAACGCAGGTTGCCGATGTCCTGACGATTGCATCCGTCGACTCGACGATCTTCGGCGTGCTTCGATCCTCTAAACGAATATCCCGGGGTCCGTAGAGAACTGCGCCTTTCATGCTTAATGTCCTGCCTTTCAAAAGTTCTGATGCTGTTGCCATTCACACCTGCTTTGCCCAATCCCTGGAGCTGACTTCCTCGAACCCGACTCAAACAGATTCCTCACCGTAATCGAAGACCTCCATCACATCCTGGCGATCTTGTCGGCGAGACGGGCTTTCTGTCGCTCCGATTTTCCGGGCCAGAGCTTGACGATGACGGCGGGCATATTCACTTCTCCTTGGCGGTCAATCGGGCCGCTTTTCAAACATAGCTTTGACGGTGGGCAAAGCCGTAAACACGTTCGGCCAGCCAGCGTAAAAGGCGGGCTGCGTCAGAACTTCCGATGCCTGTGATTTCGTCAGGTCGTTGTCCATCGCGCGGTTCAAGTGATACGTAACCTGCGCGGCCTGGCCTGAGGCGACCGGTGCGCTGACCGTGATGAGACTGCGGTCGCGCGGCGCTAAGCCGGGACGCAGCCAAACGTTGCGGAAGAGCACGTCCGTCGTGTACTGCACCACGCCCGGAGCCACCTTGCCGAAATCCTGATCGACACGCGCGGCGCGGTCCGCTTCGGCAGCTTCGTTGAGCGGTAGGAGCTCTGGCAAGGCCGGCGGAAGCTGATCAGGACCGATGCCACGCCGCTCAAAAACATCCTTTGCTGTCGCAACAGCGGATGTCGCATTCGCCCAGCCGGAGTAGAACGCAAGGTGCGTGATGATCTCCGACAGTTCGCCTGGCTTGACGCCATGATCAAGCGCGAGGTTGAAATAGTGCGGCATCTCAATCGTTTGGTTGCGCGCGATCAGGGCGGCGACAGTCACAATGCTGCGATCCCGCGGCGCGAGGCCAGGGCGTTTCCATAGATCGGCGACAGGGCCTAGCGCGTACTTCTCAAGCGCGGGAGCCACCATCGAGATGTTACTTGTTGCTTGCATCGATTCAGTTCTCCTCACTTGCATGTGCTGGCCCGGAGCACGCGATGTGCTGATCAGAAAGAGCGCCGCGAACATCCCAGCCGCGTTCCCCCACAGTGCATTGTGCCGTTTCGCGTTCATCTTCAGCGGATTGTGTAACCGCCATCGATGGCGAGCGCATGTCCGATCACGTAGCTTGCACGAGGGCTGCATAGCCAGACCACGACGTCGGCGATCTCTTCCGCGCGGCCCAGTCGGCCGATAGGTACGTCCTTCATCAGTTCCTTCATCTCTTCGGCCTGGGTGGATAGCATGCCGGCGACCATCGGTGTGTCGATGATTCCGGGGCAGATGGCATTGATGCGAATACCCCTGGAGGCATATTCGAGAGCCGCGCTCTTGGTCAGTCCAAGCACCCCATGCTTGCCAGCGTGATATATTGCCCGGCCTGCGATGCCGACGAGCCCGCCGAGGGACGAGTTATTGACGATGGCGCCGGTACCTTGTTCGCGCATCTGGAGTAACTCATACTTCATGCAGCCGAAGACGGCGCGGAGATTGACGGCGTTCACGCGGTCGAATTCCGCCAGGCTGGCATCGGCAACTTCCGCAACCGGGCTTTGAATTCCGGCGTTGTTGAACGCCGCATCCAGCCGCCCGAAGGTTGCCACCGTGCGCTCCACCAAGGCTTTTACCTGGGCGTCGTCGGTCACGTCGCACTGTATACCGATGGCCTTGTGGTCGGCGGCAACCAGTTGCTCGGCGGCCGCGCGAGCCGCAGTTTCACTGAGGTCCGCCAGTACAACTGCGGCACCCTCCGCCGCAAATGCCCGCGCCGCGGCCAGACCCATGCCGGACCCCGCGCCGGTGACGAGTGCGACTTTGTTTTCTAATGACAGGTTCATGGCGTTTCCTCTTCGTTAATCTGCTCAAGGCGTTCGTTGGCTGGCGCTTTCGTTCCAAGCGGTCAGTAATGCTCCCATGTAACCGACCAGTGCTCGTCCGCCCGAGCCGACCTGATAACCAGGTGGCCATCCGTGGTGAGCTGGTAGACACGCGGCAGGTCCTTGCCGACAAGGACCTCACCCGTATTCGCCCCCCGCACCTGATCGGTCAGAGTATGAGTCGTCTCGTTTACAACGAAGTTGCCGAAGGATGCCTCGTAACCGTTCAGGACGTACTCGTTGGACAAAGAACTCGCGGACCTGGGGTACATGAGTTGAACGGACATGTCACCGTCGCGGGTGTAAATGAGCATCCCTATCGGAATGCCGGTCGTCAGCGGCTTTCCATCCGGTCCGTTCATGGACTTCAGGTGCCACGCCCCGACCAATCTCTCCCGGTCAGAGGCTTGGACCCGTTTCCCTTCTGCTCCGCTGGTCTGCGAAATTGCCGCAACGGCAAGGATCAAAGCAAGGATCGCGATGCCGATCGTTTTCATCTTGGTCTCCTTTAGCGGCCCACCAGTTTCTGGTGAAATTCCGGATAACGTGCCCCCTCGATCTTGATTCGTGAAGAGGCGTCTTCCAATGCGACAACCTCGTCGGCTGTCAATTCGACGTTCAATGCCCCGAGATTTTCGTCGAGGCGATTGAGCTTCGTCGTTCCCGGTATCGGAACGATCCATGGCTTTTTCGCTAGCAGCCACGCAAGAGCGATCTGGGCAGGAGTCGTTCTCTTCCGCTCTGCAAACGCGGCAACCACATCCACCAGTGCCTGGTTGGTCTTGCGGTTTTCGGCGCTAAAACGCGGGATAGAGCTGCGAAAATCTGTGCCGTCGAACTTCGTCTCCTCCGTGATCTTGCCCGTCAGGAAACCCTTGCCAAGCGGACTGAACGGGACGAATCCGATCCCCAGTTCCTCCAGCGTCGGGACGATCTCCTGTTCGGGCTGCCGCCAGAACAGCGAATATTCGCTCTGCAAGACCGTCACGGGCTGAACAGCGTGTGCGCGGCGGATCGTCTGCGTACCTGCCTCCGACAAGCCGAAATGCTTAACCTTGCCTTCCCGGATAAGATCCTTCACCGCTCCAGCCACATCCTCAATCGGCACATTCAGATCGACGCGGTGCTGGTAGAACAGGTCTATCGCATCAACGCGCAAGCGCCTCAGAGAGGCGTCCGCAACTTGCTTGAGGTGGTCCGGACGGCTATTGAGCGCTGTCCATCGATTCCCGTCGCCCGGACTCGCCTCCCAACCGAACTTGGTGGCGATCACCACTTCCCCGCGAAACGGTGCTAAGGCTTCACCCACGAGTTCTTCGTTTGTCAGCGGCCCGTAGACCTCTGCCGTATCGAAAAACGTGACGCCACGCTCCACGGCTGTCCGCAACAGAGCGATCATTTCCTGCTTGTCTTTCGCTGCGCCGTACGACCAGCTCATGCCCATGCAGCCCAGGCCAATCGCCGAAACTTCCAAATTGCTTTTTCCGAGTTTTCGCTTTTGCATAGCGTCTCCTTGCCAGCCAAAGGCTTCTCTTGTTCTCTAATTCCAAGGTATGCCCGAATTGCGTTTTTGAGTAGTATGGATAAAAGACAAAGGCTTATGAGGTAGATTCATAAATGGAACGGAACGACCTGAGCATCCTTGCCACCTTCTTCGCCGTAGCGGAGGAGCGCAGTTTTACCAAGGCGGGCAAGCGGTTGGGCGTTTCTCCCTCCGCGATGAGCCACGCCATCCGGGGACTGGAGGAAACGCTGGGCGTGCGGTTGCTCTCGCGGACGACACGGAGCGTCGCTCCGACCGAGGCCGGGGAGCAACTTCTTGCAAGGTTGCGGCCGGCGCTCACCGATGTTCAGGATGCCCTGGACCAACTCTCCGGCTTACGCGACAAACCTGCGGGCCGCGTGCGCCTGCTCGTGCCCCGGCTTGCCGGAACGACGGTGCTCGGGCCGAAACTGGCCAGGTTCACGCGCGATTATCCGGACGTCGTTCTCGATATCACCGCTGACGACAGCCGCCTCGACATCGTTGCGGGAGGTTTCGATGCAGGTATTCACTTCGGCGAATACATTCAGAAAGACATGATCGCGGTCCGCGTATCGAAGGACCACAGGGCGGCCATCGTCGGCGCGCCCTCTTATTTCAAGTCATACCCCAAGCCGAAGACGCCGCACGATCTGCTCCAGCATCGATGTATCAACTTCAAGCATGGATCTGCCGGCCTGTATAGGTGGGAGTTTGACAAAGGAAAGAAATCACTCTCCGTGGCGGTGAATGGGCCGCTTGTAGTCGACGACGTTGAGCTGTTGGTGCGGGCTTCGCTCGATGGTATCGGCTTGGCCTTCGTGTCAGACGAGCGCGTAGAGCCGCAACTCGAAAGCGGGGAGCTCATCCGCGTTCTGGAGGATTGGTGTCAACCGTTCCCCGGATTCTTCCTTTATTACCCGAGCCGAAGGCAGCAGCCGGCGGCACTCGCTGCTTTGATTAATACTCTCCGCGTCTAGCGTTAACTGCACACAAGCATGAAGCGCTCTCATCTTACGGCCGCGGAATCCTGACTTTCGAATCCGCTTCGGAGTGTTTCCGGCGAAGTTCGGCCCCGGATGGTTCTGCTCCCTGCCGTCTCGAAGAACGCCCCACCCTTTTTCCACTCCTTGCCTAATTCGTGTGCGGTACTTGCGTTGAACTGGCGTCACGATCTTGGGGCGCAAGCGCACCGAGTAATTCCTGGCCGGGTAGTCGTTTTAATACGGCCAATCCTCCATTGAGGTCGTCCGTCGGACGAAGCGCTCAAAGCCCGATGGATAGGTGCTCCTTTCTTCTTTTCGTTCGATCTGTGTTACCAGCGAAAGCTCACGAAGCCCCGTCTGGCGGGCTCCTGAGGTCTGGTAGCCAGGTTCTCACAAAAACTCTTGCAGCGCCCGCCTTCACTGTGCAGAATGGTGGTGCGTCGTCTTGAGTGACTGGCTGCCCCACCCTGGTGGGTCGGGCAGAGATTGGCCGTATAAGTCTTCAAACCGGGGAATAGGAGGACTTGGCGGTTGGGCTGAAGCTGAAATCACCAGCGCACAAGCCAGCGATACAAGACGGTTCACGCTTCCAGCATAAACCAGACAGGACAGCCTGAATATCGTGCCTGTGGCCGAACCACCACCCCGGAATTGAAAAACGCACCAGCGACCCCGTATTGCGTTCTACTGGAACTCTGGTAACGGTGTTGAATGGCGGTAGGATGAGCGTGGATGAAGACGCCAATCGGGGCGGTCATGAGCATCGTCACCGCCCCGTTCTCTCCCCTGCCGCCTTTGGGCAAGTGAATGCAAACCAAACTAACAACGTGCCATCGTGTGCAAAGGTCCAACGGAGCGGACGCCGGATCGTTTCAAATCTGGAAATCGTTGAGTTTTACGTGCCACGCTTCGCCCACGTCACGAAGGTGCGGGATGCTGACTACGTGGAATACTACGTCCGATACGGGCCGAAAGAACATAATCTGTGGCTGAAATTCATGTTTGGTGGTTGGTTGGTGGACATTCGCCTGATGACCTTGGCTGGAGAAACTGGAAATCGCGAACGTTGCTCTGTGGCGGCGCGAGGAGTCGCGTTCCGGTTGACATGATTGCTTTCCCTCGGTAGTTTTGTATTTTTGTACATTTACCGATATTTTGCAACGTGGAAACTGGGTAGTTCGTGAATTCGATCCGGTCTCACGGCTCGCCCGTCCAACGTCGTGCAGTTTCACCGGATTGGCAGAGCCGAGCGGAGCTTCTCACTGAACGGTGACGCGACATGGTCCCCGGCCGCCGACATCGGCAATGCCGTCAGCCATACATGGATCCGGCGGCCTCGGTTCGGCAGTTCAGAGCAATGGAATAAACGACCTCGCCGGAACAGTGACTCCCAGGTTGGCGTGGAGCACGGGTAAACCAGACAACAGATCACCTGCTTGGTGGAGACCAAGTTCGCGTACGCCAGGACCTGCAACAGGTCGGCCCGATGCTGTTCTCGGAGATCGTCATCTTGTCCGCGCCAACCGTGCTCCTGCAACTCCTCCCAGTGCCTTTTGTACTTGGCGTCAACGATCACGGTGACGTCTTCCATTTCCAGGATCAGATCTGGAATAAAAGAGCGTTGGGAGCCCACATACGGTGGCTCCCATGCCAGTGCTGACACAGTTTCCCGGCGCCGGCCAACTTTGAGCCGGCCGCCGGTCCGCTGGGACACGGCTCGCATGACCGTCTCGACCCACGCCTCGAAGAACTGCTCCATTGGCATGGTCCACGGAATACCCTCGAGGTCGCTTAAGCCCGCCAACCCCCGCTCCTCAACCGTCCACTCGATGGCCTGGAGACCTTCGAGGAAAACGTTTGTCCGCATTGGCCGGCGAAACCAACTCCGGACTTCGCCTGATGCGGGTCGACGGGCGGAGACCTCCTGTACTCTTAGGAGAAGCGATTCCGCAAATTCGATCAGCCGGCGAACGAAGGCACCCTGCTCGCACTGGGTTTCCAATGACCGGAGTTGCTTCTCAACAGCAAACCGGATCGCACCTTTCAGTTGATGATCATCCCTGAGATCAGGGAAGGTACAGGGTACAGAGAGGAAATCGCCTCGCGGCATTTGGCGCGTGGCGTATTGCGTCCATTCGATTCTGCCCTTTGGTGCTGGTCGCGCTTCGGTAGTGACTTCAAACCGTCGATCGAGGCGGTCGAGTAGCGCTTTGAATCTGGCTAGGACCATGAACGACAGGACCCACAGCGGGACTCGTCGCTCCGATCGCTTCAGGAGCGGCAATTTCAATGGCGACGGGCTGATCAGCCATCCCATTTCGGCCAGCATCGGGCCAATGCCCGCCCAGGGGAATCTTGGTTGTACAACCAGGCCGAAGTCGTGCCGTGCCGTGAGCGGGGAACGCAGCGGCACAGCGCCCACCGCACCATGGGATTCGATGTTCAGCAATACGTCGGCGCCGTCATAATCGCGGTGCACCTCGACCTGGAGCAGATGGAAAATTGGAGAGTTCTGTTGAATGAATTGTTCCGCGAGCCGTGCCGCCTGCGCTTGTGGGTTTGCAGAGTTGCTAGTTGCAAAGAACTCAACTGCCGATCGGGTAACGCGGCTGTAATCCGGGAGTTCGAGACAGATTTCCGGAGTCGGCCGGATCGCGTTGAGAGGTGAGTTTGCGTGCGTCCTGCGGCGAGTTGCCCTTGCGCGGCCACGCGGCATTACAAGCTTTCCAGCCACTGCATGTAGCCCCGGATCGATTCGGCGAATCCGCTCACATACCCCTGGGCCAGATACTCGGCGAGCAGCGGCGCCAAACTCGTCCGCAGATTTGCACGCGCCTCGTCTTGATCCTTCGCAAGGAAGTAGGAGTGCCCGGGCACCAAGGCGAGCGCCTCATCCGGCGCATGCTCGACAAAAATCGAAACCATCTCCTTGTACGCACGTTGACTTAGCGTGCAGCCATGCTCTTGGACCACTTCGAAACTCGGCCACAACGACAGAAACGCGAAGCGCCGGCGGACCGCTACATCGACGATGGCGATACTGCGATCGGCGCTATTCATGGTGCCGAGCACGTGGAGATTGTCGGGCAGGTGGAATCGCTGGTGAAACGGCTGGCCAAAGTCGTAGGGGAGATCGATTTCGCGCAGAGACTCCGGGTTGGGTTCAAAGAGGTAAATAGCCTCGCCGAGAATCTTGCCGAGGTCGGCCCGATTGATTTCATCGATGTGCAGGAGGTACGGCTGTTGGGACCCGGCGGCTTGAGCGGCGGCTTCGAGGAGATATCCCGGTTTCGGAGCAAAGCGGAAGCCGAGTCCCTCTTCGCCGTTCTTTCCGTTTTGCAGAGGCGCAAGGCCGCCTATAAAATTCTCGTAAGTCGTGCTCGGATGGAATTGCACGGAACGCCCAAACCCGTCGTATTGTCGGCCGAGGATCTGCCGCGCCATTCGCGTCTTACCCGTCCCCGGTGGTCCTTGGAGAATAACGAAACGGCGAGTCTTCAGTAGTTCAACAACCTGATCTCTATGGGTTTTCGGCATCAGGTGAGAGAACCATGCGGACTGCGTGGCCGTTGAGTCCTCTTGGAATTCTTTCAACGGAGTATGCCCGCGCTCCTCGAACATCAGGTCCAGCATCGCTGTTAGGGCTGCAACCGCGCCGGCGCGATCCCCGGTTGGTCTGAATAGACCATAGAGGACGCGGCCATACCGTTTAAAGACGCGTTCATAAGCTGACCATGTCCGTTGGATTGAATCTGGAACGTCGATGTCAATACGGGTGGGATCCTGTTTGGCCCACGCGACCTGACTACCTGCGCCAAACCGATGATTCAGCCAAGTAGAAATAGCTTGTATTTTTCGCGCGTGCCCCGGCCGGCCGAGAATTGCCTCATCCGGCGCAAGTCCTTGGGTGCCGATCACCATTGCGATCAGGCAAGGCTCGCCCTCTATAGGGAAAATCACGAAGCTCATGCCGCCATACGCACCTGAATCAGCGTTTGACGGATGAATGTAGGCAGCGTACGGAACTCCGGAATCGCTCCCTCGCATATCGGGTGCCCGGAGCGCGACTGCCTTTTCAGCGCGTTTAGCATACCGGGTGCCGAAGAGCGCGGCGAGCGCCTTTTCATTCCGCTCCTTCCAGGAGTCCAAGGTCCCCGAATGAACAATCTCCACCAGGGAATCGAATATTGATGGCATGGCCGTACCGATAGGTCTTTATAGCTGCTATCGTCCGGGACTGCAACCGGCGAAGGGCCGGTGGCATGGGCCGTCAACAAGAGAGTTGGGTGGTTTTGAAACTCGATATGCTGGGTGCCCAGACGGTGGCTCCCCAAAAGACAGTTTTCCAACTGCCTCTCCGAAAACGCAAGTTATCGACAATAAAGTCGGCGCTGCTGCCGAGCCAGCGGGCCGGTTTGAAACGATCGGCGCGGCCCAGTGCAGACGCCTGAGAGCGCATGACTCCAAATTCCAGAGTTTTGGCTGCCATGAGAGCGGCGGACCTCGTATCCCTCTCACCTCGGCATTGCGTTTGCTGCCGGTGGCACAAGCAGACGCTTCGACAACTGGGAGGTGAATTCCATTTCGCACCCCTTCTGTCGAGTCTACATCGTGTTCAGCGAGCCAGGCTGAATGCCTGCCCCACCAATAGCGGCTTACGGTTACTGCTACTGCTTCTTCTCTTCCTTCTTCCGATCCGAATTGTTCCGCCGCTGATCGCGGCTCGGCGGCTGGCCGTGCGGGCGCTCCTGGGGCGGCTGCGATTGCTGCACTTGGGGTGCCGGGTTGGTCGGCTGCGGCGGCCGGTACTCCCGCTGCGGGGCCCTTTCCACCTGCGGCGCCGGGTTCGACGGCTGCGGCGGCCGGTACTCCCGCTGCGGGGCCCTTTCCACTTGCGGCGCCGGGTTCGACGGAGGGTTGTTCGCCGGCTGCGGCCGGCCGTTGTAGATGTTCGCCGGCCGGTCGTTCCGCTGCGGCCGCGTTACGTCCATCTGTGGCTGCGCGGGCCGGATCGGGGCCACCGCGGGCCGATTGGGAGCGACCGCCGGCTGATTCGCCATCCGCACGCCGCCCATGGGCCTCGCCGATTCCGGCGGCGCCTGTTTCACCACTACCGGACGCTCCATGGCCCGCGCCGGCGGTGTGCCGAACCTTTGGCCTGGTCCCGACGGGTGGCCCATGTAGCTCTCGCGAACCGGGCGGACGTCCATGGCGTTCACGGCTTGCGCTCTGCCGATGGCTTCCGGGGGAACACGCACCGCTGCCGTCGCCACCGGGCGCGCTCCCGTAAATGTGCCCTGCGGCACCGCCGTCACATACGTCCGGTTGACATAGTTCACGTTGGTGACGTTGACGTTGGTGACGTTGATGTTGGTCACGTGCGTGACGTTGACGTTACGTACGTAAGCGTCGCTCACGTGGTAGTACGGCCGGTAGACTTCGCGCGGACCCAACGGGATCCAGGCCGCGACTCCGCCGCCGCCCACTCCCACCGCCATGCTGAACCCGCCGCCACCCACGAACGCCACCAGCGCCGGAGCGTACACGGGCCGCGCCACCATCGCTCCCGGCACCCACACCCAGCCCCCGCCCGCCATGGCCCAGCGGCCATAGTGGAACGGAGCAAAGCCCCAAGGCATATCGTCAATCCAGGTCCAACCCCAAGGCATCACGTAGGCCCAGTGGCCAAAGCGGTACGGCGCCCAGCCCACCGGCGTGCGCATCGGCACCCAGACCGGGCCATAGACTGGGTCGGTCCGCCACACGCCGTTGCCCGCCAGGTCACCGGCGCCGATCATATCCGGCGGCACATACCGTTCCGACGCCCGGATCGCTCGCGCCTCGTTCTGGTCGCGGTCCATGCACCAGCGGTCGAACTCGTCGGGCGCCGGCGCCGCCAGCGCTTCCGTGGTGAGCTGGTCGGTTCCCGCGAAGCGCAGCATCTGGCGCGCATGCACCGGCATTGCCTGCCCGCTGCCAGTGACCTCGGCATCGCCCGCGCGCACCACCAACGCCGTGGAATTGGCGTCGCCGTTCACATCAATGCGGTAGTCGCCCGAACGCAGCAGCACAATCGCGCCGTTGGGCGTATCCACTTCGAAGGATTCGTCGGGGCCCAGGCGCGGGAGGTTGACGTTGACGGCGCCTTGCGTGACGCTCAGCTGCGCGGTCCGGTCATCCAAGTTCAGGATGGCGAACGCGGTTTGATCGGCGAGGTGCAGGACACCGGCGCCAATATGGATCTCGGCGCCCGACTCCCGATCCGTCCACAAGTGATCGCCCGTCGTCAGCGGATAATTGAGAGTCGCCGCCGTCCATTCCTCGACGCTGCCAGGACGGAACGAAACCGAGCCGTTGATGTAGTTCAGCCGCGCCACGCGCGAGGGCGGGTCCGGCTGGTCTTGCGGCGGGCCTTGCGCGGAAACGAGCGCGCAGGCTACAACGGGTATCGCAATCCGCATGCTTAATGATCGAAGAGTCATTCGAGTATCCTCAACGAGTCGTCCTAATTCTACTGTAGCTGGACGAGGGCCAAATTGTTGCGGTTGCCCGATTAATGGTTTTTAACTAGCCGGCCCTTCGCGGCGCGGCGGTGAACTAACCGCTACGGCGTAACGATCAGGTTCAGCGGCGGGCTGGCGATGCCGCCGACGGTGACCACCACGGGTTGAATTCCGGCTGGAGTCTTGGCCGGAATGGTGATGTCTAACTCAGTGAGGCCGATGGAACCCGGCGCGATGCCCACGAAACTGATGGCCGCCGTCAGCCCGCCGACCGTCACGCTGACCGGCAAACGCGGCTTCGGCAGCCTGGCAATGGCGGTGCCGGCGGGCGGGCTCGAGCCGGTCGGCAGAAACGGAGTGACATCGCCATCGCCGGTCATTTCGAGCACGATGCCAGTGCCGGCTTTGGCCGAAGGAATAGGAACTCCGAGGTTCGGGTCGAGCGCGAATCCGACGAACCCCGGAGCGGCCAGGCTTACCGGAAAGTAAAAGGCGGCGGTTTGACCGTTATTGTTGACGCCGAGCACAGCCGTCCCTAATCCGGTTTCATAGGGCACCTGCACGCTCATCTGGACCGGCGAAATCGCCACGATCGGCGCGGTGACGCCATTGACGGTGGCGGAGACTCCGTTTAGCGAAAGGGGCAACACGCCAAGGTTGGTTTGCGCCGGGACGGGCGCGAGTTGGGTACCGAAAATCGTCATCAGCATGCCTGGGGCCGCCGCGCTCCGATACGATCCGGCGTTGGCAACGGCCGTGATCCTGGTGTTGCCGGAAGCGCCTATTACCAGGGTCACCGGCACATTGATCGCCTGCGGAATGGCATCGGTTGCCTGGATGTTCAGAACGGCGGTATAGACTCCCGGCGAGAGTCCGGCACTGGCCGCCTGAAGGTTGAGCTGCGCCGCGCCGGTTCCGCGGCGCGGAGAGACGGTGAACCAACCCGTTGCCGGATTCGCGGGCGATACGCCCACCGTCCAAGCAGTCGAAGCGCCGCCAAAGTCCAGTCCCAGGGTTGCCGAAGGCGTCTTGGAGGGGCTCGGGACGGTGAGTTGGACGGCTTGGGTGGACACCGAGAACGTTGCCGGAGAGGCCACGGCAGGCCCGAACGTCACCGGCAAGGCCGCCACCGCGGTGAGGCCGGTCTCTACACTGGTTCCGGTCAACTGGTAGTTTTTGAACGTGGGGGCATCGGGTCCGCGGAAGCAGAGATTGCCCTGCAACAGGCCGTAAGGCGCGATCCGCGTGGTACCGAAGAGTTGCTGGATCTGGGTTGACACATCGGTGGTGTCCAGCATGAGCCTGGTGAGTTGCATGAGGTAGCCGCCCTGCTCCTGCAAGATCAACTGCTGCACCCACTGGCAGGAAGGATCGGCCAAGGGATTCCGCTGCACCGTCGATGGTGTGCTGGTCAGCGTTAGGGCTGGTCCGAACGGGGCGCCGATTGGGCCGACGAAGGGAACGGTAAGCTGCTGCGACCACGTTTGGCCGTTGGCATCCATGCCGGTGAAGACGAAGACACGGTTGAGCGGAGGCACGATCCCGCTTCCGGCCAACGACACAGACGTGGTTCCATTGGCGGCGATCCTGACGCTCGGCAGGACGCTCAGGTTAACGACCCCATTGATGGTGAAACCGGTGATGGTCGTGGCCACCCCGGCTTTCTCCGTCAAGGTGAGGGTGTAGGGCCAAATGGTTCCCGCCTGATACACGGGATTGGGATTCACCGACGGAAGAACCAGCGAGCCCGAGGCGGGAATCTTGATGGTAACCGTCGCGGACCCGGCCGAGCCGGCGAAGACGCTGTCCCCACTGTAAACGGCGTTGATGGCTCCCCTACCTGGGGCGATCAGCGACGGATCGACAGTCAGGGTAGCGGTTGACGTTGCCCCGGACGCGGTCAAGGCCACCGTTCCGAGGTTCAAGTCACTGGCCACGAATGCAACCATCCCGGTTGGCAAGACCGACCCGGAGGCGGCAGAGACGGACGCGGTTAGCGTCAACGTGTCGGACAGACTGAGGGAGGCGGCACTGGCAGTCAGCGTGGTGGTGCTCACCTGACCGGCGCTCCACCCGGTGATCAGATGAAAGGCGTCGGCCGAACCGAGACCGGTTGCCAGATCATAGCCGGGACCGGCGCTGTATCCCAGCAGCCCGTTGGTGCATCCCGAGCTGCCCAGGGCGCAGGGAACTTTGATGTCGCCCGTAGTGATGTCGTGGAAGACGCCGGTGGTGCTCTGCGCCATGCGATAGAGGATGGGATTGATGTTGCCCAGTCCCGGCTGACTTTGCACACCCTTGGTGGCCAAATACTGATTCAGCAGGGCGAGCATCCCGGCAAACACCGGCGCCGCGGCCGAAGTGCCGCCGTACACATTGAATTGACCGAAGGTAGTGACCAGGTAGCCATCGTGGTTCGGCGATGCGGCGAAGGAAATATCCGGGATGTCGCGCGCCTTGTCGGAAGGGACGCCGGGGCCGGTCTGCCAGGCCGGTTTCGCGAAGAGGGCGCTGGCGCCCCCGCCGCCAGCCACGAGGGCGAAGTCCGCCGCGGCATCGTTCCACGGGATTTCCGGAATATAAGAAAGCGCCGAACCTCCGGACGGGCCGTTAGAAATATTCCAGTAAGTGCCGGTACCTTCGTTGAGGGTGGTGCCGCCAACGGCCGTTACCTCGGGATAGCTGGCCGGAACGGCCACGGTCGGGCCTTTGGAGGCTTCCTGGGTGACGCTACCGTTGTCGCATTGCACCGCGCCGGTGTCGCCGGAACTGGCTACCCAAGTGATGCCTTGGGCATTGGCCTGCTGAGCGACGGCGCGCAGGCCGACCGAAGACAACTGTTCGCAGCCGCCGAAACTCATGCTGAGGACTGGCGCCAGATTGCGATCCACGGCATATTGCACGGCGGAATTTACGTTTCGGGCATATACGTAAATCAGGTCGGCATTGCGGGCCACCGCGCCGGCCCACTCCAGATCGAGATCGGCCTCGACCATATCATTATTGGTTCCCGGATCGGCGCCGACCAGAATTCGTTGGGGATCTCTGGCGGGCAGGTTGTAAGTTTGGCGGAAGGTGCGGATATCGGCCAGGTCCAGTGCCGAGTCGCCTACCATGACAATCTTCTGGCCGGCGCCGTCAAAGCCGGCGCGGTAAAGCGGGTTGACGTTGTAGATGGTGGCGATATCGTCCGGCACGAGGAAATTAGCCACGCCGCCATAGTTGAAATCCGGGGCGACGTTAGACTTGATGTAGAACGGCCGCGGGCGGAAATCGTCGAGCCCGTCGACGCCGGCGACGACGGGTTCCAGCGCCGCCGGAATCCGTGGTTCGGTGGCATTGGCAAAGTGCTGCCGGCCGTCCACCTGGTAACGCCGGATCTCGGTGCCAAGCGCGCGGCCGATGGCGCCGGCGGTTCCGCCGAAGTTGATCCAGTGACGGCCCTGGGCCACCGAGTTGACCTTCAACCCTTGCGATTCCAGCCAGGACACCACCTTGGCGATGTCTCCGCGGCTCAGTCCGAAACGGTCGCCGAATTCGACCGGCGTAAGCCAACGGTGATAGTCGGGCGACGCGGGATTCTGCTGCCCGGCGAGAAAGGATTCGAGCGACGCCTCGGGCTTCAGCATCAGGGTTACCGAGTCCAGTTCGATGGCGGGATCGAGGGCGCCGCGGTCATTCGGCAACTGGGCCTGCGGCGGCACGTGCCGCATCAGCGCCACGGTGCGCGCGAGGTCGACGGGCGTCACGATCCGGTCACCGGCGGCAACGAGGCTCCCTGTTGCCAGAGCCGCAACAGCAAGCAGGATGACGAACTTGCGTAAGAAAGCAATACCAGGAAAAGTCATGGGACCTCATTGTAGTTGGATGCACAAGTGGTGTGGCGGGGCGGCTGAAGATCAGGCGGACCTGGCCGGTTACCACGTAAGATAAGTGTGGGTGAGTGGCTCGAAAGATCAGCGCTTATCCGACACGAAAGCGCCGGATGACCCGGTAGGGTCCCGGAGCTTCGCTGCGCGGCCAGTTGGTGACAATCCAGGAGATCAGGGTCGCGCCCATGGCCAACAGAAAGGCGATCAGGAACAGGGAAACGTTGTTATCGATGGCTTGTGCTGCCTGGTCCAGCAGTGGCTTGATGAAGGCGCGGGCCTCAGGAAACATAAAGTACAGTGCGATGATGGCCACAGTAGCGAGCGCCATGCAGTTTTCTCCGTAAGCTCTTCAAGTTAGCTTCACAAGGCGACGCGGGCAAGTTGTCGAAGGGTAATGGCTAATAGTTAACCTTTGGCAGGTACGTTGGAGCGTGGGTTAGTCTGCTGCGATCAGAGACACGTGTGCCCGGAGATTGGGAAGAAAATTCGTTGCGGCGGCCGGGGCTTCGCGGACTTTTCGCCGTGCGTATCCGGCCGCCAATGGATTGGAGAGCCTCTTCCGAGACCTTAGCCCGCT
>Ga0209698_10001845_pt1 | contig 24325 bp, 23 predicted proteins | sample LitLauG_LLR_2012_FD_187203 | JGI IMG/M metagenome (GOLD analysis project Ga0209698, IMG submission 187203) | Freshwater sediment microbial communities from Pennsylvania, USA - Little Laurel Run_MetaG_LLR_2012 (SPAdes) (version 2) | ecosystem: Environmental > Aquatic > Freshwater > Creek >... | reverse complement strand
GGGCAAAGCCCCATAAGCGCTAACTTAAGATGTTTGAGGTGAACACTTTCGATCTTCCGAGAAGCCTAGCGGATTACTTCTGCATTACTGACCATACATCCAGCGTCGGATCCGCTGCACGCTGATGAACGGCGAAACCAGTCTAGGGCTCTAAAACCGTACAGGCAGCGCCTCCAATCCACGCAGGACTGGAGTTGTCCGCCAGCGCAAAGATTTCACTGGCACGGCAAGCTGCAAGTCCGGCAAATGGCGCAACAGTGTGTTGATAGCGATTTGGCCTTCCAACCGCGCCAGCGGTGCGCCCAGACAGAAGTGTGCGCCTAGTCCAAACGCGACGTGGCGGTTTTCTCCCCGGGCGATGTCCAGGTGTTCGGGATGATCAAACTGGGCTTCATCACGGTTGGCTGAGGCAATTACGGCCAAAACCAAGCTCCCGCACGGGACGGTCACGCCGGCAAGCGTCACATCCTCACGGGCGTAGCGCGGAGTAGCGGTTTCCAGCGGGTTGGTGTAGCGCAGAAGTTCCTCGACCGCGGACTTGATCAGCGAGGCGTCCGTGCGCAGTAGTCGTAGTTGGTCGGGGTGCTGCAAAAGAGCGAGTGTACCGGAAGAGATCAAATTTACTGTGGTTTCGTCGCCGGCGATCAGCAACAGAACCGCCATCGCCAGTAGTTCGTCTTCGCTCAGACGGTCGCCTGCTTCCTCGACCTGGACGAGCGCGGTGAGTAGCCCGTCCTGCGGCGAGTTCCGCAGTTGGCGAAGCAAGCTGCGGAGATAATGCATAAACGCCCACATGGCCGGGACTGATCGCAGGATATTGAAGGGTGTGGGCGTCCGCAGAGCCGCTTTCGACCAGCAGTGAAAACGGTCGCGATCCCGGCCGGGAATACCTAACAATTCCGTAATCATCGTCAGGGGCACAAGCACGGCGTACGCGCGTACCAACTCCATTGAGCCTTTGTGGTGTACGGCATCGATCCGCTGATCAGCAATTTCCTGGATGCGCTCTTGCAAACTCTCGACCATGGCTGGCGTGAATGCCTTGTGAACCAATGTGCGAAGGCGAGTGTGGTCGGGTTCGTCGAGGTCGAGCATATTGCGCTCGAGCGGCTTCGCAAAATCTGGCAGCCAGGGCTTCTTCGAGGCATGCAGCCGGCTTTTGGCAAAGCGACTGTCTTTGAGCACCGTAACCACGTCATCGTAGCGGGTGACTAGCCAAGCCTCATTAACGCCGGGCATGAGGGGAACACGCACGCGGCAAACCGGTTCTTCGGCGCGCAGGCGGGCATAAAAAGGAAACGGATCGGCTTTGAACTCACGGCTGGCGAGATTGACTGAGGAATATTCCAAATGAGTTGAGTTCGCGGACTCGTTACTACGCATGACCGACCTGATCTGGGTTGGTCTGATTCCTCAACTGCGGGCCAAAAAAGAACGCCTAGCAGGAACATTCTTGCATGGCAAGTATACCCACGACCGTCACCATTGGCTGGACGCTCGAAGGTCGGGGTGTGGCGCCCGGAGAGCGCGTTTTCACGAATGCGAAACCGGTCCTGCGGACCATGGTGTCGGCGAACCGGAGGTGTGGCCATTCCTGACACCTTGGTGATTGACCTGAGAGCCGACGATGTGGCGCAAGACCAGCGGGCACGGGAAGGCTGGCGCTCTCCGAGCGCACTGCCCTCAATTTTCCTCTTCCGCCTGCATTCGAGTCTCGGTAACGACTGTTGGACTCCCGTCAGTTTCGGCGAACCTGATTTCGCTTCCACCACGAAAGATGACAAAGTCGAAGGTCAACCCGCTGGCCAGTGTCAGCGAGCCCGTGCAATTTGAATTGACGGTATATGTACCTGTGTCCGGGAATGTCTGGGCGGGTGTGCCTCCTACCGCAGCCGTGACCGTGCTGGAGAAATTTCCCGCGCCGTCGAAGAAGCTTACCTCCATCGCATCGTACGGATCAAAAGCCGTTATCAGTTGAGGCGAAGTGGGAGGTGGACCTGGGTAGAGGAGTCCAGTCCAGACGCCAGCGTAGTTCCCTTGTAGAGTTTTCAAGCTGCACCCATGACTCGCCTTTGCCACGGGCACCAACTGCGCATTGAACGCGAATCCTAGTGCCAGGACAGCCACGCCGAGAATCAGGACTATTGCGCCGAACTTGGCCATTCGCATAGTGATCTCCTTTTCTTGGGGATTATCGTTTGGTCTGAGAGGTTATCGCCCAGTGTGGCGTAAGAATTCTGAAACTTACAGGCGGTGTGACCTTGCCTCCCATCGCGGGGAGGATTCTGGCTCATGACCGCAGGGAATTCAATGGACTAGGCCTTAATTGGAGATCGGAGCGCAAACAAGCCAACCGTCGCATTTACAAATACTTAAGTGCCTTCGCATCCAATTTAGGAACCTTGATTGTAAGGGAAACAGTGCTAAACTTTCGCTGACTGCGGTGGCGCTTCGTATGGCGCAGGCTTGCCGACCTTCGCGTGGTTCTGAGGTCCTAGGCTTTGCGGACTTCAAGGTTGACCTGCGCATCGGAGAGTTGCACCGAAACGGAACCACTCTCCGCCTGCAGGAACAACCGTTCCAGGTACTCGCACTCCTGACTTCGCATGCGGGCGAGGTTGTAAGCCGCGAACAGCTTCGACGTCATCTATGGCCTTCTGACACGTTCGTGGACTTCGACAACAGCTTGAACACCGCCATCAACAAAGTTCGGGAAGCGTTGGGGGATTCGACGGAGGATCCACGCTTCATCGAGACACTTCCGCGCCGCGGATACCGCTTCATCGCACCCGTGGAGGAGCTCTCAAACAACAATCGTCCGATTCTGCGCCCGCAAACAGCTTCGGACATCACAGTCGCTCGATATCCACGCGGACGCATCTTGCTTGGCGCTCTCTTCCTGGCGCTGGCGCTTTCTGCGGCAGGCTACTGGGCAAAGCATCGCTCTGGGCATCGCCTTGCCGAGAAGGACACCATCGTTTTAGCAGACTTCACGAACAGCACCGGCGATCCCGTCTTTGATGACACCCTCAAACGGGCGTTGGAAGTACAACTCAGGCAGTCTCCGTTCCTGAGCCTTGTTCCCGATCAGCAAGTTCGAGAGACCTTACATTTCATGGGACGCTCACCGGCAGACCGCGTCGCCGGTAGCGTCGCCCAAGAAGTTTGTGAGCGGGAAGGTGCAAAGGCGATGCTGCAAGGCTCGATCAAGAGCCTAGGCAGCCACTATATCCTCGATTTGAATGCGCTGAATTGCAAGACCGGGGAGTCGTTGGCTGCAGATCAAGCGGAAGTGACAAGTAAGGAGCAAGTTCTTGCGGCACTTGGCAGCATGGCATCTCGACTGCGAGGCAGGCTCGGAGAATCGCTCACCTTCGTAGAAAAATACGACACACCAGTGCTCCAGGCGACGACTCCCTCCCTGGAAGCGCTTAAGGCTTACAGCAAGGGAGCTACAGAGGAAGAGAAGTTAAACGCTGCCGGAGCCATACCCTTGTTCGAGCAAGCGATCGAACTGGACCCCAATTTTGCTCTTGCCTACATTGGACAGGCGACGGCCTACGGGGACCTCGGCGAAGACGAGTTGGCTCGTGCTTCGGTGAGAAAGGCCTTCGCGTTGCGCGAACGCGTCAGCGAACGCGAAAAGCTTTCCATTTCAGCTTTCTATCACGAGGTCGTGACCGGAGACCTCGCGAGAATATTTGAAGCAGACCGGCTTTGGGAAAACTTGTATCCTCGGGAGTCGTTTCCTCACAATAGCCTGGCTTATCACTACAACGTGATCGGGGTCTTCGACAAAGCCTTGGAAGAGTCCACCATCGCAGTCAGGGTCGCACCGCATTCTGCTTCCGGACATCTTAGCCTCGCCAGCGCGTACTTTGGCATGAATCGCTGGCAGGAATCGAGAACAGCCCTGCAGCCTGTCATCATCCAAGGCGAGGGCGACTTCGCCACTTATTGCTTTTTATATGTGGCAGCCCTTGCTCAAGGGGACGAGGCCGCAATGCACACGTACTTGGAGGGTGCCAAGCTAAGACTTCAGGAGGGTGAGGCGGCACGTTTGCAATTCACTCAGGCAGAGGTGGCTGCCTTCCATGGCAAGTTCCGAATAGCGCGAGAATTGAGCGAGCGTTCCACACAAGCTGCCGAGCAAGTTGGCCTGAAACAAAATGTGGGCGCGATGGCAGGCCAGCAGGCCCTCTGGGAAGCGGAGATCGGAAATCGGCAAGCCGCAAGCGAGCGCGCCAGGCAGGCGCTGGGCAAGAACAATGGGATCGACGTCGCGGTGAACGCGGCCGTGGCACTCGCGATCGCCGGTGATGCACGAAGCGCCGAGAGGATGGCGGACAATCTAGCCCGGAGTCATACCGAGGACACTGTGCTGAATGCGGTGTCGGTGCCCCTCATTCGGTCAACAATTGCGTTAGAGAGGAACCGTGCCCACAAAACGATCGAATTGCTAAGAGTCTCGGAACCGTATGAACTTGGGTTTGGTTTCTTGTACTACCCACCATTTGTGCCGACCTATGTGCGGGGCCAAGCGTATCTTAAATTGCGCGACGGCTCGCGAGCTGCAATCGAGTTTCAGAAGATCCTGGCCCATCGCGGACTTGACCCGGTCTCGCCCAGCTATGCCCTTGCGCATTTGGGTCTGGGGAGGGCGAGGGCGCTGACAGGCGATGTTGCTGCAGCCAAGGCAGCGTATCAGAATTTCCTTTCTCTTTGGGAAGACGCTGATCCCGACATCCCAATCCTAAGGCAAGCCAAGGAGGAGTACGCAAAGCTACAGTGAGCGCCCCTCCGCTGCCTGGAGGTTCTGTTCCAGGCTGTCAGGCCGAATCAAAGCGAAAGAAAAACTGGTGATGTTGATTCGATTCCTACAAAAGGCACATCAGGTGGCATAACGTCCAGGTAGCTGCCAATCGAGAGCGTAGATTTTCTGGACGCTGGAGAGCGCGTTTTCACGAATGAGAAACCGGTCCCGCGGGCCATGGTGTCGACGAACCGGAGGTGAGGCCATTCCTGACACCTTGGTCATTGTGTCCGACCGGTTATCCGCAGGATTGCTTTGAGCAGAAGTTCCGGCGTAGTGGCAACTTCAGTGGATCGCCGAGCCGAACCGCCATCGCCTTAGAAGGCGCTGGCGAAGACTTTCCGGCAGAGTGGCGCGCGCGGGTTGACCAGCAGCGATTACTTCACCGCTGCCTTGGCAACCTTCACCATCGACATCTCGGTCATCGCATGGGGTTGCCAAGAAGGCGTGGAAGTCAGCTGTGAAACCCACGATCTCGCCACGATCGTTGATGCCGGTCGCGTTCGCCAATACTAAGTTGGATCCTGAAATGAGAGTGTTGAGATCCAGCATCGCGCCATTCTGCCAAACGAACCCGCGACTACTTGCGCACATAGAATCGGCACATGAGGTACCTACGATCTGTCCTCCGTTGTTAATGGCAGAAGCAAAGCTGAGGAAGTCGCCAGAGAGTGTGCCAAGGTCGGCGATTACTCCATCCTGCCATAGGAATGCGTGAAACGTTGCGTCGCCGGCGATATCCGAAAATCCGACAACTTGCGAATTATTGTTTATCGAGGTCCCTTCGAAGTTGAAGGTTCCGCCTAAGTTGCCCAAATCCTTGGCCAGGCCCTTCTCCCAGAGAACGGCATGAAAAGCAGTCGTGCAAGTGCCAGTGGCTCCGACGGCTTGGCCTAGGTCATTGATCGCGTCGACACCTCCATCGACGTCACCGCCGATTGTTGGAAGCTGATGAGGTACTCCTTGCTCCCAGAGTACTGGTTCGAAGAGAAGATGAGAGACGCCGCAAGAGGTATCCAGGTCCGGGGTCTCCGCTGTTCCAACGATCTGGCCGCGATTGTTAATCTGACTGGCCCCACCATTGGTGCCGCCCAACGTGGGAAGAGCGGTTATGACGTCGTTTTGCCAAATGAAGGGTAGGCAAACATTGTTCGTAGCTGCGCTCCCTGTTAGGAAATGGCAAAAACCTTCTGCGAGCGGGTCTATAGCAGAGTTTTCCGCGGCGCCCACGATTTGACCACGTTCGTTGGGGCTTTGACCAAAACTGCCCACGCCACTGTTCGGCCCACCCAACGTTCCCAGGTCAGAGACCACTCCATTGCGCAAGACAAATTCGTGCTGGTTCTGATTGCCGAAAATGCCGTCAACCCAGCCCCTGTCGTTAATGCCCTGGCCAAGTGCAAACGCTGTCCCGAACGTGCCGAGGTCAACGACGGTGTAGTGGGGCAGATTCCCCCGCGATTCTACTTGGCTCGATACCTGGGCCGCCATGGCCGCCGCGCAGAAGATTGCGAGTGCCGTCAAAATGCAAGCTTTGGTCTTCATTGTCTCCTCCCTCGACAGCCCCTCTGGCCCCGTCGCCACCGGATAGCACTTGCCGAGAATCGGGCTACCTTCCCGCACCAGGAGCGCCAGTTCTGCGGACATCGCGCTACGGGCTCCGCAGGAAAGCGTGATTCACACCGCTCGCGTCAATGTAGTGGCCTGTGATCTCCGTTCCCGGGTTGATACTGAAGGGGAAAGTGCCTTGGCCGGAGCTCGGGCCCGCTCCCGGAGCGTCAAACGGGGTGATAGTGCCGTCGCGATAGCGAAGAAAGCCGTGAGCCACATTGCTCCCGTCAATGTTGTATCCCGCGATTGCCTCCGCCGGGCCGATGGTGAAGAGGAAAGTGCCTTGGCCGGGGCCAGTGCCCGAGCCCGGAGCGTCGAATGTGGTGACGGTGCCGTCTCGAACGCGCAGGAAGCCGTGAGACACGGTGCTTGCGTCAAAATTCCTCGCTCAGTTCGCGATGCGCTATTGGCGGAAGGCCTTGCGGAAGAGCACCGCTGGGTTCCCAACTCGGGCTGGATCACGTTTCACGTCCGAAGTGAGGAAGACTTCAGGCACGCGGTTTGGCTCATGCGGTTGTCTTATCTTCGATATGCGATGAAGACTGCGACTGACTCTCGCGAGATGCTCGATCAACAAAGCCAAGAACTGCACCTGAGTCCCCAGTTTAAATCGCTGCTCGAGCGTTTGTTACCCGCGAAGGCAGCTGTTGTTTCGACACAGCTCCTCACGACCTAAGACTCTTTGGAGTTCCTGTCCACGCCCTCGAACACCTGTGGATACTCCTGTGGAATACTGGGAAGAATGTGGTCTACCCTTCATTAGGTGATAACGTTTCAATGGTTTGCGATTCCAATTCCTCATCCACCGGAACCGGTCGATTGCACTGGAAATGGGCGTTGACAATCTTCGGGCAACTCTCTAAGTTTGCTTCCGTCGATGGCTGAAAGGGTTGGCTTAAATAAAATTTTGCCAGTCCGAAGTAGGCTGAGTGATCAGCTCGGAAGGGTGACCCGACGGGCAGCCAAACCTGAAAAAACCGACGGCTCTGCGAGGGGCAGTTGGGGTTTGGGACCGCGAAAGCGGCGATCGCATCGAAAGGCTGTGACGGTGCATGTCTCCACGCTACTAGCTCCCTCGCAGGAGCTGATGGCTAGAGCATAACCAATGTCACAGCCTTTATATTTTTCCAGCGCTCTCGGCGCCGCGAGTCTGACTCCCCAGAAAAATCATTCTTCCCCGCGCCCTCTTCAACAGGAATTGTGAAAGACAATTTCGAGAGGTGATCGGTCGCGGGGACGGCAATCGCCCGACTCGTTCTTTGACGGCCCTGAACCGACGTCGTTGGCGGCACAGCGCGCCGTTCATGGACTTGTGAACCGGTTGTGCACGTGAAAAAAAATACCTGCCCGCTTTGTACAATACAGGAGATATGGCGGCCAGGGTCGAGATGCAGAACACGGGCGATCCCCGAACTCGCGGGGAGATTGTAGCTGTCATTGAACACGTCCTGAGTGACAGGCCGGGGGAGTGGCGAGGGTCAATTGTCGGGTCTCGCGCAAATGACAACTGGGAGATGAGAGTAGAAGGACCAGCGGGCTTCGAACGCTCGTACACCCTAGTCGGCGGCGCCGGAGAGCACGAGCCCGCGGCAATAGGAAACTTGGTCGTTAAGCTGCTGCCGGCCAGGAACCCATGATCTCCCGTTCCGGGTTGCATCCTCTTCCAAACCCCTGCTGACATGGGGATGTGTCAGAAATAAGCTAAGAACATTTTTCCAGAGCTGGAACGGGAAATGCGAAAGATTCCGAATTCGCGCCGTCTCGACGAGCACATTTCACGAGCGTTGAACCAGATCAGGAAACCAAGCACCGCGGAAGAAATCACCGAGTTGCTCAATCGTGACCTGGAGCCCGAAGACCGGCCCTTCCAGACAAAAGAAGTCGCAGAGTGGTTGCGGAACACCGGGGACACAGCGTTGACACTCTATTGGTCGAGGACTCGTCCCCGCAGGTAGCCCCTTCGGGTATGCAACCACGAACACGGTGGGGAAAAATCAGGGTTTAGCTGGGTAACCGCAAATGCTTCCCACCATTACAAAGCTACGCCTGGCTCGCCTTAGGTGAGCGGCTGATTATTCTTTGAACTTCAACGAGTGAAGTTCGAGCGCTCGCTGCAAATCCCGATCATCGGGTCGAATGACCTCGGGTTCCTGCACCTTGATTTGAAAGGGCTCGAACAGAGCCCAGTTCTCAATGTCGTGCCCGTACTTTGAGCGGTAGTAGATTCCTGCAAAGCCGCCATTAAAAACAATCCGGGATACGAACTGGGTCAGAATCCTTGGAGCTGTTTGTTGCAGGACCGACGCGTCGAACTCCTCGACTCCAAACTTCTTCCAATGGATTGCCAATGACTTTCGCAAGCGGCTGATCCATTCACTGCTGCAAACGTCGGCGTAGTCTTTGTCGGTCGTGGCAAGTCCCATGATCCGCTTCTCGACCCATTCCATGGGCACTTCCCCAAGGGGACAGTAGTCATCCGGTCCCTCGATCTGAGCCAACTCTGTCAGCAGTGTGGGATCGATGCGGAATCGAGCAAGGGTTTCGAGGAAGCACCCAAGTCTCTGCGACGACGCGTAGAGAACACGGTAGGTCGCATCGGGGTCGTCAAAGCGGTTGCCGAAGGTTCCGTCAGGCCCCGCGGAGGCCCAATCGGGGGGAGCCCACGGATCAGGTTTCCTCCCTAGCCTGTAAATCACGCCGGGGGCTTTCACGAATTGCTATCCTCCGGCTAAGAAGGCGCGCGCGGCACCAAGAATCTCCGGACCCACGGTCTCCACATTCTCTTCCCGCAAGAGCCGAACCGGCACGCGATCATTCAACTCCGGATTCAGACCCGTAAACCAGGCCTGAACCACCCGTGGCCCTTCCTGATCGCTAATCATCTTCGCCAGCCGATAAGCGAGCCGCAATCGTTCTTCGACTCCCTTGTACGGCTCTGAGCCGGCCATCCAACGCTCGATTGCTCTTGCGTCTTTGACCGAAGCGATGTAGGCCGTCAATTTCTTGCCCAGGATTGCCGTCAGCTCCATGACCAGTTTGGGAAACTCCAGCGTAGTGGCTTCCCGGTACGCCAACAAATCCGGTCGTGGTGGGGTCAGTACTGCCATGTCTGAGATCTCCCTAACCTCAATGCGAGTGTATCAGAATGACGCTTAAATAACAACATAATTACTGATAAATACCAACTCGGCAGCTTCTGTGTAAGGCATTGAAAACAATACACAAATCGTTGCCAGGCGAATGCGCAATCAGAAGCGGCTTCGGGATTACTTCCGTGTAGCCGCCAGTCCGGGAGTCATCGCCTAGTGGCGAATCCCAATTGCGATAACTTTCTACTGAGGCAGGCCGATGCGCTGGAGCAAATCCCGAAAGCGCGGGTCCGAGCGGAGCGGATCCATCCACGGATTGACCGCAACCGTAGGGAGAAAGAAATCGCGTTTTGCATAAGCCTTCTCCAGCCGATTGAAAGCACGGTCCTTCTCCCCCAGGGCGGCATAGCAGCCGGCGATAACGAACCAGGCTGAATCGCTGTCTTCTTCTCGTTCCACTTCTTTTAGTATCCGCCGGGCTTCCGTGGTACGTCCTGATAGGGCGTATACGTGTGCGAGACCCACGTTGGGCGCACCTTTGAAATAGGCCTTCACTCTTTCTTGTTCCTGAATTGCCTCCCGGTACATCTCTTTTTGTTCATAGGATAGCGCCAGAAAGACACGGGACCAAACGCGATTGGGGTCGGTTTCCAGGGTCTTGCGAGACTCTAGGATTGCTGCATCATAACGGCGCGCGTAATAAAGCACGATCCCCACATTACTTTGAATAACAAGGGAGAGCGGATCAAGTTCTTGAGCATGTTTGATTTCTGCGATGGCCTCGTCGTGTCGCGCAAGATAAGACAAATACCTTGCATAACGAAGACGCGCAATTGCGTAACTGGGACTGAGTTCGATGGCCCGCTTGTATTCACGTTCTGCTCCTGGCCAATCCCAGTCATAGTGATTCTTCACGAAAGCGAGCGAGGCATGAGCTTCAGCGAGAGACGGATCAAGAGAAAGCGCCTTCAAGGCCGCGGCTTTGGCTGGTGGAAATGCTTCCTGTGGCAAAAGCGCTCCGTAGTTGGCCAACAGACTGTATGCGTCTGCCAGCCCGGAGTAGGCTGGAGCATACAGAGGATCCTGATCAATCGCACGCCGGAAATCCTGAAGACTATCCTTGATCGGTTCCTGCGCTTGTTTACCCAACTTGCTACGCCCGCGCAGATAAGACTCATAAGCATCCGGTTTAACCGATCTGTGCCTGGCCAGCGATTCGTGCTCTTCGGGGCCCAACTCGGCTTTCACCGCAGACGCGATGTCTAGCGCTACCGAGTCCTGCACGCTTAGAATCTCATTTACTTCCCGCTCGTAACTCTGCGCCCATAGATGATGGTCTTGGCGAGCATCAATCAACTGCGCGGTGATGCGCACAGTACTGCCGGAACGTACGACCGAGCCCTCGACAACGGCATCCACATGCAGCTCCTCGGCAATCTGGGGCAATGACTTGTGAGCATCACGATATTGCATCATCGTGGTGCGTGAAATAACACGCAAGGACCTGATCGTGGCTAGGTTCGTGGTGAGTTCGTCAGTCATCCCGTCCGCGAAGTAATCCTGCGACGGGTCGCCCGACAGGTTCGTGAGCGGTAGCACGGCTAGGGAGGTAATCTGAGGGGCACTCTGCGCTCGCCATTTCTCCCAAACCCAAACCAAGGCAACTACCATAGTCACAAACAACACCAAGGCAAGGGAGAGTTTTCCCAAAGAGTCCCTGGTGTTGAACCCCCCTGCCATGTGGTCCTCTTCGGACCGCGCTTGGGTTATTGCGTTCGCATTCTCAGCACCGGAACCGCGTTCCGGGCCCTTGACCTCTGTGACCGGAGCCACAAACCGGTATCCACGGCGTGGCAGAGTCTCCACAAACCGGGGACTCTCCGCGGAATCGCCTAGAGCCTCGCGCAGCCGATTGACGGCGGCATTGACGCTATTATCGACATCCACAAAGGTATCGGCCGGCCAAAGCTTTTGCCGGAGCTGTTCGCGGGTCACGATCTCACCGGCATGTTCCAGGAGAAATGCCAGTAGCTGAAACGGCTGTTCCTGGAGCTTGATCTGCATTCCCTGCTTGCGCAGTTCCCGAGCGTGCAGGTCGGCTTCGAAGGCGCCAAACCGTAACACGCGAGGTACAACAGATGAATGCACCGGCAACCCCTCATTCTTTTCCTTCAGACAGCCAAGTTTATCCCAAGTTGGCGGTCCCAATGTGCCCGTAATCCACCCTCGTAATCCGCTGTGGGCAAAGGCTTTGACGCGTAAGAAATATTCAATGTCCACACTATGGACGGCGACCGGTCTTCAGCCGCAGACTGGCGAGTGTTGCTCGACGTTCACGTGATTAGCTTCTTGAGGACAGCAACACAAACGACTTATGCGCGGTGGATGCCCAGCGTGTAGGTCATTCTTTGACGCAAGTGATGAGGAATGGGTCGATGAAAGACTCTTGCATGGCCCAGGTGGCGCGGTTAGGCATAGTGGCGCTTGGCATCGCATTCGCCACGCCAGGGGAAGCGCAAGCTATCTGCGGCTGGAGCGTGACCGGCGACGACCCCCAACGGGGCTCCCGCAGTCAAAACATCTCAAGTGGAAACTTCGCCAACGCCAGCAGTAACGGCAGTTTCAACGTTGCGAGCGGGGACAATACATTATGAAACGGATTTTTGGGCGCGTCTTAGTCAAGGAGACGAACCTCGGCGTTCCCGATCTCGTTGTCGCAGTGTTCGATGTGGATCCTTCCGGTACTCCAGGAGGCGATCCTCCCGCGGACACGGGGTCGACTAACGGGGCAGTTGCCATAGTGTCGACGTTACAGAACCGGCTCGGTTCGATCCTTACGGACGCGTCCGGTGCCTTTGACCTGCCGATTAGCGAAGAAACACCTCAGCACTACGGGACCGATCAAACGCCCGATCTCGTCCTAGCGGTGCTCGCACCCGAAGATAGCGTCGATGCACACAATCCCTTCCCGCGCCCGTTTGAGGAGCGCCTCCTCTATCTCTCGCGCTCACCCCGCGCCAAGGCGGGGCCCGTTGAAGCTTATCTAATTCGCATCACGCAAGCGCAACTGGATGCCTTCGACATTCCAGCAGTTGACTCAGGAACTAGCGTGGCCGCCCAGGTCACCACTTTCACGGCGGCCCTCGAGCGGCAAGCGAACATCCAACAGGAATTGAAGCAACGACTTGCTCCGGCCCTGCAAGGCAGGGTTGACCGCGCCCTTCAGGTAAGAGCAGATGCCAAGAAGGTGTTTGCGAATCTGGCGAGCCTCCGCTCTGGCCTACGCGATTATCCTTACCTGGTAAAGGACGCGCGAGATCTGCAGAACGCGACGCAAGTTCAGCAGGCTGCGATCCAGGCCGGGCTTACCCGACTGGCGAACTACAGAGGCCCCTTCGCGCTTCGATTGCGAGAGGATGAACTGGCCGACCTTGGTCTTAAGAAAGACGACTCCGGCGCTGTGACCGGCAAGGTAGCGTCGGACGTCATGGCCGAACGGCTCCTGGCGCCCAGCGCTGGACCAGACCTAGTTCGGAAGCGGACCCTCCTGGACGTAACCGTCTCGCCTGACCAAAGGCTGGCGGCCGCCGAGGCGCTCTATAAGGCCGCGGATCCGGCGAAGACTCCAAATCGAAAGGCGTCATCATGAGCGACCCTGTGACAAAGGATTCTGCCGCCCAGGCCGTCCTCGATCGCGTGGTCGGTGAAATTCAGGAGTTAGGCTCTGGGACTCCAACTGTGCCGCAACGGCCGGATATCGCGGCCTTGCAAGAAGCCATCAACAAGTTCCAGCTCTCCCGCAGTCCCGCGGATGCAACGGCGTATCACGATTTCAATGTCGTGCAGGTTGCGTTCAAGCACGTCTGGATGCAGGCCTTCGACGAGAGCCTGCGCGCCCTGGCGGAAGAACTCTACAACGAAACCGCTAAACTCTACGACGACGCTGGTTTAACGGTCCCGCCCGTCGACGCCATCACAGATGTGCGCCAACTTCAGGATTTCATGTCCGAAGTGGGGGCAACACTGGGCGGAGACACGAACATAGAGTTCCCTTCGGCCACAGCATCGAACGCATTCCCGGACATCAATCCCCTCTGGCCGACCTTGACCAGAGAACAGCAGATCCTTATCGAAAACCAAGCTGTGCTCTGGGCTAACGGCGACACCGATCAAAAACAGCAGGCCGTGAAGGTGGTCCAGATCATATCCAGTACTCCGCAGGGACCCGGTGCCCGCCTGGCGAGCCTGTTACTGAACCTCGACAAAGCGCTGTCGGAGCCGTACGCCTTTGACGTCTTCGCGCCCAACTCGTACAACTTCGGCATCATGGTAACCTACCGCCAGCAATGGGAGCCGCTCGATTACCAAGCGGGCAACTTGATCGCGACCCTACCACTCGCGCCGGGCGAGACGCGGAAATTCTCGAAGAAGAAAACGGTCAAGGCGTCACGGGCTCAAAAGGAAGCGGAAAAGTCGGTGTCTTCCACCTCTCGCCAATCCTCGGAACTGGGGAGGGCCGAAGCGGAGATCATGACCAAGACGGTCACGGACACCAACTTCAAAATGACGGCTCACGGCTCTTTCAACGTTGGAGTCGGCAGCATTGACGCGACCACCGAATTCGGACTGAACCAAAACCAGCAATCCGCCACAACGAAAAAGGATTTTCATGAGGCAACTCTCCGCGCAGCGGAAGAATACCGGCTGGAGCGGTCAATCGACGTCGACACAACGACCACCACGGAATCCGAAAGCACGTCATCCGGAGAAATCTCGAATCCAAATAACGAACTGACCGTAACCTACCTGTTCTATGAACTGCAGCGCCGGTATCAGATCAACGAGACCATCCACCGAGCTCGCGCCGTGATCCTTGTGGCGCAAGACGTCCCCGCTCCCCACGAGATCGATGAGGCATGGTTGATAACCCATCAGTGGATAATTTCAAGGGTACTTCTGGACGACTCATTTCGATCGGCTTTGATTTATTTAACGTCGGGCTTCGCTGGAGATCAGATCTCATTAGAAGTAGTTAAGGCCCACTGGGAAGATCAAAAGCAATTGTCTGTCTCACTTGAGGCGCAAGTGAACGCTCAAATGGCTTCGCGGGACTATCTGAGAGAAGCCATGGTGCAAACGTCTCTCGCTGAGAGTGTGGCTGAGAGTGTAAAAGGTCAGGACGTGGCACGGGCAATAGGTGACGAACTCGATCCAAAGAAAAATACCTTTGCGGCACTTACAGGGGGTGTGAGTCTTCTTTTTGGAGGAAGTCAGGAGAGAGACCTCGCCAAGATATCTAAAGATACAGCAACTATTGATACGTATGAAGCCAATAGAAAAGCGACTCAAACGAGACTCCAATATGTAGAAGATGCCCTGACTGATGCACAAAACAAACTAAGCCAAGCAAGGGATGCCTATCAAAAGGCGACCGATCAGTATTCAGCAGCTTTGCAACAGCAATACAACCGAAAAGTGGCAATCGATCAACTCCGCATTCATGTCAAGCAAAACATCTTTTACTACATGCAAGCGATTTGGGATTGTGAGCCGCCAGACCAGAGATTTTTCCGGCTCTACAACAAGAAAGTGACTTGGACTGAACCCATTCAAGGCTGTTGGTTGGAAGCGATCAATGCCAAAGATCGACAACTCGACGATCGGTTAAGAGAGATCGCAGCCATCAGCATCGGCGACCCAAACCAGGTTCAGGCCAAAATGATGATTCCCGCAGGGTTCCGGATGCAGTGCGGGCCGATGATCGGGCAAGAAGAGCGCGAACTTGTCGAGGTCGCTGATCTCGATAATCCGGTGGGATATAAGGGAAACTACATGATTTTCCCGCTCCGCGAATCGTGTTACCTGACGACCTACATGCTGGCCGAATTTGTGGACGAGTATTTCGGCGTGCGCGACCCCGATCAACTTGGCAACTACTCGATCGAGGACTTAACCCAATTCGTCGCCGCCAAGCTGCAAGACCCCAACGTTTCGGACCAGGATAAGAAGACCTTGAGGGATTACTTTATTCAGAGGCTAACGGAAGACAAGCCAGCATCAGATAAGATTATCGTGCCCACCGGTCAACTATTCATAGAGGCTCTCCCCGGCAGCCATGTACTACTCGAAGATTTCAAGCTGTTGCACCGGATCGAAGACGTCCGAAAAGTGCATGCTGAAGTACGGCACGCCGAAATGGAAAACCTGAGGCTTGCCGCCCGCTTGATTGCCGGCGAGCGCGAGGATCCAGATATCGAGAAGAGAATCCTCGTCGATAAGGGCGTTCCCGTCGTATCGGATTCATAGTTCCATCAGCTTTTCCTAAACACTCAGGAGGAAGCCTTGCCCCCACCACGCACCAACGGCGACGAGAGTGTGGGTCGTATTCGCGGTCTCGACAGGCCCGGTATAGCTGAGCGAGATCGAATGGTGCGCGGTCGCATGGTAGCTAAGAACGATGCCGGAATCAGTGCTGGAGCCGCTCCGAAGCCCTTCGTGAAGGCAACAGCGTCTGATGCTGGTAGTCCACAGCCCTTCGTGAAGTCAGCAGCGCCTGATGCTGGTAGTCCACAGCGAGCTCCCGGAACGTTTGTTGTCCCGCTAGTATCTGGGCCAAGTGAGAGTTCCGTGGAAGTCACGAAAGATGGGAAGCAGCTGAAGTCGGTATTTGACCCCGACAAATCAACGATGGTAAACAAATGCAGCCGGATTGTTCATTCGCAGATTGTCCGGATCGAGGTAGATGACATCATAGTTCGACCCGACGAATATAAGCCTTGGGCAAATCGCTACCTAGTGCCATTCGTTGTGAAGGGTGGTTGGTACCTGGATGGTGTCGATGGACTGACTCCTGACTATCAGCAAAACAAGTCAGTGTTTGGGTCGGCTGGTAAGAAATTATCCAAATCTGAAGGTGGATCAGCCAAGGCCATTTTGACAGACACGCCGAATATCGATGAGGGGCCCGGCAGACAGTCGAAATGGCAGGGATTCTGGACTGAGAGCAATCCTCTGGGCTGCAAGAAAGTGGTCTTTCGATTTGAAACGTTTCCCTGGTGCATGGAGGGCCTTGACTGCTCCAAGCTGTATGAGGGTGGCGTTAAGTGGACTCTCACCAAGACGTGGGAAGATGCCTCGAAGGACCGGCAAGGGACTGTCGCGATCCAGGAGAACAATGTCGCGAAGCCTTCAGAGCAGTTTCTCGCCGCATTGTACAAATTTAACAGCATTAAGATGTTCACACCGTGTAAGGGAAAAGATCTTCCAATGAAGGGTGAGCGGACTGGGAGCTAACTCGCAGCTTGCGAATGTCAATTTACGTGGAACGGCACCGGGATCAAGCTTCTTAAAGACATTCGTGTGAAACTGGCGCGTTCGCACCCAATTCTGAGCTAGCACACGAAAAGCTTCAAACGCATCGACACGCTCAGCGTGGCTTGAGAATGCTGAATTCCTACGGCTACCAGCCCGTGTTACCTCGCACAAGGACGTTCTCATGGACGCCGCCAAACGCTATCGCGTAGATACGGAAAAGCTCCAGAAAGCCGTGGCCAAGGAATTCGCAAAACGGCGGCATAGGACAAATGGTCGAATCGCCTTGGATTCTGGCGGAGTGCGAGTTTGCACTCCGCCATGTTTATTGGATCGGAGGCCGGCGCAACGGTGTCAAACGACGTACTGTCCCTTCTCGGCAAGTACGTGGAAGAGCGGACGCTCGTGTTTGCCGTCTTTGTGACGCCCTCGCGGTCAGTCGCCAGAGTGACAGGGGCGATTCGTGTTTCTGTAGACGGGAGTGGTCCGCATCTGGCGGTCGGAAAACACGACAACAAGTCAGACCAAATCAAGTTTCGACTTTCTGATTGCGTCTTCGAGTATGGCGATTTTCGAGACGAGGAGTCCGCTGACAAGTATGAGGGATTCTTGGTCGTCGCATCTAGCAAGGGCGACACGCTGTCCCTAGATGCGAACAAGAAAATCACACTTAACGTTCGAATTATCAAGACAGTGAAGACAAGCACCGGCCGCGTGTTGCAGCTTGACGGCGGGGCGTCGTTCCTTGAGGCATTCATAGAGCAGTATTTGGTCGAGCTGAAGAAATTCACAGCTCCTGGCAAGGAGTCGGCCGCCGTCGTAGTCGTCGTGGACAACGATAAAAGGCGGCGAAGACATCTACAATACGATCAGAAAGCTTACAAAGAAAAAGGCGTTGAAATCGGACGCCTAGGTTCACGTCGCAGGAAATCTGTATGCGGTCCTCACACCGCTGAAGGCAGGAGCCACGAAGTCCACGATAGAGGATTGTTTCGCTGACGAAATTAAGAACCTCAATCTCGGCGGGAAGACGTTTAATGCCAATAGCAAGACTGACTCAGCGGCTCACTCTGGAAAACACATCCTGTCGCAATACATTCGGGAAAATGCCGCGAAGGTTGATTTCACGGGATTCGCAGGGCTTCTCGATCGTATTAACGGTGCAATAGAAGCACATCAAGCTAAGGTTGCAGGAACACCAGCGGCGAATAGTGTTGCTGTTCAGCCTTAGCAGTTGCCGGGACGGGCTCGCCCACCCTTTTTGTTCTTCTGAAGTCACCATAACTGAGGGTGTACCAAAGTTGCGTTCTTGGCAATGCTGGGCAGTCCCAATTCGACACATTCGCGCCGAATCAAGCGTCAATTTCGCCTGGCCTCTGCCGTGTGAAAGCACACCAGAAATTATGGTCCATTAACAGTCCCAGAATTGTTTCCGAACCTTACTGAAACGTTTCTGAAGCGCCATCCGTGCCGCGTGTTTTCTGTTAGTTACAAGTGAAATGGTCCTGTCACGGGGTGTGCGTCAAGTTGTAGTACTCAGCGCAGGGCTGGATACACTCGCGTACCGCAGCCGATTGCAAGACCGCGTGCGCATTTTCGAAGTTGACCATCCCGTGACACAGACCTGGAAACGCCAGCGCCTCGAAGATGCAGCTATCCCCATTCCGAGCTCGCTAACCTTCGCTCCCATCGATTTCGAACAGCAGACTTTGGCCGAGGGCTTGGCGGCGGCTGAGTTTGATCCGGCGCAGCAGACTTTCTTCACTTGGCTTGGCGTCGTGCCTTACCTGACGGAGGAAGCCATATGGTCGACCCTCGGCTGCATTGCGAATCTGCCAAATTGGCGCACATATAGTCTTCGACTACGGCAATCCTCCGGCCTCATTACCGCCAGAAGCGCGACTTAGCCACGAAAGGCGCGCGTCGCGCGTTGCTGAGTTGGGCGAAGCCTGGTTGAACTACTTTGAAACGGACAACCTCTGCGGCAAACTGAGGACGCTAGGATTTTCTGAGATCGAAGACTTGGGGCCTCGAGAGATTGCTGCCCGCTACTTTCCAAACCGGGCGAGTACTCTTCCCGATAAAGGCGGCAATGTCCTACGCGCCACGACAGTCTGAAGGCAAGCCAATACGACGATTCGTTTTCTGAGCCGATATTAGCCGTTCTTTCCGTTCACTTGTTCCGCTTGTTTTTCTTCCATTTTGCCCAGCGTGCCTGTTGAGCCGCCGCGATTCTTTTGCGAGCAGCCACTGACATGGGCCTCCGCGCCTTGGGCGCTCGAATTCCCGTGGACTTTCCGCCCACACCTCCGAGACTTCCCAGGGCCGCTAACGCCGTGTTCAGCTGCTCCATTTCCCCCTGCACGCGCTGTCTTTCCTTCTTCAATTGCCGGATTACTCCAGTCAGGTTCGTCATGTTTCCCCTTAGACAGGCATTGTAGCAGCCCATCTGAGGGACCCTCCGTCCGATGGCCACACACACCACGACCGAGATTCACCGAGTCCCACAGGAGGAAATGCCATGAGGCTTCGTCGCAATGAATACTGCCCAATCCACAAATCGACTTCCTGCTGCGGTCGGGAACGAACGCCCTATGTGCGCAGATTGCAGCCTGGGATTCGACGCGTTGACGATCCGCATCATCCGAGAGGATATCGGGAACTCCGATCGCCTGCTGAAATGCGGAAACTGCTGAACCGGAAGATTGTCGAGCAGGACAGAAAATGCGCCATCTGTCACGAAGAGTTCACGGATTATAACGATGTGGCGCCCGACCACCGGAATCCGAAAGGAATGGGAGGAGCGTGGAGAGATGACCACCCAGACAATATCCAAGCAACGCACTTCTGGTGCAATGAAGAAAAAGGATCGACCAGGATGGATGATTAAGCCGTGCACCCGCGCACTTTGCGGAGTACAGAAAAAGGTAAACCGGGAGTGACTTACGGCCGATCAGCCAACTACCCGTTTTGGAACATTGATAGATCCACTTTTTGATATGCTCTGTGGGCCAACTGTGTGCATGAGCTCAAGCACAAGGGCAAGAGTACGTCGAGTAGTCTCCTTCGGGTGAGCCTTGGACCTATATGCCGTTCGAGATAGATACAAAGACCGAGATGTTTATTCGGTGCGGACGCCTGTTGCGCTCGCGCGCTTCCAAGACGCTTTTGTGTACTTGTTCCAGAAACCATTTCTCGTTTTGCACTGCTGTGCGCAGGGGCGTCTTGATGAACACGGGAGCTTTCAATAGGTATTCCGCTGCTTTGGCTTTGGCCGATGTCGGTAAGCTGCGGAGATGGGCTAGGGCGCTGTCAACTGAGAACGGCCTCCCAGTTGCCAACTCAAAGTTGCTTGAGAGTCCAGTCCAGACGACACTGTCGAGCGCTTGGGTCCGACCCCAAACGGTTATGGTAGAGGCAGATTCATCAGCAAGTTCAGAGTCGGGTTGCGCCAACAACACTCGGCCAATATTTCTAACTGTGGTTCCTTCACGAGATCGCAAGTCGTCCCGTGCGCCGTTTGGATCGTCGCGGCGGCTGAGGCACCAAGCTACTTGAATGGGTACGCCGTTATCACTGTCAATGACCAACGTCAGAGCCTTTAGGCGCGATTCCGATACGCGAGAAAACTCCAAGTTCAGCGTTGGTCCATCGCATCGCCAGTCCTCGTGCCACTTGTCGAAAGCGCCGCCCTCCCAAATAAGGGAACCCCAGCCCAAGATTGCGGTCCCGAGAGGCATGTCAATCGTTGTCAGGGCTTAAGCGGTTTTCGGCGTCTTGCTCGTTCAATTTCGTCAAGACGATCCTTCCTGTTTCTAAGCTCTGCTGTGCCCGTTGAATACTTATCCCTTCCCCATGCACGGCGCGGTTAAGGGTGTCAGAGAGGATCATGATGTTGTGCAACAGCTCGGTAGTAATCAAGTCATCGCCATGTAAATTCGATGCCAGCAGTCCTATGCCCTCGCGCTCCCATTCGAGGCCATTTGCTTTTGCCATTTGCGCCAACTTTTTTTCGAGCTGAATTCGCAAGGTTAGAAGATCCAGCAAAGGCAGTTCTGCTACCAGGTCTTCCGCAGTGGGAAGTTCCGACTTTAAGCGCTCCGGGAGCGCTTGCGTCATCTGGTACGCCGCAACACCCATTGGTTTGCTCAAATCACGCAAGGCGTATTCTACAATTAACCTGTTCCGGTCTTTGCAGAGAATCAAGCCTAGACTGGGTTGGTCTTCCGACTGCCGCAGCAACTCGTCCATAGCGGATAAGTAGAAGTTCATTTTACCGGCGAATTCCGGTTTGAATTCCTCGATCTTGAGATCAATCGCGACATAGCAGCGTAGCCTCAGGTGGTAGAAGAGCAAGTCGAGAAAGTAATCCTGGCCGCCGATTTCCAGGTGATACTGACTGCCAACGAACGCGAAGCCCTTTCCAAGCTCCAGTATGAAGTCGCGAACGTGTTGGATTAAACTTCGCTCCAGATCCCGCTCTAACATCTCAGGACCCAGGGTGAGGAAGTCAAAATTGTAAGGGTCCTTTATTAGTTGCTGAGCAAGTTCAGATTGAGGTGCGGGGAGAGTCCTGTCAAAATTGGTCAGCGCATGGCCCTGGCGATCATACAGCTTGCTTTCAATCTGGTGGACCAGGACGTTCCGACTCCAGCCGCTGTGGACTGCTTGCCGAATGTACCACTCCCGCTGCTTCTCGTTTTTTACGCTGTCTAGAAGTCTTACCTGATGCCCCCAGGGCAATTGTGCAACAACCTGTTGCACAAACTCCTTGTCAGGGTATGCCTCAGCGAATGCTCGCATGTATTTTAAGTTTCTGGCCCGAAAGCCTCGCATGTCCGGGAATGCCTTCGTCAAATCGACCGAGAGACGGTCAATGATTCTTGCGCCCCATCCCTCATTTGTTTGGCGGATCAATATGTCACGTCCGATGCTCCAGTAGAGGAGGACGAGCTCTCGGTTTACGGACAGGGCCGCCCGCACTTGTGCCGCACGGATACGGTCTTTCAGCTCTTGCAGGAGCAGGTCATAGTGGGCTGGAACCGAATTTCCCATGTCTTGGTCCAATGTCACGCCCTTTTTGCGCTTCGATGCATGACTTTGACACTCTACCTGGTTTGCAACCGATGGAATGATGAAAACGCCTGCAGGTCGAATTGCGGAGCACCCGACTCGGGCAAATTTCTCAACCCACAACCCAACCCACAAACTGCGATGTCTTGTACGACTTACGCGGTGTTTGGCAGTCCCCGCATGTCTGTTAAGTCATTGTAAAACCTAATCCCGCTGCGCTGTCACGGCAGCGTTCTTGCCTGAAAACAAACTTGAACGGTTGCTGACTGTCGGTGGGCGGGAGGATGCCAGTTTGCTGGCTCTCGTCCAAGTTAAGTGTGCGAACTGTGTGCCCAACCTCCCCACATTAGCGATGAGGCCGTGAGCCCACAGCCCCGATCTGCGAATGGAGTTCCGGCGAGCCGATTCTTCTGCTGGTGCCGGCGGCAAGCCCAGAGTTCGGATAATGCAAGGTTTTCGGCACAAGCGCGGCCCGAATCTAAAGGCCTTTGAACAATTCCGAAATGGACTTATCGAAGGAACCGGCCAGGGCGGCAATCGTGTTCAGCCGCGCTTCGGTACGGCCCTTTTCGAGTTCCAAGAGCGTGCTCTTTGCAACGCCGCTATGGATGGCAAGGTAGGTGAAACTCCAACCGCGGGATTCCCGCAGACGCCTAATTCTCTGACCGAATCTGATCTGTAGCGAGGAAGTCGTCGGTCTTGCCATCGTACCGATTCTGCGGTACAGTGTTTTTCCTCGGTACCGCTACTCCGGTACGGTGCTTGCTGCAGAATTCTTGATCTGAGGCTGTGCTCGCGAGGGGGTGTTTGGTAGTGGGATCAAGAGCTACACCGAGCACAGCCTCCCCTAGGGCCACGCCAACCCGATCTTGCCGTTGGACGCGGGAAGTCCCGCCAGGTGCGCTGCAGATGACCGTCGTTTTTCAGGCCGTCCCGCTTGGGGGAGAGTGTTGCGATTTCTGTTGCTCCCGCTCGATTTTCAAAGTCTACAAATGCAGCAACTTCGAATGCTGCAGTCGGCCAGTCTTCGCGTCAGCGCCAACAGGGTCGTGGGCTTCCTGCAGGACGTGCTCGCAACTCGTAGACAGGAACCAGTGGAAACGCCTGACCCAGCGAGCATTGCGCAAATTCTTGAAACGGCACGATGTGCCACGTCACGAAGTCTCCACTCTTTCAGCACAGTTTGCCGAAATCCATCGGCTGTTCGCCGAGCACTTGCTAAAGGAGCCCTGATACCAGGGTTCTCACGCTGTCCGATTTTCTGACGATGCGGTCACAAGGCAATTCAGCACAATAAGCTGCCGCTGCTTGGGTAAGCCAAGGCGTCAGACATTAAGACAGATCACCGCTTCTCAAAAGGCGGATTTGCGCGCCGTCTCAAACCGTTCAGCGAATTTCACGACGGATATGCTTAAGACGTCGCAGATTGCAGCTAGATCCAAGAAGTCAAGCCGCCGCTCACCTGTTTCGTACTTGCTCACGAAAGCCTGCTTGGCCCCGATGCCCTTCGCTACCTGACCCTGTGTCAATCCCTTTTGTTTACGGAGTTCACGCAGGAGGTCGAGGAATATCTTTCGTTCTCGCTGTTTTCTGATCGACCGTTGCGCCGGCTTCGCCATCGAAGCCAGCATAGGGAGGTGACGGGTGCTACTCCAAAATGGATTATTTGCTTACAGTTCGGCAGGATACTGTCTGCAACCCTCTTCAAATCGCCTGGCAAGTTCCATCGAGGGGAGTCCAACTGCGTCACAGACAGTCTTCAGCTCCAACACCTCTATCCGCCGCTCGCCTTGCTCTACTTGCTGATTTGCGCGTATGTAACGCCTAGCGCCTTGGCGAGTTGTGCTTGCGTCAATTTTGCCTCTATCCGAATACGGCGCAGGAGCCGGAGGAGCACCTTTCGCTCGTGTTTTCGTTTTGCAGACAACCCTCCGATGTGCTCCATATGTTGGGAGCAAAGGGGATAGGTTGACAATTACTCCAAAATGGATTGTTCCAAGATGGATTGCCGATGTTGGAGGCTTGCGTCAAAATTCATCTGAATGCTGGAGTGATTAGGAGGGCAGGGTCGCAGAAATGGAAAAAGCAGCTAGTATAGGCCAGATCGGAGATCGCAAGAAGAGCATTTCAGTATCGTTCGAAAACCGAAAATTTCGTTGCTCTCCCACGCCGGTGACGGTAAAGTTCCGCCGATTACAACCTCGCGCTGCTTGAGGTTGCCCAGCCGTAGGCTTGTGAGTCAGTTTGCCCAGACGGGACGCAACGGCGGCGGATTTTGTGCGGTTCATGTCCGTTTTCGGAACAACAGCAGGTTTCGCACCTAAAAGCCTCTGTTTGCCACGGATCAGTTCTGTAAGTCGTTAGCAGTAATTAGTTGCTTGGACTGACCGGCCTTTCGGAAGATCGGGTTCGGTCGCCCAGGTTGCTG
>Ga0209698_10001844_pt1 | contig 24327 bp, 18 predicted proteins | sample LitLauG_LLR_2012_FD_187203 | JGI IMG/M metagenome (GOLD analysis project Ga0209698, IMG submission 187203) | Freshwater sediment microbial communities from Pennsylvania, USA - Little Laurel Run_MetaG_LLR_2012 (SPAdes) (version 2) | ecosystem: Environmental > Aquatic > Freshwater > Creek >... | reverse complement strand
CCCGTGTATGGATTTCCGATCGTGACGCGATTTTTCCTGGTCTTGATGGCGTTGACGCTGGTGGCGCTTGTATTGACGGGGTACCGCGAGCTCGCGGGCCTTGGTCCGGTCAGCGGAATGAGCGACGCGTTCGGATGGGGGATCTGGAAAACCTTCAACGTGATGGTGCTCACGGCACTCGGTTCCGGCGCGTTTGCCGTCGGAATCGCGGCTTGGGTGTTTCGCCGGAAGAAGCTGCATGCACTGATGCGCATGGCGCTGCTGACCAGCTTCCTGGCTTACGCCAGTGGATTGATGCTACTCGGCGTCGATGCAGGACGCCCGTGGAACTTCTATTGGATCGTGTTTCCGTGGAAATGGAACATGCATTCGCCGCTCGCGGAAGTTGCCATCTGCATGTCGATTTACGCGATGATCCCGCTCGCGATCGAGAATCTTCCGCCGGTGCTGGAGCGCCTCTGGTATTTCGATTCGCGATTGCGGCCCGGAGTCGAGAAGTTTGAGAAGCGCCTGCATTCCGTTTTTCCATACGTCATTGCCCTGGCGTACTTGTTGCCGGGAATGCACCAGTCGTCGTTGGGCGCGCTTATGCTGTTGGCGGGAGAGCGAGTCCATCCGCTTTGGCAAACGCCTTTTCTGCCTTTGCTGTATGTGTGGGCGGCTTGCTTCATGTCCTTCGGTTGCGTGGCGGGATGCACGATGTTGTGTTGCCTGGTATGGAAGCGGGCGATGGACAGGGAAGTGCTGGACGAGGCCGCGCGAATTACCTGCTGGCTGATCTACGGATGGTCCGCGCTCCGGCTTCTGGACATCGCGTTTCGAGAGCAGTTTGGCACCGCCTTCCGCTTCGATCGCTTTGCGGGTGTGTTCTGGGTGGAAATGTTATTGATTATCGGCGGAGGAGTGCTGCTGCAGCGCTCCGTTCGCTCGCAGGATCGAGGCTCCATGTTCCTCGGGTATGTACTCAGTTCGCTCGGAGGAATGGTGTACCGCTTCAGCCCGACGACTCTAGCCTTCCGGCCAAATCCGCAAGCCTTGTATTTTCCGGCCACGATTGAAGTCCTGGTATCGCTCGGCTTCATCGCCTTGGGCGTCGCCGGATTTATGGTGGCGGTGAAACGGTTCGCCATTCTTCCCGGGCCGCTGTACCTGTGGCATGACATGGCGAGCTACTTCCGGTTCCGACGGCCGTATATCCGCTGGACCGGGTATTTCAAGTACGGCCATTTCGGTGAAGACGAAAAAATCGCAACGAACTCCGACGAATAGCAGGCACTATGTCAAGACGAATCACGATCGATCCAATTACTCGAATTGAAGGCCACCTCCGCATTGACGTGGAGGTCGAAAACTATGCCGTGAGCAACGCCTGGGCGTCCTGCACCATGTGGCGCGGCATCGAAACGATTCTGCGGGGGCGCGATCCGCGCGACGCGTGGATGTTCACGCAGCGTTTCTGTGGCGTGTGCACGACGGTGCACGCAATGGCCAGCGTACGGGCGGTCGAAGACGCGCTCAAGCTTCCGGTACCTGCCAACGCGCAATACATTCGCAATCTGATTCTGATTGCCCACGCTTTGCACGATCACATCGTGCACTTCTATCAGTTGTCGGCGCTCGATTGGGTTGACATCCTGGAAATCCCAAAGGCGGATCCGGCGGCGGCATCAAAGCTGGCCGAGACTCTTTCGCCGTGGACGCGGAATTCCCGTAACGAACTGAAAGCGGCGCAGGACAAGGTGAAGGCGGTGGCGTCCAGTGGTCAACTGGGCATCTTCACGAATGGTTATTGGGGCCACCCGGCGATGCGCCTCTCGCCGGAAGTGAACCTGCTTGCGTTCACGCACTATGTGCAGGCGCTGGAGTATCAGCGCAAGGCGCTGCAGGTGGTGGGAATGCTGGGATCGAAGACGCCGCACATCCAAAACTTGCAGGTTGGCGGAGTGGCCAATGCGATCGATCTGGACAGCCAGAGCGCCCTCAACATGGAAAAGCTGGAGACGATTCGCTTACTTCTTGACGAAGTGGTGACCTTCATCAACCAGGTTTACCTGATCGATGTATGCGCGGTTGCGGCCATGTATCCGGAATGGTTCAAGATTGGTAGCGGCGTGACCAACTACCTGGCGGTCCCGGATCTACCGCTCGACAGTGAGGCTCGCGCCTACGACCTGCCGGGTGGCGTGATCATGCGCGGCGACATCGGTGGCGTGCAAGGATTCGCGACCGCGTCCGATCCGGTTTTCCGCGAGTCCGTCACCGAAGATGTAACGCACGCTTACTACCAGGGCGAACGGCCGTTGCATCCCTGGAAGGGAGAGACGGAACCCCAGTTCACGGACTGGGACGGCGACAAGAAGTATTCCTGGGTGAAGTCGCCGCGCTATAAAGGTCAACCGATGCAGGTTGGACCGCTCTCGCAGGTACTGGTTGGTTACGCGCAAAATCATGCTTTGACACGCAAGTATGCGGATCTGGCGCTTGGGCAGGTCTCTGCAATCGCGAAAGTGAACGCGACGCCTGCTTTGATGCATTCGACGCTGGGCCGCCATGCGGCGCGCGCCATTCGAGCCGCGATGCTCGGCGAGCTGGCGCAGAAGCACTGGCAGTTGCTGGTTGACAACATCGCGAAGGGCGACTTGACCGTTCATAACGAGCCCGTGTTTCCGTCGGGTGAAGTTGAGGGCGTGGGAACCCACGAAGCGCCCCGCGGAACGCTGTCACACTGGATTGTGATCAAAGGCGGGAAGATCAAGAACTACCAGGCGGTTGTGCCTTCGACGTGGAATGCCAGCCCACGCGACGAATCGGGAGCCCATGGACCTTACGAGGCGTCTTTGCTGCACACGCCTCTGGCTCGACCGGACGAACCGCTCGAAGTGCTCAGGACGGTGCACTCTTTCGATCCTTGCATGGCATGTGCGTGCCACACGTTTGACCCGTCGGGACGGCAGATTGCCCGCGTGAAGGTGCTGTGAAGAAGATCACCATCGGCGGAATCGGCAGCGTGCTGCTGGGCGACGACGGCGTCGGTCCGTACGTCGTGGGCATGCTGGAGGCCGGCTACAGTTTTGACGAGAGTGTGATGGTAGCGGATCTGGGGACGCCCGGCCTGGATCTTGTGGCACACCTCTCTGGCATCGATGCGCTCATTCTGATCGATTCAGTTTCGAACAACGCTCCTCCCGGCACCGTGACGCTGTATAGGAAAGAGGATATTTTGCGGCACGGGCCCGCGCCGGTACGCATGGACCCGCATTCGCCGGCGCTCTCCGAGTCCTTGCTGATCGCCGAGCTTGCCGGCGAAGGACCACAGGACATTCTGCTGATCGGTATTACCGGCGATCAGTACGAAGTGGGAGCGGGCCTAAGCGAGGCGGCACGCCAAGCTGCCGCCCGCGCCATAGCTGAAGTTTTGGCGGAACTCGACCGGCTGAAGATTCCCTATCTCAAATTGCGCGCAGAACCATTTTCGGCTTGGTGGAAACCGATGGCCGAGGCGCTTCCGGTCACGAATCGGTCGGAGCGCTAGCTCCGACCCTGGCTGGCCGCCAGGGCAGACTGGTTCGCATAGCGCGCACGAACCTCACGCTCCGCGGTGAACCAATCCTGAGCTTGATCGCCCGGGGTTCCTTGGCGCTCTAAATAGAGTTCGTAAGCGCGCCGGCGGATTTCCTCATCCAGATCCACGTTCGTTTTCTTCACGGCAGCAGTGATCGGGGTGACGTTCTTCCGAAGTTCGGGCACAACTTGCAGCGGAGCAGGCTGTACAGCGGGTGCTTCCGTGGGTGGTGCACTTTTCTTGCCGCGAGGGGTGGTTGTTCCAGGGGTTTTACGGGCCATGTTGTACTCCTTACAGATAGGTAATTCCAGTAATGGTTTTGCGTGATTAAGCAAGGACATAAGAATTACTCGTCACACGCCATCCGGTTCTTTTTAACGAACGATGTACTCATCATAGCGCGTGTCGCTGTGGAATTGTGTGGAATCGATATCGAAAAAACTATTGTGACGTATAAGAATTAGCGCTGTTGGGGAGGGCGGGAACTGAGTCGAGCAGTCTCGAGGATGGGCGGCCAAAAGGACTGCTCCGGGCCGTGCCGCAGGCAAAGCCGGTGCGCCGGAGCGATACTGCACATTCAATCTTTAGGGGCGTCGCCTAAAGCGGCTCGGCCACAAGAGCGTGACCACCTCGGAGCGCCATTACGCCAACTGCGTCAAGGGGCGGCAGGACCGGGGACATTCACGTTGCGGCCCCGTAAAAGAATAGGCCGCGCCGGGCTTGAACACCAGAACTTGTGGTCCTTCTCTCTAGATCACAATAACTTTGGCTCTTTACCGCTTAGGAATTGGAGACAACGATTGGTTTTGACGTGAGTTGATCTTAAAAAAGGAGAACTATGGTCGCTCACGTCCTAAACTTCTTTGAGACGGTCTCGGTCACGTTGGTCTCCGCCTTTGTTCTGGCCCATCTCGCCCGCACTCTTTGGAACATGTGGAAGAAATGACCCATGTGCAGGTCAGCGGATGACACCTAAGACCCAGCAAGGCAGCGCTAATCCAACAAACGGAGCGCAGATAGAGCGCAAGTTCGGCGGGGTTTTAGCAACAGGTCGATGTCAGCCCGAAGCAAGAGATAGATTGCCGTAGCGTGCATCTCCGGGTGAGAACAAGATGGGCCGACCACCGAACGTCATCACGCGTGTCGTCATAGAGGATTGCGAAATTGTTAAGGCGTCCGATGCTTTAGCCTGCCTAAAGCTAGGCCTTCGGTTCACTACCGTGGCCACGCGCAGACCTGGCCACTGCTCGCGATGCTATGTCCGTGGACCTTCAAACTTTATAGATCGACGCATTTACAGACGTTTCCGTGCAGACAACCCTAGGCTTCCGTTGCTTTATAAGGAGCTGTCGGAGTTGATCGCCCCCATTGAGATCGCCAAGTTGCGCTGCGTGGCAGGAATCCTGCGGGCTGGGAGCGCGAAGCATAAGGCGCCTCCGGCGCCAGGTTCAACAACCACCTGGAGCCGAAGGCGAATGAGCAAGGGTTCACTGTACATTGAGAACGACTGGAACGCTGATCGTAAACGAATCGCTGGCTGCATTGACCAGAATCGTCTGCTGGCCTGTGGGTAGATGCGTTTTGGTGCTTCCACCGCAGCCTACCATCCCTCCCAGCATGACCACCGCGAGCAGCAGGATGCACAGCGATGCCCGGATCGCCTGGGCGTTCTTGCGGACGCGCCAGAGAAGAACCACGGACAGCGGCAGGAGCAGAAGGCCGGTAATTCCTCCGGAGAGAGGGATCGCCGCCGCTTGCATCGCGCCGGCCGAAACCGTGAGCGAACTAGATGCGGTTCCTCCCGCGGCGATGGTGGGCTGTGCCGGACTGAAGCTGCATGTCATCCCGGCTGGGAGGCCAGTGCAGGTCAAGGTTACCGTTCCCGCAAGTCCCGACTTCGAGACCAGCTGCAAGGCAACCGGAGCGGAGGTCGAGCCGTAGGAAACGTTCACGTTGCGGGTTGAAAGAGTAAGCGTCATCTCCGGCGAGTTTGCGTAGACCGTCAGAGTGCTGGCGGCAGATTGCGACGCGTGATACTGCGCGTTCTCGACGTAGTATGTGGCAAGGGAGTGCGTTCCAATGGCAAGCTGGCTCGTGGAAAAAGTGGCCACGCCCTGGGAATTGACCGACCCGGTTCCAATCTGAACAGAACCGTCGTCGAACGTGACCGTTCCAGACGAAACCGGACCGGAGGAAGTGCTGACTGTCGCCTGCAGAGTCACGCTTTCACCCAGCACTGAAGATGGGGGAACGACCAGCGTCATCTTAGTGGCGTTTGCATCTCCCGGGCCACTGCCAAGTTGCTGTTTGTCAGCGTAACCCTGGTAACAGCTCGCGGTCTCGCCTGCGGGGAAGTTATCGAAGCCATTCACCGTGGTGTCGAGGAATACGGACGCCATGGGTCCTTTCCGCGTGACGAATTCGTCCAACGGAATGTTGAGCCCGCCTGTCGTGAACATCATGCCCGCGACCTGGCTGTCAATAAAGTCGATGGTTTGCCCGTTGCTTCCGACTTTCCCTGGATTATGGACCGCTCCGGCGATGATGTAGTGGTCAACTGGGGCGGTAGGGCTATAGTTCCCCGACCATGGATTGAAGTGGCCGTGATAAGTTGGGACCCATCTGTCCACATTAAGAGGCATATTGACTGTGTTGTTCGATCCATACCAGGCATACCAGCTCTGGCAAGTGCCATCGTTGGTCAGGGCTCCGACATCCGGAGGATTCACCGGTAGAGTGGGATCGCCCAACCAGTTGGGGAAGTAGTGAATGTGGTAAAACGCCGGCAGCAGCGCGATGTAGAAGTCGCGTTGCGATCCCTGGCCGAGCAACGTGACCGCGGCATTCTGCGCCACCTGATTGGGGGAGTAGAACTCGGGATAGTTGCTGTTGGTGATGAGCGGCCCCAGCATTGACAACTTTCCCCAGTCGCTGGTTATGCTGTCGAGTTCAGTGTCGAAGCCAAGGGTAATCTGTTGTTGCAGTTGGTTATTTGCCAGGTCTCCAATGGTAGTTTCGAACTTATACTGTTCGCTCGGCAACTGCGAGGGACTGCCACCTCCCTGAGTGAGGCCACCGGTGATGGAACTGGCTCCGCCAAGCACGGAGCCGATGATTCCACCGCCTCGGGTGACGATATCGACCAGATCCGGAGGCACGAGGCCATCGGTTGCGATTGTCACTCCAATGTTCACCAGGCTCGAGACGAGATTGAGGATGTTCGAGACATTGGTTTTGACAGGAGTGTTTGCCGGAGGCTGGATCGTGCTGGCTTCGATCGATGCGGCCGCTCCAATCAACGCCAGCGCCGCGCTGCCGTTGCCGGTTGCAACCACGTCCTTCATGTTGGTGGATCCAGTCACCATGAATACCAGCACATTGTCCAGATCGATGATCTCGGTGCTGAGCTGGGTTGCGACGGCCCTCAGGTCCTGCTGCGTGAAGCAAGGCAGAGCCGTGTTCGTTACCGGATCGGTCCACGTATAACAGGTATCCGACTGCCCCGGGAACTGCAGATTGACCGGGTCAAAGGTGTGATAGCTAAGGAACGTGTTGAGAGATCCTGTGAAGTAGTAGTGGATGTCATCGAGGAAATCGCCTTGGGCGCCCTTGATGTAGTACTCGGTAACCAGTTGATAGCTCGCGTATTGATAAGCGGCTACCTGCCCGGAGACACTGCTGGCGCCAGGAAGAAGAGTGCCGCTCAGTTCGGGCCACTTCACCGGTTGCTGGCTACCGATCGAGTCAAGCGTGAAATCGGAGACGGCGCTTGAACCTGCGGTTTCCTGCGAAGTGCGAGTGGGCCAATAATACCCGTTGAGGTTACGCTGAAGCACTCCGTGGATAGTTCCTGTCTGTCCCTGCTGCGCATACACAGTCGTGGAGAGAGCAGAGTTGCCGGTTATGGGATCGCCGCAAGCCACACAGGTAACGAAGGAGTAAGCACTCCCGGGCTTATACAGGTCGAGGGTTGAAATCGGCACACCACCCAGATTTTCCAGGGCATCACCAAAATTCCCCTCATACGCCCACGTGCCTTGATACTGGTGCGAGACAAGGTCCCATGCCGACTGGGCATGTGCCGGTACTCCCACCGAGACCAGGAATGCCACCTGGTTCGGCTTGAGAGCATTGAGAGCGGCGGACAACTGCGCGTAGGCCGTCACCTCGGTTGCGCCATCGCTCGAGCCGGTGGGATAGAAGGTGCCGCAACTGGTAATGTCAGTTTCCTGCCTCGAACCGTTAGCGGTGAAAACCCAATTAGGATCGAACCCCAGGTTGTCCCGCTGCAGCGTGAGCAGCCAATAGCCGCCGGTCTGATTGGCTGGCGAGAAGTAGACAATCTTGTTGGGATAACTAAATTGGCTGTACGGGGAGAGCGATTTGACGTTATACAGCGTGATGGTGCTTTGGTTGTTGTTAGCCGGATCGTTCGGCGTGACCAGGTATTCCACAGCGAGCGAGCTCTGGAAGTTATAGTGTCCGTATTGGTCCTCGACCATCGTTCCGGTTGCAAAGGGCAGGACTGACCCACTCGCATCGGTGTAGTAGTTCTCGTAGGCTGAGCCGGGCGCTGCGCCGCCAGCCCCGATTGCCAAGTATCCTCTCGGGTAATTGGGGAACGGTTGGGGAATCTGCCAGTATGGCGAGCCACCAATTGCGCTGGTATCCAGGGTTGCATCTGCATTGTGCTGAAAGGTTGTGCCTACGATGGAAACTTCGTCGGAGGTTATGGTCTTCAGGTACGCGTTGACGGCTGTCGCATCGGCTTGGCATTGGGTCATACCCGGCACCGGCAGAAGGGTGAAGCGGTCGAGCACGATGACGACATAGATGTCGCTAGTGCATGGGCTGACGCTCTTGTCGGGCAGGGTTTCGTTACCGATCTGAATCCAGGGCGTAGTACCCTGCCAACCCCCAGAAGTCAATGTGTTGAAGGTCACAGTTGGGGGCGTGAAGTTGGTGTCCGCGATGCCGTTGCCGGCCATCTGGGCGAACTGGCGCCCTGAGTTTCTGTGCGGCGCTGAGTTCACCTGAGCTTGCCGACCTCCCACGTTGAATCGCAGGCGCGAGCTTAGCAGTGTGCCATCAGCATTTGTCGTGGTTGCATAGACCACGTTCTTTCCGCGTCGCAGGCCATCGGCCGGGGACAATACTGCAGTTACGCATATGCCCTCCCAACCGGTGCACTCGGTCGCCCGGAACGCCGTGCTGACATCGGTTCCGTTCAGAACAGCTTTTAGCGATCCGACCTGGGCCGCGGCAGGCAGCGTGAGCGTAATCGCTTTACTATCGGTGGTGCCTTCCGGAAGACCTTGCGAAGATTCGTGAATCCACAAGGAATTGTTGGGTGGAGTGATGTGATGTGCATTCGCAGCCGCGGCGGCAACATTGGCCGTCGAGTTAGGGGTGGTTTCCGCTAACGCAATAAACGATTGACAGGCGAGCAAGACGCCGGTCAGCAGTGACAACATTCGAGCGAGTTTCATGATTTTCACCTTCTTTAATCCTTTCGAAGAATCGACCGGCTGCTTTTCAGGCACGCCCAGATTCGTTTTGAATTCTTGGAGTAGCTCTCACCGAATGTTTGGAACTATCGGTTCTTGAGCCCAGCCCTGAATTGGCAAGAGTGTGGCCAATCGTAAGTGCAGGAAAAAGAAGGGATCAGATGAGGGAGAAACTCGCGAAGCATTCGGGATTTCTCGAAAGTTCGTGGAGCGAAGGCGACAGATATCGGCTTTCACTTGGATTTTCAACTTCAGATTTTCAAGGATTTCTTCGCGTACAGCGCATCGCCTTTATGGGTTTTCCGGATCAGGCTGTCGGGCTGCAGAGCTAGGGGCTCTGTGGAGGAAGAACAGTCAGGTCAAAAAGTATTGCAGCTCACTTGAGAGATGCCGGCAGGCGGTACACCTTGCTTTCTCGACAGACTCTGGAAAATGATTTTTGTTTTTCCTGTAGCTCGAGTCACCCGGTCCAAGCTATTTTCGCGACATTTGGCGAGGGCTCAGGGAGGGGTAGAATGACCTTCGCCGCGATCACGCCCAGCACTGCGCCGATCAACGTTTCCCAAGCACGCGCGGCTAAGACGGATGTTGAAGTTTCTCCGCTTATCGCCAACGTTACCATTAGCGTGAACGCATAGGCAGCGCAAGCGATGTCGTAGCGGTCTGGCAAGGCCACAGCGTAAATGATCATGGCAATAGCAGCGAGTATCCAAGCCAGCGGCGGTGCGTGCTGTGCGATTGGCAGGCAAGCGATGCCGAGCGGAACGCCGATCAAGGTCCCCACGATACGCCGGCGAACACGATCTGCAGTTCCTGAGGTTGACCCAGCGATCACATAGGTACTGGCTGTGATCGCCCATGCGGACTCTTGAAGATGGATCACGCTGCCTATGAGAACGATCACAAGTGCAGCAACCGCCGATTGCACCCCCATCCGCAGTTCTCGTGATCCCGGCCCGTTCGCAGGAGAAGGTTCCGGTGCCGGTAAAGGCGTTGGATGTTCTACCGGTCCGCTGAGCAAGCGAGGAAGGATCGAGGCTACTGTAGCTATTAATCCAGCCAGCGCTACCATCGCCAGATCGGCCCGGGTGATCCCGGTTCCATAAGCGAGGAGCTGGCCGATATAGATCTGGGAGCCAATGCCCGCGCCGAGCATTCCGAATCGCTTGAGATATCCCACGAGGAACGCGCCGGTAATGAGAATCCACTCGGGTCCCAGCCGACTAGTACCGATCGAAATCGGCCACAAGTTCATAAAGACCAATGCGCCGGCTACCGCCGCAGCATTCAAGATTACAAGGTCGCGAGTCGACAGCCAACGAGTTGCTTGACCTTCGGAAACACTCGCCCAGAGGCCGAAACCGGCGGCGAGGTAGCTGAGCGACGAGCCACCCGATATCTGATGCGAGCTGATGATCAACGCCCCCAGCATCGCCCCAATACCGTAGGCGGCTACGAGCCGCAGGCCCTTCACGCGGCGATGGACACCTGGATCGATTCTTTCAAACCAACAACCGATTCTTTCGACCATTTCGACCATCTGGAGGACCTGGTTTGTGGCGTTTCCGGTGGCGCATCGGGTTCTGGTTGCGGAGCCGGCCTGGAATTCTGGGGTCCGCTCATCGGCATTGACTTCGCCTGGCTTGCGGCTCCGCACTTGCCAGGCTGCGGACAGACGAGGTGTGATACGGTTCACAGGCCCGTCGCCCGTCTATCCTTAGTTGTTAATCACTGTATCCTTGACCGCTAACAGTCCCTTGATTTGCTTCAGGTGACTTTCCAAGCGCTCCTCGGTTGCCGCGTTTTTGCCGGCCATCAGGATGAGCTTCATCGATACGAGGAATACGCCCGCTTCCAGAAACAATTCATGTGTTATACCTTTGACGGTTAATGACAGACTGAACAAACCGACGGTCAGCAGAATCACGATGCTGGCCCACGGATCATTAGACTTGAATATCTTCATGACGGCGTATCTCCTAAAGTTCTTTGGCCACGTCCGGCCTAAATATCACGATTTGATAATGCACCCCGGATGCCAACTCGTAACTAGTTGACATCACGGGTAGTCATTGAATAGAGCGTTCGCGGGACTCTCAAGAATTTCCGCAAGTTCGTGAGGCGGGAACTAAGTCAGATTGGAAGTGATTGACACGATGAAGTTAACCACGGGGCGGCAGTCGCTATGATCGCTCCCGCTCCAACCCAAGACTGGTATCGTCAGTACTTTTCAGTGACTCCAAAACGTCGCGATGCCGATCAACAGAATAAACAGGAAGCGCGACGAGCGGCATCATACTAATTCTTAGCGCTCGAGGGCGTATTAAGACGAACTACTTTGCCAGTGTCTAGCTCGTATTCTGCCTCGATCACGCTCAGCTTGCCAGACTTCACCGCATTGCGAATGATCTCGCTGTTGGCCACAAGATCCATCGCGCTGCGATGAACGTTTTCCTTGATCGCCGGCTCGACAAGATCGTCGGCTTTGGCATAACTCTTCGCTTGAGCCACTGCCGGACTGATCTTTTCTACGATAGCGTCCAGGTTCGGGCTCGGCATCTTTTTCCCGGAACAGGCTGCGTTCACCGCGCCACATTCCTGATGTCCGAGCACGACCAGCAGAGGGCTATGCAAGTGATCCACCGCGTACTCAATGCTTCCGAGCGACACGGCATCAGCGACATTTCCCGCAGTACGTACCACGAAGATGTCTCCCAGGCTCTGGTCGAAAATCAGCTCTGGACCAACTCGGCTGTCGGAACACGAGAGGATGATCGCTTTCGGAGATTGTCCGGAAGCCAGCTTATGGCGCAGGGAAACCAGGTCGCGCGTCTGGGGCTTGCCAGCGACAAATCGTCGATTGGCGGCCATCAGACTGTCCCAGACTTGAGCCGCGGACGGTGCAGCGTGACTGGGAGCATGCGATGAGTGTTGCGCGGGAGCGGTAGGCGGGGTTTGTGCGATTCCCGAACCTGCGATCGTTAACACAAGACTAAGGCACAGAGTGCGAATCATGAATCTTTCCTCCAGATTGAATCTCTATCTGCATCTTCGGTCGGCTTTAGGATGGTTAGCATCACGGTAACGCTCTCCGGGAGAATCTGATACTCGACGAAGCGCGGAATCTCAAACCATTTGCCGCTGTATTCCACCAGGGCGCCGTTGATCGCAATTTTGCCGGTCCCACGAATGAAGCACAGTGTGGCGGCAGAGGTCTCGTAACGGTACTCTGCGCTCTTCTCGTTGGGTTTGATGTAGGTCAGAGCGCCCAACGCAAAATCGCCCTTATGCACATGGATTCTTCGATTTCCAGGCAACTGTTCGACGCTGAACTTGGTGCCAGATTCAGTCATTGTGATTTCTCCCTCGTAACAGCCGAAAGCGTTGCGAACTTCTCGCGTTTGATATTGCACCCCTTGTGCCAACTTGCGAGTCATTGCAGGCACTGGGTTTACGCGGGTTGGACGGTCACGGCCCAGTTGGAAATTCCTGAAAGTTCGTGAGTGGAGGGGCGAGGCGGAATGGAGCGAGACTCCGCTTTGACCATGATTCGATTCAGCGGTCGATTTCTAAGCACGAGCGGCTAGGCAAATCTGAAGGGGCGCACGGTTACTGTGGCAGTGGCGGATCTAGCATCCCCTGAAACGAAGTTCCGAGAAACTTCCCGGTCGCGTCGAAATTCCAATTGAAAATGGCCTGCCCGGCGCCCGCGCAGGCATGACAGCCATTGCGAAGCGGGTACGCTACGGTGAACTGGATCCCACCATTAGGCCCCGCTTGTGAGTTGGGCCATATTTTCCCGTCCCGATCTCCCGGCCAGACATCAATGTTGGGAAACTGTAGCTTGGCGTCCTGGAACTGGGAACTCTTTTTCATGGTTTTGACGTCGAGCAGCTTAAGATCTTCAACATTGACGATTCGCGGCTGCCCATTCAGCAGAAGTAGCCCGTAGTTCGTATTAGCGCGCAATGGGTACGTGACCCAGGCGAATGCTACCGGGCCTTCGTCCTGGAACCCCGTCATAATGCCAAACCCGCCATGGCTTTCCTTGTAGAGTTCTCGCGTAACACTTAGGGCGTCAGGTGGCGCACCAGCCTGCGCCATCTGGCCGATCATGCATTCCGGTATCGAGGTGAGGATCTGGTCGCAGACAGCATGTGCCGTATTCATGAACTGGGGCGGTATCTGCCAGACGGCCGAAACCCCGATCTTGGTCGGTGGCTGCTTCGGCTGTGCAGTCAAGCATATAGCCAAGGAAAGAAGAACAGCTAGCAATTGATAGGAGTAACGCATGTCTGTCCTAAGAATTCCGAATGGTACTTCCTCTTAATGTCTTATGTCGAACCTTATCAGCGGATTTTGGCTACTGCACAGAATGCCAGGAGCCCGAACCCCACGAATAGCAAGAAGCGTTCGAGATGTTTGGTCAGTTTCATAGCACCATTCATCATTACCAAGACGTCGTCCAAAACACCTAGTTGGCATAGAACCGGCGCTTGTCGATTTTGAGTGCGCGAATCTTGGAATCCAGCGTCGAAGGCGGCATACCTAACTTTGCGGCGGCGCCAGATGAGCCGGACACCCGGCCTTTGCATTCCGCCAGCGCAGCCTCGATGAGTTCCTTTTCTTGTGAAACTATCTCTTGCGAAAACGGCCGAACCGGGCGCGCCGCGGCCGACAACCAGCTTTCATCCACTGAGAAGTTCTCGGAGTCGCACAGGATCGCGGAGCGTTCGATGACATTCTGCAGCTCGCGAATATTGCCGGGCCATGGATAGGACTGCAACCGATCCAGACTTTTCTTGTCGATACTCTTTATATCCTTGCCCGCTTTACTGCAGTAACGGTGGATAAAGTACTTGACGAGTAGCTGAATGTCTTCTTTCCTTTCCCGCAGCGCAGGAACTTCCAGCGGAAAAACGTTGATGCGGTAGTACAGGTCGCTGCGGAAGGTGCCGGCCTCGATGGCAGCGGGCAAGTCACGATGCGTGGCGGCGATGACACGGACGTTGGCGCGAATGGTCTGGTTGCTGCCAACGCGCTGAAATTCCCTCTCCTGCAAAACGCGCAAGAGGGCGACCTGTGTCTCGGCCGGAAGCTCGCCAATTTCATCGAGGAAGAGAGTGCCTCCTTCGGCCAGTTCAAAGCGGCCAATGCGACGCTGCAGCGCTCCGGTGAAAGCGCCTTTTTCATGTCCAAACAATTCCGATGCGATCAGGTCTCGTGGGATGGCGGCGCAGTTCACGCTCACAAAAGGACGATCCGCACGATCGGAGCGCTTGTGAATCGCGCGGGCGATCAATTCTTTGCCGGTGCCAGTTTCACCCGTGATGAGAACTGTCGAGTCGGTTCGCGCGACTTTGGTGACGCGCGCCAGTACCGCCTGGAGACGCGATGAGGAGCCGACAATTTCTTCGAACATCGACATCGTGTCGATTTCTTCCCGCAAAGCAAGATTCTCGCGCTGAGCCTCTTCTTTAGATCGCTTGTGCTCATCGATATCGATCCGGGTGCCGCACCAGCGGACAACCCGGCCTTGTTCGTCGCATAAGGGAAAGAGTTGGTGCAGGAACCAGCGGTACTGGCCATTCTTGCTCCGAACGCGCGCCTCGGCTTCGACAGGTATTCCGTGCGCTATGGCATCCCGGTATGTTCCCAGAAGTGCTTCGAGATCTTCAGGGTGAATAATTGCGCCGAGCCGCTCCTTTGGCGTGATCGCGTCAATCCGCCCGAGATACTCCCGCGCCGCACGATTAACAAATGACAGGGTTGCATCCGGCTCGAGGATGAACATGTGCTGCGCTACAGCGTCCATGACCTGCTCAATGTGGCGAGCGCTGACAGCGACAGCCGAATCCGCCGCGATCAGATTCTCGAAAACGTGGACGTCCAGGACCGAAGCGGCGGCATAGTCAGAGTGGGTCAAGCCAAATGACTGCAGTTCTCCGCCGGGAATCGAAGCCGTCTTAACGTCCGAAACCAAGTAGCTCATTGCAATTCTCCCAAGCCTCAAATCTTCGTGCTTGATGGAGGTACTATGCAGGCTGTTGAGCGTAGAACGCATCTGACGATACGCAGTTTTTTCAATACGGCCGTGGGCTACTCGTCCAATACTACTTTTTGGGTATTTCGAGCGTAAGGTTGGGGGAGAATCAGAGTGCAGCGCCACGGAACGGTGAAAGAAGGAGAGATTTATGATCTGACTGTATCAGGGATGATGATCTTGCGCCGGCCGAAGAAGTAGGCATCGAGGGAGATTGCCCCGGGCCCCACCAGCAGAATCGCGATCGCCACCGCAATCGTGTTGAAATTCCGACAGCCCAGGAAAGAAACCCACGCTGGATGCCACAGCCAGACTGCGCCGGCCAGTGCTGAAATACCAGCCACGAGAGGGGTCAGGAAACCAAGTACAAGAGAAGTTCCTGTGACAAGAGAGAGCATGCCGAGGGCTAACCCCTCGAAGTGCAGATGAGAAGCCTGCACACAGGCGAGACCTCCGATCAGGAGCTTCACCCCAATGGTGCTTCGCAACAATAGCAACCCTATGGCGGGCAAGCCAGCCGGGAATTTCGTGTACCGCCGCTTCAAGCTCTCTTTCTCCTCAACCGCGAATGAAGCCACTCGTACAAGAGTGCCGGTTGACGGGCGGGCTCGAATCTGCTGAATTGTGAATTTTCATATACTACTAAAGTGGTACTTTCTTGTATCTCGAAAGGCAGAGCCCGGCACGGTGGGCTTGGCTTACAGGTGGATGATGCCGCGGCGGACGGCGATCGTGATCGCCTGGGTGCGATCACTGGCGCCGAGCTTGTCCATAATATGTTGGATGTGAACCTTGACCGTGCCTTCGGAGATGAAGAGCCGATCGGCAATGTCGCGATTGCGATTGCCCTCCGCAACATGCTGTAAAATCTCGATCTCGCGGGCGGTGAGCGTTTCATCGCTCATATGGTTAGCCAGGCGCGTGGCGATCTCCGGGGGAATTGCCTTCTTGCCTGCATGCACTTTCCGGATCGCTTCGATTACGTCATTCGGGGGCATGCTCTTGAGCATGTAGCCTCTCGCTCCACCGCCCAGCGCCCGCTGCATTTCAACATCGCCTTCGGACGAGGTAACCATGATGACTCGAGCTTCCGGGAATTCGGCTCGGATCGTGACCATGGCATCGATTCCGCTCATATCGGGGAGCCGCACATCCATGAGAACGACATCCGGATGACACTCTCGAAAGCGCTGGATTGCCTCATGGCCGGTCGAGCCCTGGCTGACCACCTGCATGTCGGCCTGATCATTGATCAAGGCAGCTAGCCCCTCGCGCACCAGGGGATGGTCGTCGACACTGAGAACACGGATTTTTGCCTGGTCATTCACTTGTGTTGTTCCTCACTAGATTCCTTGACGTTCTTCCTGAGCCTCTGTGGAAACAACCTGCTCAACCAGTTCCATGATTGGCCTGTGGAGGCATCCTGAAATGCCACAGCGCCTACCACCGAGAGCTGGACCTCGGTTCCGGCGTTAGTGCGGCTTAACACCTCGAGTTTCGCACTGATCTTTTCTGCTCGTTCTCGCATGCCGGTCAGGCCCCAATGTCCTTCGCGACCCACTCTCAACAGGCCAGATTCCATACCACACCCATTGTCGCGCACAAGGATCTGCAAATAACGCGGGGCGTAGTCGATTTCCACTTCAATCTTAGTGGCGCGGGCGTGGCGGAATGCATTAAGAACCGCTTCGCGCGCGATGAGGTAGGCCTCATCGCGGATCAAAGGGCGCAATAGTCGCGGCTGGCCCTCTGTAGCCACTTGAAAATCAACGCCTGACGGCAACGAAAACTCTTTGGGCAAGCGCGACAGAGCGTGTTCCAGGCCGTCGGATGTGGCCTCGGAAGAGCGCAGGGAGCGAAGAGCACTGCGGCCCTCCTGACTCACCTGGCTTAGCAGCTCCGAACCACGTTTTACCGCGGTCTTCGCCGGCGAATCTTCCGGTAAACGAGCGTCCGCCAAATTAAAGTGAAGCGATGCGCTGTAAATTCCCTGTAGGAGCGTGTCATGCAGGTCCCGTGCGATTCTCTCGCGCTCCTCGAGCCGTTCCTCGAAACGCGTTTGCATCCGTGCAGCCAGGTGGCGCAGGCGAAGCACATAAATTAACCCGAGGATACTGGCTGCGGTGAAGATACTTAAGATTCGAAACCACGCCGTCTGGTAAAACGCCGGAAGCACTTCAAAACCGACCTCGGCGCCCACCTCGTTCCATACGCCGTCATTGTTGCTGGCGATCACACGAAAACGATAATTTCCCGGGGTCAGATCGGTGTAAAAGGCCTGACGGCGATTTTGGGGATCCTGCCAATCCGAATCGTGTCCCTCAAGTTTGTAGCGAAAGCGAACTTTCTGCGGAACGACCAAACTTAGTGCTGTGTAGTCGATCTGAAGATCACGAGTGTGCGGCGGGAAACGAAGATCGGCGGCAGGCGAGTAGCTTTTTCGATCGGCAACAAGTTGTTCCACGTGAACCGGCGGCGCCAACTGATTTGCGGCTAAGTGCGCCGGATCAATCCTTTGCACAATGCTGTCGGTGGCGAACCAGAGCCGGCCGTCGGCGGATTTGGAAGCGGTCGGACGGAACGTTGACTTCGCGGGTTGAGCGCCGTCAAACACATCAAGAAGTCGAAACTTCACCTTACGGGTAGGCTCTCCCGACCAATCGGCCAGTTCCGATGCGGCAATCCCAATGTAGCCACAGGTCGCATCGAGCCAATAAGTACCCTGGTCGTCTTTCACTAAGGCGAACACAGCATCGCATGGCAGACCATTGTTCGAACTAAGCGTAGCTATCTGTCCGTTGCTCCAATGCACCAAACCGGCTTCGGTGGACGCCCAGATGGATCCGTCAGAATCGGTCAGAACATTCCAGACGGAGGGACTTTTTGCGCCTTGGCGGATCGAAATGGTTTCGAGGTGACCGTGCCGGTATCGCGCTAAGTCTCCACTCTCAAGGGCCAGCCAAATACCGTCTTTAGCATCCGCTGCTACGGCATTGGCTCGCGGAATTTGCGACCGTGAAAATTGTTCTTGGACCCGCAAATCCCGTATGCGGAAAAGATCGCCCACAGCTGTTTCAACCCAAACATTGTGATCGACATCTTCAGTCATCGTCGTGACCATGCCAAGGGCACTGCCGTCAGGTTTGGAAATTGCATGGAAGAGATGATCTGGGCCATATACGTCTAACCCCGCATCGACGCCGACCCAGAGCCGGCCCGTATAGTCCTCGAAAAGTGATGTCGTCAATTGCTTGGGAATGCCATTCTGCTTAACCCGGGACAATTCTCCGTTCCGGAAAAAATCAAGCGCTCCAACATTGTCAATCCACACGGTGCCATCGCGGGTACCGAGTACAGCTTCTGCTTCGTCAGTAGTCAGGCCTTCTCGAGTCGAAAAAGTGACCACGGGGGCATCGTGAAAGCGATCGATGCCCTTAGAGGTGGCTACCCAAAGATCGCCCTCCCGGTCCTGATAGAAATGTTCGACCGCATCGCTCGACAATCCGTCGGCGGCAGTGAAGTGATCGGACTTTCCCTCGTGTAGGCGGAAAATGCCCCGGTTGGGGGTTCCGATCCACAGAGAGTTGTTCCGATCGACAAAGAGGGCGTTTATGGGCGTATTGGTTCCGTCGAAGCCCGGAACGGCGTAGTCTCTCCAAACCCCATTCGCGAACTGCTGCAGTCCAAGCCCTTTGCCCGAGCGACGCATCCCGACCCACAGCGAATCGTCGGCTGCCAGCGCCATCGCCTCGATTCCAAGCACCCCTTCGAGCCGCTGTAGAGCGACCGATGAATACGTTTGAGAGGAGCCTGATTTCCAACGGCAGATTCCATCTGGGCCGCTGATCCATAAATTTCCCGAGCCGTCGCGCAGCAACTCTTTCGCATAGCGAAATGAAATCCCGTCCGTCGCCCCGTGACAACTGAGTTCATTCCCCGTCACCTCGCACAGGGGTCCTTTACCATCACGAATCTTGGCCCGAGCCAGCCAAATCGCGCCCTTCGGATCTTCCAGTATTGTCCCGATCATGGCAGGCACCGGCGAATAGTCCGTAAGGGCGCCGTTTTCCCATCGCTCCAATCCCCTCATGGTGCCAATCCACAAGCTGCCGTCGCCCGCTCCCAGAAGTGTACTGATGGAGTCGCTCGGCAACTTATTTCGGGTGAGGGCGGACCAAGGAACAAACCTCACTCCATCAAAACGGAACAGACCGCCGGTCGTTCCAATCCACAAATAGCCGTCCTTCGTCTGTGCAAACGCAGTGGGCGCGCCGACGAAACCGTTGTCCTCAATCCGCCATGTCGAATGGGCATATTGGGAAATCTGCCGGTTCGGGTCGAGAGCGACAGCCGAGATCGTGAGGGGTGCGAGAGAAATCCAGACTAACAGCGTTCGTGAATAAAGCCGCGTCATCATTGTCGAACAAAAATCGAGCGCGGTGGGACCATGCACGGTCAAGCACCGCGACGTCAAGCTCTTTTTCTCGATCCTGAGGCCGATCTCAAACACATCTTCAGTTAAGATGCGCGTCGCTACGCGTGGCTGGAGCGTCCTTGATTATAAGCGCTCGGCAGTAACAAACGATGGCAGAGCCTTTGTTGAACTGAAGCTCCATCCGCGGCTCGTATTGTCTCTGACAACGTCGACCAATGACCAGGTCCTCGTCACGAACTTTCGTGACTTTCTGGCCGATCAAGATCTTTCGATTCCTGCAAACACACTGCTTCTAACGAGTTGCCATTTGGCGCGAAAGTTGCATTCGTAAAACTGAGATCAACCACTCACGAAAAGGAGGAGATCAACGAAACAACGGTGGGGCCAGGCAAGAATGAATTTAAGAAGGCGAGTTAAGCCTGGCCCTGCTGATCCTCTCGAACCGTTCAGTAACGGGAGACAAACCGAGCTCTAACGCTTATTACTCATAGGAGTCATCAAAAATGAAAAATGAAATGTGCCTTGCTCTCATAATTCTCGCGACACTTCCGGTGTCCGCCCAAAAAGTGGGTCCGAATTGCTCTCCAAATAGTGAAAAAGTCACTGCGCTGACCCAGGACTATGCTGCTCGCGTCGACGGATTGCTACGAGACGTTCATACGAGCTTGCAGGGAATTTCCGAAGACATGGAAGCCGGTCGCTTGACGCCAGAACAGGGTCGGGAATTGAAGTTGGCGGCAACGCGGGACATGATCTCACGCCTGGATGCGTTTTCGGTCGTCTACGATGTGCGGCTCGAAAGAAAAGATCAGGTTGACGGCGAGACCGGACCGGTTTTGCGCAATGTCTCTGCCGAAGATAAATCTGGCACCGCACGCAGCACAAATCGAACGGTCAGCGTGGAAGAACTCCGGCAGGAAAGGGCGGTTGCGGCGCAGACGCCGTCCGTCGTGAAGGTTACGCGATGACGGTTATTGAGTACGTGCTTTCGCGTTTAAACGCCATTGGAATAACCGATGTTTTTGGCGTTCCCGGTGATTTTGCCTTTCCGGTGAACGATGCCATCAGTCTGGATCCCAAGATGCAGTGGATTGGCTGCTGCAATGAACTCAATGCCGCTTATGCCGCCGATGGGTACGCACGGGTTAAAGGAGTTGGCGCGATTTGTACTACCTACGGGGTGGGGGAACTGAGCGCGCTTGCCGGAATCGCTGGATCCTACGCAGAACATCTGCCGGTATTTCATCTGGTCGGCGCACCCAGCATGACCGTGCAGGCAGCGCGAGCACTGATGCATCACACGCTCGGCAATGGGGAGTATGACTTATTTCATACAATGGCAAAGCCCGCCGTTTGCGCCAGTGCCATTCTTACTCCGCAGAACGCGGCCTACGAAACCGAACGCCTGATTGCGGAGGCGCTCTACCATCGGCGGCCGGTTTACATGGCTTTCCCCGCCGATCTTGCCAATCAGCCGGTGCTCGGCGGCGCTCAGCCGATTTGTATGCCGCGTAGCGAACCGAGCTCGCTCGCGGCAGCTACAGATGCGATTGTTTCAGCCCTTTCCAAATCCGACTCTGCCTGCATTCTCCCGGGAATATTGGTGGCTCGGGCGGGACTGCGATCCCGATTACTTGATGTCGTGGATGCCTCGGGGCTGCCTTTCGCGACGATGTTCATGGCGAAATCTGTGCTTGCTGAACAGCATCCCTCCTACATCGGGATGTACGACGGCAAACTGATGAATCACGGCGTCCGGGAGTTCGTCGAGGGGTGCGACTGCGTGCTCGCCATCGGCACGCTGTTCACCGATTTCAACACTGGCGCCTTCTCGGCGAATATCGATCCGGACAAACTGATTAGCATCGCGCATCATCGGGTGCGCATTGGGTCAAAGGTCTATCCGAACGTTGAGATAGGGGACCTCCTCGCGGCACTGGCTGAGCGGATGCCGAAACGCAACAACTGGGGTGCGAATGTTGCTCCCGTTTCGCTTGGCTCACCGGCGGGCACCGATGGAGATCCGATTACGGCCGATGCGCTTTACCCACGGTGGGCGAACTTCCTGCAGCCTGGTGACATCCTGGTCGCCGAGACCGGAACTACCTCCATGGGATTGGGATTCGCGCGCATGCCGGCAGGAGCCTCATTTCACAATCAAACGTTGTGGGGTTCGATTGGATGGGCTACCCCGGCCGCATTCGGAGCTGCTGTTGCGGCACCCCACGGCCGCGTGGTTTTGGTGACCGGCGATGGAGCGCATCAGTTCACCGCACAGGAGATCTCACAGTTCGGGCGCAGAGGTCTTCAGCCGATCATTTTCGTTCTCAATAACTCGGGGTATCTGATCGAAAGACTCCTTTGCAAGGATCCCGCCATCGCATACAACGACATTGCGCCATGGAATTACGCTGAACTGCCTAACGTCTTGGGATGCAGTGGCTGGTTCACGGCCCGTGTAGACACATGCGGAAAGCTAGACGAGGCTCTAAACAACGCAGCTCGTGCGAAGAACGGCGCGTACATCGAAGTAGTAACCGATCCTTACGCTGCCTCGCCACTTGCGCTCAAGCTTCACGAGAGCCTGCAGTCGCTCTACAAATCCTGATTCTCTCCCCCGCGGAGGGTGGGAAGCTTGTATCCTCGCTGCCAGCCCTCCCTCCCCTTTCCTTACCACCTCGTTATGAGTGCGTCCAGAACGAACAAATGGGTTGCTTCTTCGCGTCAAAAGTAGTCAGGAATCTCCACAGTGTCTCTCCACTTGCTCTCACGCTGCATAAGACGACATGCACGCACTTTAGAAGCCGTGACCTTCGCAGCCTGTGAGCAAGGCACACTGTGTCTGTTCGTTATCAAGAATCAAGCGGTGTGAAAGCGACGCTTATCGATTTTCAGACTCCGGATCTTGGAATCGAGCGTGGAAGGAGGCATGCCAAGTTTGGCGGCCGCACCCGTAGGGCCGGCAACGCGGCCCCTGCATTCTGCAAGTGCGGATTCGATGGACTCCTTCTCCTGCGCGACTAGCTCATGCGTCAACTGCCGAGCAGGGCGAGGCTGGGCGGAAAGCCAACTCTCATCTACCGAGAGATTCTCCGAGTCACAGAGAATCACCGAACGCTCAATGACGTTTTGCAACTCGCGAATGTTGCCGGGCCAGGAATAGGACTGCAACCCGTCCATGCTCCTCTTTTCGATGTGTCGAAAATGTTTCCCTGTCCTGGTGGCATAGCGATCGATAAAATACTCAACCAGCAGACGGATATCTTCGCGTCGTTCCCGCAAAGGGGGCAGCTCTAGCGGAAACACATTGATGCGGTAGTACAAATCGTTACGAAATGTACCGGCGGCAATCGCCGCAGGCAGGTCGCGATGGGTAGCAGCAATGACACGCACATCGGCGCGAATCGACAGATTGCTGCCAACGCGCTGGAATTCCCTCTCCTGCAACACTCGCAAAAGCGCTATCTGAGTTTCGGCGGGAAGCTCTCCGATCTCGTCCAGAAAAATCGTTCCTCTCTCGGCCAACTCAAAGCGTCCGAGGCGTTTCTGCAGAGCGCCTGTGAAGGCGCCTTTTTCATGCCCAAACAATTCAGAGGCGATCAGATCGCGCGGGATAGCCGCGCAGTTCACGCTCACGAAAACTCTGTCAGCTCGCGGAGAGCGTTTGTGTATGGCGCGCGCGACCAGTTCCTTTCCGGTCCCAGTTTCCCCAGTGATCAAGACAGTGGAGTCCGTTCCCGCAACTTTGGCTGCTCGAGCGAGGACGTGTCGCAGTGCTGACGAACTTCCAACGATCGATTCGAACATCGAGGCCTGGTCAATCTCTTCACGCAGGGCCAAATTCTCGCGTTCCGCGCGTTCCTGGTCTTGCTTCCGATCCTCAATATCCGTTCGCGTTAAGCACCAGCGGGTAACTACGCCACCGTCCCTTAGCGGTGTCAACTGATGAAGAAACCAACGATATAGACCATCATGCCTTCGAATGCGAACTTCGATTTCGCCGGGTTGCTCGCACTTCATCGAACCCAACAGCCACGACAGGAATCCTTCCAGATCCTCAGAATGAGTGGTTTTCTTGACGAAATCAGTCAGAGAAGTGAACTCTACGCCCCCGAAATACAGGCGTGCTGTCTGATTCCCATAGAAGCGGCTGAAATCCGTCTCCAGAAGAACCATGTGTTGGGGGACCATGTCGACGACCTGTTGGAGCTGGCGCTCGCGTCTGCGCAGTTCTTCTTCGGACTGATGAATTTTCTCAAAAGCACGGGCATTCGTAATCGCCACCCCAACTTGCTCGGCGAAAATTCGCAGCCATGCAAAGTCCTGTTCGCACAGCGCATCGCGGCTGAATAGGCCTAAGACTCCAAGAATTTCCCCACGGGCGACGAGCGGATAGCCCGCAAAACTCCGGATGTCCTCACGTTCAGCCCAGTCCTTCCGGCGAATCCACTCACTCTCAACTGCAGAATCGGGAATCAGGATCGATTTCCCGGTGGCTCCGATCTCTCCAACCTTGCGATGTCCGAGTGGAATCCTGCGGAATTGCCCCTGCAAATAAGACCAGTCTTCTCCGGGAGAGCTCTTCGCAGAGCCAGCACTGGCGACCAAATGCAGACATCGAGTTTGATCGGCGCAATTGGCCCTGCGAAAGCAGTTGTCGCACAGGTCGCCGGGCGAAAGTAGCCAAATGCGTGCCAGAGCCACGCCTGGCTGCGCGGCCAGACCGTCGACAGTAGATTTCAGGATTTCTTGAGTGGCATGCTCACCCGCCACGGTAGCA
>Ga0209698_10001843_pt1 | contig 24345 bp, 19 predicted proteins | sample LitLauG_LLR_2012_FD_187203 | JGI IMG/M metagenome (GOLD analysis project Ga0209698, IMG submission 187203) | Freshwater sediment microbial communities from Pennsylvania, USA - Little Laurel Run_MetaG_LLR_2012 (SPAdes) (version 2) | ecosystem: Environmental > Aquatic > Freshwater > Creek >... | reverse complement strand
GGGCTACAGCGTGCCCGAGGACGTGTCGGAGGTGCTGGACCGGGCGGAGAGCCTGGTCTTCGACGTGGCCCAGCGCCGCGTGGTCGACACGATGACCCCGCTCGAGGAACTGCTGGGCGCAACCCTCGACCACCTCGAGCAGCTCTTCAGCCGCAGCGAGACCGTCACCGGCCTGGCCACCGGCTACACCGACCTCGACGAGCAGCTGGCCGGCCTGCAGCCGTCGAACCTGGTCGTGGTCGGGGCCCGCCCGGCCATGGGCAAGACCGCCTTCGCGCTCGGGATGGTGGCCAACGCGGGGGTCAAACTCAAGAAGCCGGTGCTGCTGTTCTCCTTGGAGATGAGCCACATGGAGCTCACCCAGCGCCTCCTGAGCTCCGAGGCCCGGGTCGACGCCGGCCGCATGCGCACCGGCAAGCTGCGCGAGGCCGACTGGCCCAAGATCGGCAACGCCATCAGCCGCATGAGCGAGGCGCCCATCTACATCGACGACAACCCGAACCTCACGGTCATGGACATCCGGGCCCGTGCCCGCCGCCTGAAGAGCCGCGAAGGCCTGAGCCTGGTGGTCATCGACTACCTGCAGCTGATGACCGGCCGGCACGGGTCGGAGAACCGTCAGGTCGAGGTGTCCGAGATCAGCCGGGGCCTGAAGATCCTGGCCCGCGAGCTCGAGGTGCCCGTGGTGGCGCTGTCCCAGCTGTCCCGTGGGCTCGAGAGCCGGCCGGACAAGCGGCCCATGCTGGCCGACCTACGCGAGTCGGGCTCCATCGAGCAGGACGCCGACGTCGTCCTCTTCCTCTACCGAGACGAGGTGTACAACCCGGACGCCACCGAGACGCAGGGGACGGCCGAGGTCATCGTGGCCAAGCACCGGAACGGACCGACCGGCACGACGCGTCTCGCCTTCATCGGACACCACGCCCGCTTCGACAACATGGCGCGCGTCTGACCTGAGCGGCGTCGGCACCGCGTGGGACTCGCGGGTCCGTCGACGCCACCGACGCCGTCGGACGGAACGTGTCGAACGCGCCGACGGATCATCCGGCCCCACCGCTGTGAACGCCGCACCGGCTGTCAGGGTCACCGTCCGTGGCTGCAATCGTCGGTCGCCGCGGTGTCGGCCCCGGCTGAACCCCGTGTTTCAGCAGGTAGAACTCTTGTTCAGGGCGCAGACCGTCAGAATTGATGATGGCTATGGCGCTTGTCCGGGGGGACACTCGCCGATGGCGGAACGGCTCCGCCTTGGCTGCTGTGTCGTCGCCGTCCGCGCCCGATGGGCGCACGGTCGGTCCGGCACGGTCGCCAGTGCATGAACGAGGGGTCTTCACATGCGGCGAGTGTTGGCGGTAGTTGCAGTACTGGTGGGCACACTGACCATGGGTGTCGTCACGGCCATCCCCCGGGTGGCTGCGGGTGCGGCCACCCCGACCACGACGATCTACAACAGCACCGACCCGACCGCGGTAGGCCAGAACCTGGGGTCCCTCGGTCAGGAGGCCTACGCCTTCTCGAAGATCGGCAACGAGATCCAGTTCGCCCCGGGGACCTCGAGGGTGCTCGACAACGTCACGGTCCAGATGAGCAGCTGGGGCTGCGGCGACAGCGGCACGTGGAACAACGACAACTGCGTGACGACCCCGGGGGAGACCTTCTCCATCCCCCTGACCATCAACCTGTACGCAGCCAATCCGGACAACAGCCCCGGAGCGCTCCTGCACACGGCGACCCAGTCGGTCACCGTGCCCTACCGGCCGTCGGCGGACGCCACCCACTGCACCGGAACCAGCCTCGGCGAGTGGTACAACGCTGCGGCCGCGTCGTGCTTCCACGGGATCGTCAGCGACGTCAACGTCAACCTCGGTGACGTCACGGTGCCCGACAGGGTGATCTACGCCGTGGAGTACCAGACGACGTCGACCGGCGACCCGGCCATCGGCGGACCCATCGGGGTGACCTCCTGCAACGCCGTCTCGCAGGGCTGCCCCTACGACTCCCTCAATGTCGCCCTGGGCCTCGATCCCACCAACGTCACGTCAGGGTCCAACGTCCAGACCAACGGCTTCTTCTGGAACACCAGCTACGGCGGCAACTACTGCGACGGCGGGGCGGGCGGCGTCGGCACGTTCCGCTTCGACAGCGGCTGCTGGGGTGACCAGCCCCCGTACACGTCGTCCCCCTATGACGTGCCCGCCGTGCAGTTCAACGCGGCCACCTGCACCACGACCTGCTACGTCAGCCCGACCGGCAGCGACTCGAACTCCGGGCTGTCGGGCTCGCCCTTCGCCACCATCACCCACGCCATCGGCGTGGTCTCGTCCGGAGGGACGGTCGACGTGGCGGCCGGAACCTATGCCGAGAACGTGGTCATCACCAAGCCGCTGACCCTGGACGGTGCCAATGCCGGCACATCGGCGGCCGGGCCTGCGACCCGATCGGCGGAGTCGGTCATCGCCGGCCCGTACTCGTCGGGCAACGACGTGTCCGTGGAGGTCGCCTCGCCCAACGTGACGGTCGACGGCTTCTCCGTCCAGCAGTCGACCCCGGTGACCTGCGCCTCGTGCGCAGCCTTCGGAATCGAGGTCGACCCGACCTCGTCCAACGTCACGGTCCAGAACGACATCGTCTCCGGCATGTCGACCAGCGGGTCGTCGGCGGCACCGGCCGGAAACCCGATCGGCATCTACGTGGCCGGCAACGGGTCGACGCAGCCGAACAGCGTGTCCGTCAACCACAACGCCATCTCGAACCTGACGTCCGGCGGTACCCAGCACAAGTCGGCCCAGGGCATCCTGGTGGGTGACTCGAGCAACTCCGGATCCGCCACCGGGCTCAGCATCCAGAGCAACCGGATCAGCAACGTCACCAGCGCCTCGTGGGGCGCCTACGGCCTCCTCCTCAACCGGGGGACCACGGCGGCCGTCATCAGGGGCAACACCGTCAGCGCCATCCAGGGTGGTGGCTGGGCCCACGGCATCAGCCTCGACGCCCCCGAGGTCGGCCCGACCGTCGTCGACAACGCCGTCAGCGGGGTCGTCGGGCCCAATCCCCTCGGAGGGAACGTGGCCGACGTGTTCATCGACCCGGGTGACACGACCTCCGGGTCCGGCGTCATCGCCGGCAACAGCCTGACGGCCACCGCGGCCGCCGGACTGATCAACGCGTCGTCCGGCGTCATCCCCGCCGCCGGCAACTGGTGGGGGTGCCCGGGTGGCGCCAACACCGCCGGCTGCACGGTGGCGGCACCGGTGGCCACCGTGGCGCTGACCCCGTGGATCGTCGGCTTCACGCCCGACGCCGCCAGGTTCGGCCAGCCCGGGTTCTGGCCCACCGTCGTCACCCCGAGCGCCGCACCGGCCATCACCTCGGTCGCCAATGCGACGTTCTACCTGAACCAGCCCAGCACGTTCACGGTCACCGGGACCGCCACCCCGGCCCCGACGTTCAGTGAGTCGGGGGCGCTGCCCGTCGGCGTGTCGTTCAATGGGTCGACCGGCGTGCTGTCGGGCACGCCCACGTCGTTCGGGACCTTCCCGATCACGTTCAGTGCGCACAACGGGGCCTATGCGGACGCCGTCCAGTCCTTCACCCTGGTGTCCACCTCCAACACGTCGGCCATCACGTCGGCCCCGTCGGTCCAGACGGCGGTCGGCAGGAAGGTCAACTTCACGGTGACGACCAGCGGACACCCCGCTCCCACCTTCTCCACCGTGGGGCTCCCGGCCTGGCTGACGCTCACCCCGGGCAAGGGCTCCAAGGTGGGCACGGCCAAGCTCGTGGGCACCGCGCCTGCGGTCGGGGGGAACTACACGTTCACCATCCATGCCAACAACGGCTTCGGTCCGGACACCACGCAGACGTTCACCGTCCACGTGCTGGGCTTCTCGTCACTGGCGTCGGCCAACTTCTCCCGGAGCGGTCCTCCGACCCAGCAGTTCACCGTGACGGTGACAGGCGTCGGTACGGGGGTCACCCTGTCGGCGACCCTCGGTGGGGGCCTGGCCGGGCTGACCTTCACCGACAACAACAACGGGACGGCCACCATCTCCGGCCAGCCGCTGGTGACCGACCAGACCCATCTGGTCACCGTCAGGGCCCAGTCGGGGGCTGCGGTCACCACCCAGAAGCTGGCGATCGGCATCAGCAACTGACCCACGGCCCGCCTGCGGCCCGACCCACTCCCCCCGGGGACCGGTTCGCCGGACCCCGGGGGGAGTGGCGCGTCCCGGGGCCCGGGTGCGGGTCGGTCGGGTACCGGTGTCGACCGCCGGCACCCGCGGCGAACCCCTGACCAACGTCCGCCGTCCGTCGGACAGTGGTAGGACGGGGGCATGGACACCCGTCGCATCGGCTCGCTCGAGGTCTCGGTCATCGGCCTCGGTACCAATAATTTCGGCTTCTTCATGGAGGCGGACGCGGTCGCACCGGTCGTGGACGCCGCGCTCGACGCCGGCATCACGCTCTTCGACACCGCCGACTCCTACCTCGAGAGCGAGGCCCGGCTGGCTGCGGCCCTCGGCCGCCGGCGCGACGAGGTGGTCCTCGCCACCAAGTTCGCCAGTCCGGTGGACGGCGGCCAGGGTGGAGCCCACCCCGACTACGTCCGCACGGCCGTCGAGCGCAGCCTCACCCGGCTCGCCACGGACCGGATCGACCTGTACCAGGTCCACCGACCCGACCCGTCCACGCCGATCGCCGACACCCTCGGCGTCCTCGACGAGCTGGTGCGGGACGGCAAGGTCCGGGAGATCGGGTGCTCGAACTTCACGGCGGCCCAGCTGCGCGAGGCGGCCGATGCCGTCGGGCCGGGCGCCGCCGGCTTCGCCTCGGTGCAGAACCAGTGGAGCCTGCTCCACCGGGATGACGAGGACGACGCCGTGCCCGAGTGCCTGCGCCTGGGCATCGGCTACCTCCCCTACTACCCCCTGGCCAGCGGACTGCTCACCGGCAAGTACACCCGGGGCGAGGGAGCCCCGACGGGCACCCGCCTGGTGCACTTCGGGGCCGACGGTGGCGGGCTGCTGTCGGAGCGGAACTTCGACACCGTCGACGCGGCGACGGCATGGGCCGCGGAACGCGGCCACTCGGTGCTCGAGCTCGCCCTGGCCTGGTTGGCGGCGAAGCCGGTGGTCGCCTCGGTCATCGCCGGCGCCACTTCGGCCGCCCAGGTCCGCGCCAACGCGGCTGCGGCGACCTGGGTGCTGACGCCCGACGAGGCCGCCGAGGTGGACGCACTGGCGCCGCCACCCGGGGACTGACCCGGCAGACCGACCGCTGGCACCGTCGGCGGGGACGCCGCCGCCTCCGGGGGTCGGTGGACCCCGCGCCGGCGCGACAGGACCCCGGTCGGCGGGTGCCGGCCGGGGTCCTGGTCGCCGTCAGCCGTGGGTCAGTGGTTGCCCAGGCCGGCGATGGTGAAGTTGTGGCCCGGGCTGTTGTTGGCGATGTAGTTGGTGTTGCCCGTGAGGAACTTGCTGTGGTTGATGGACATGCTGCCGGCCGGGTCACCCGCACCGACGGCGTCGGACTCGAGCTCGAGGGCGTTGTACTCCCCGGTGATCGTGTCGTGGTTCACCAGGGCGCTGACGCCGTAGGGCTGGCCGGCGTACTGCAGGACGTCGATGCCCACACCCACGCCGCCCGGCCCGATGATGGTGTCCTTGGTGCTGGACACCGTGCCGTAGTTGATGCCGAGCCCGACGTCCCGGTTCCCGATCAGCTTGTTGCCCGAGAGCGCCACGTCCGGCGTGACCGGGAGCGCGGCCGCCGACGACTGGTAGTAGACACCCATGTCGTTGTTCGAGATGGTGGACCTGGTCAGCGTCGACCCAGCGCCCGGCTCGTAGAACAGCACGCCCGACGACTGGGTCTGGTTGAGGAAGTCGGGCCCGCAGGCAGGTTGGGCCACGACGTCGCACTCGTTGGCGGAGACGTTCACCCCCGAGAGCGTGCCCACCGCGCCGCAGTCCACCTCGATGCCGTTTTCGGCGATGTTGGTGGACGGGAGGTCACCGCGGCCGGTGATGGTGGTCGAGGACACCGACAGGGTGGACCCGACCGACGTGGCGACGATGCCGCTCTTCTGATAGCCGGTGATCGTGGCCCCGCTGATGGCGGCCGACGCCACCTGGCTGCCCGGCACGTTGCCCGGGCACGCGCTGGCCGGCGACCAGCCGACCTCCACACCGACCCCGCCCTGGCAACCCGTGTCCGAGGCCCCGACCGGGACGCCGGCACCGGCGATCTTGAGGGCCGGACCGCCCCGCACCGCCGGTCCGGAGCTGAACGACGAGCCCTGGCCCACGAAGATGGCGTAGAGGCTGTCGTAGCAGACGTTCGGGAAGAAGGCGGACACGGTGAAGTCGCCGAGCATGGAGACCGTCGCGTTGCAGATGGAGATCTCGTCCTGGGGTGCCTGGCCGCCGCTGGCGACCACTGCCTGGTCGCACGACGTGGTGGAGTCGGCCGGTGCCGCCGGCAGCTGGATGGTCACGGCGCCGTTGGCGACGAGCGAGATGTTCCCGGTGATGTCCAGCTGCTCGACATAGGTGCCGGCGCACACCTCCACGGTCCCGGACTCGGCCTGGGCGATGGCGACGGCCGCCTGGATCGAGGTGAAGCCCGGATTCGTGCAACTGGTGTTGGAGCCGACCGCCGCGGCCGCGTTGACCCAGACCTTCGGCCCGCCGGCCGGCTTGGCCGAGGCCGCCGCCGCCGGCAGGGTCAGTGCCGCCATCGACAGGGCGCCGGCGACCGCCGCCCTCAGGACACGACGTTTCCTCATCTGTTCCGCCTTTCGTCGTGCTCCCGCGCTGACAACGACATGCCCGTGGAACGACCGGGAGCAGTGTCTGTCTCGCCCCTGGGTGGTGCCGCTTACCAAGGGTTGTACCGCGCGCACCCACTTGTGACAATCCGTTGATCCGGCGTTCAGGCGCGATCAGGCACAGCCGGGCGCGCCGGCCGACGCGGTGCGTGGGCACCAGGTTGCTTTCCGTGGCGGAGGCCGGCAGGAGTCATCGGCGCCGGCCGCCGGCAGTGCGGACGCACGGGTGTGTTCCTGGGTAGCGTTGGCCCGTGACCAGACCAGGGCAGAGGGCCGGCACCTCGACCGTCCCGGTCGGTCGGGCCGCCGGCGGTCCCACGGTGCCGGACGGCCGCCGGTGAACGTCCTCGCCGTCGACCAGGGGACGTCCGGGACCAAAGCGCTCGTGGTGGGGCCCGACGGTGCGGTCCTCGGCGTGGCCGAGTGTCCCGTGCACCCGTCGGCCACGGGTGACGGCGCCGTCGAACAGGACCCGGCCGAGCTGCTGGCCTCCGTGATCGCCGCCGGCCGGGCCGCCATCGCCAGCGCCGGGGTGGTGGTGCACGCCGTCGGTCTCGCCAACCAGGGCGAGACGGTGCTGGTGTGGGACAGGGCCACCGGCGAGCCGCTGACCACCGCACTGTCCTGGCAGGACCGCCGCGCCACCTCGGTGACCGAGGGCCTGGAGGCCCAACGCGATCGGCTGGGCGCGCTCACCGGCCTGCCGCTCGACCCGTACTTTTCGGCACCGAAGATGGCGTGGCTGCGGCGGAACCGGACGACCGAGGGGGTGGTGACCACCACGGACACCTGGCTCGTCCACGCACTGACCGGCCGCTTCGTCACCGATGTCACCACCGCGTCGCGGTCGATGATCCTGGATCTCGACCGCCGCGAGTGGTCGGACGAGGCGGCCGGGATCTTCGGCCTGGACGCCGCCGACCTCCCCGAGGTGACCGGGTGCGCCGGCGACTTCGGCACCACGGCGGCGTTCGGCCCGCAGCTGCCGTTGACCGGTCTGGCCGTCGACCAGCAGGCGGCACTGGTCGGCGAGGGCTGCCTCGTCGCGGGGGCGGCCAAGTGCACCTACGGCACCGGCGCGTTCCTGCTGGTCACCACCGGCCCCGACGCTCGCCGGTCGACCCACGGCCTGTCCGCCTCGGTGGCCTGGGACGTGCCCGGGTCGACGGCCTACTGCCTCGACGGGCAGAGCTACACCGCCGGCGCCGCCGTGTCGTGGCTGGTGGGCATGGGGCTCCTGGCATCGGCCGAGGAACTCGACGCCGTGGCCGCCTCGGTGTCCGACGCCGGCGGCGTGACCATGGTGCCGGCCCTGGCCGGACTGGGTGCCCCGTACTGGCGCCCGTCGGCCACCGGCACCCTCGAGGGGCTCGGGCTCCACACCACGCCGGCCCACGTGGTGCGGGCCACCCTGGAGGGTCTGGCCGCGCAGGTGGCGGTGCTGGCCGAAGCGGCCGCCGACGACCTCGGCGGACCGCTCCTGGAACTGCGGGTGGACGGCGGCCTCACCCGTTCGGCGTTCCTGATGCAGCACCAGGCCGATCTGCTCCAGGTGCCGGTCGAGGTGTTCGCCTCGCCGCACGCCACCGCCCTCGGCGTGGCCGCCCTGGCCCGCACCGGGCTCGACCCGGCGGTCGGGCTCGACGGCCCCCGGCCCGAGCCGGCCGCCCGCTACGAGCCGCGTTGCGGCCCCGCGTCCGCCGCCGCGGCCCTGGACCGGTTCGCGGCGGCCGCCGACCGGGCCATCGAGGCCTCGGCGCGGGACGAACGGTGACACGGACCGGTCCGGGCGTATACGACGTCGCCGTGGTCGGCGCCGGCGTGGTGGGCTGCGCCATCGCACGCCGGCTCACCCTCGACGGTGCGTCGGTGGTGGTCCTCGACCGTGCGGGCGATGTCGGCGACGGCACCTCCAAGGCGAACACCGCCATCCTCCACACCGGATTCGACACGGTGCCGGGCACCCTGGAATCGCGCCTGGTGGCGCGCGGCCACACGCTGCTGGCGGCGTACGCCGAGGCCACCGGGATCGCGGTCGAGCGCTGCGGGGCGCTGCTGGTGGCCTGGGACGACGAGCAGGAGGCTTCGCTCCCCGGCCTGGCGGCCAAGGCCGCCGCCAACGGCTGCACCGACGCCGACGTGGTCGACGCCACCGAGGTCCGCCGGCGCGAGCCCCAACTGGGCCCCGGGCACCGCGGCGGGCTGCTGGTCCCCGGCGAGTGGGCGGTCGACCCGTGGTCGGTGTCGCTGGCGTTCGCCACCGAAGCGGTGGCGGCCGGCGCCGAGCTGCGACTCGCCACCCCGGTGACCGGCGCCACGCCCTGTGACGGCGGCGTCGAGGTGCGGGTGCCCGGCGCCACGGTGCGGGCCCGGTGGCTGGTCAACGCCGCCGGCCTCGGGGCCGACCTGATCGACCGGATGATGGGTCGGGCCGACTTCACCGTCACCCCCCGGCGGGGCCAGCTGCTGGTGTTCGACAAGTCGGCCCGGCGGCTGCTCACCCACATCCTCCTGCCGGTCCCGACGGAGCGGTCGAAAGGGGTGCTGGTCTCGCCCACCACCTGGGGCAACGTCCTCCTCGGCCCGACGGCCGAGGACCTCGAGGACCGCACCGACACCGCCACCACGGCGGCGGGGGTCGACCAGCTGCTCGCCGCCGGGCGGCGCATCCTCCCGGCGCTGGCCCACGAGGAGGTGACCGCCGCCTACGCCGGGCTGCGCGCCGCCACCGAGCACCGGGACTACCAGATCCGGTGCCACGTCGACCTCGCCTACGTCACGGTCGGCGGCATCCGGTCGACCGGCCTGACCGCGTCGCCGGCGATCGCCGAGCACGTGGCCGCGCTGCTGGCCGGTGCCGGGGCCCGCTGGTCGGGCCCGCCGGTCGACCCGGCGCCCCCGGCCATGCCCCCGCTGGGGGAGGCGCAGGTCCGGCCGTTGCGGGATCCGGAACGGATCGCCACCGACCCTGCCTACGGCACCGCGCTCTGCCACTGCGAGCAGGTCAGCCGTGGAGAGGTGCGCGACGCCTGTCACGGACCGCTGGCCGCCACCGGGCTGGGTGGGGTGCGGCGGCGCACCCGCGCCATGAACGGGCGCTGCCAGGGCAATTGGTGCGGGGCGGAGGTGGTGGCGCTGGTGGCCGAGCAGACGGGCACCGATCCGGCCGAGCTGACCCGGTCGACCCGGTGACCGGGCCGGCCGTCCTGGTGGTCGGGGCCGGACCTGCCGGGCTGTCCGCCGCACGCGAACTGGGCCGCCGGGGGATCGGTCCGGTGGTCGTCGCCGACCGCGAGGCGGTTCCGGGCGGTGTGCCGCGCCACTGCGAGCACGCCGGGTTCGGGCTGCAGGACCTGCGTCGCTCGTTGTCCGGGCCCGCCTACGCCCGCCTCCTCTCCCGCCGGGCCGAGGCGGGCGGCGCCCGGATCCTGCTGGCCACCACCGTCGTCGAGCTCGACGACGGTGGTGGTGTGACCCTGGTCGGCCCCGGGGGGATCGAGACGCTCCATCCCCGTGCCGTCCTGCTGGCGACCGGCGCACGCGAGCGACCCCGCAGCGCCCGGCTGGTCCCCGGTGACCGGCCGGCCGGCGTCTTCACGACGGGGCAGCTCCAGCAGTGGGTGCAGCGGGGTCTCCCGGTCGGGCGGCGTGCCGTGGTGGTGGGCGCCGAGCACGTGGCCTACTCGGCCCTGGTCACCCTCCGCCACGCCGGGGTGCCCACCGTGGCCATGGTCACCGACCTGCCCCGGCACCAGACGCTCCCGGCGTTCGCGGCGGCGACCCGGTTCGGGCTGCGGGTGCCGTTGCGGACCTCATCGCAGGTGGTCGGCCTCCTCGGTCACGGGCGCCTCGAGTCGGTGGAGGTGGAGGACCGGACCACCGGCCGGGTCGACCGGTTGGTGGCCGACACCATCGTGTTCACCGGGGACTGGGTGCCCGACCACGACCTCGCCCGCCGGTCCGGCGTCGAGCTGGACCCCGCCACCCGCGGCCCGTGGACCGACGGCGCCGGCCGGACGTCGCGACCCGGCGTGCTGGCGGCCGGCAACCTCGTCCATCCGGGCGAGACGGCGGGGATCGCCGCCCTCGGGGGTCGGGACGCGGCGCGTCGACTGGCGGCGACCTGGTCGGCCGCCGGTACCGTGGGGGCAGCCGCCGGGCTGGAGGTCGCCGTGTCGGGGGCCCTCCACTCCGTGGTCCCGGCCCGGGTGGACCCGGCCGATCCGCCGCACCGCCTGCTCCTGCGCACCACGGCCTTCGGTCCCGGCCGGCTGGTGGTGGCCCGCCAGGGCGGGGCCGAGGTCGGTCGCCACCGGCTGCGCCACGCCACGCCGAACCGGTCGCTGTCGGTGCCGGGCACCGTGGTGGTCCGGGCCGACCCGCTCGGCGGACCGGTGGAGCTGTCGCTGGTCTGATCGACGGTCGGGTCCCGTCAGCTCCCCGGGACCACCACCGGCCGCCTTGGTACGCTGGGTGGACATCCGATCCCGGGGGGGACCATGGCCGGCCTGAACTTCGCCGACATCTTCGAGACGGTCGTGGACACCACGCCCGACGCGCCGGCACTGGTGGTGCGGTCCACTGCGGGCGACGAGGTGCGGCTCAGCTTCGCCGAGCTCGATGCCCGGGCCAACCGCCTGGCCCACGCCCTGGTGGCCCAGGGGATCGGACCCGGGGACCATGTGGGGTGCCATCTCTACGACGGCAACCAGTACGTGGAGCTGACCCTGGCGGCGTTCAAGGTCCGCGCCGTGCCGGTCAACGTGAACTTCCGCTACGTCGACGAGGAGCTCGAGTACCTCTTCGACAACGCCGACCTGGCCCTGGTCGTCACCGAGCCCGACCTCGAGGTGCGGGCCCAGCGGGCGGCCAAGGCCCTCGACCGGCCCTGTGCGGTGGTGGTGGCGGACGACCGCTACGAGGACCTGCTGGCGGCCCACCCCGACGATCGTCCGCCTTCCGACGGGCGCGGTCCCGGAGACCTCTACGGGCTGTGGACCGGAGGGACCACCGGCATGCCCAAGGGGGTCATGTGGCGTCACGACGACATCTACCTGTCGGCCGTGGGTGGCAGCGGCAACGCCGCGCTCGGGATCGGGCCCGTGGCCGACCTCGACGACGTGGCCGCCCGGGCGGCCGGCGGCTACCCGCTGAAGGCCACGCTGACCCTGTGCCCGCTCATGCACGGTGGCGGGTGGTGGGTCGGGTTCACGGCGCTGCTCTCGGGGGCGACGCACGTGCTCATCCGCGACCTCGGGTTCGACCCGGGATTCGCCCTGCGTGTGGTGGCCGAGGAACGGGTCAACGTGATCATGACCATCGGCGACGCCTACGCCCGACCCATCGTGGACCACCTGGAGGCCCACGGGACCGAGGAGTTCGACCTGTCACCCCTCCTCGTCTACGGCTCCGGCGGCGCCATCCTGTCCCCGTCGGTCAAGGCGGCGCTGACCGGGCTGCTGCCCAACCTGCTCGTGCTCGACGCCTTCGGCGCCTCGGAGACCGGGGGCCAGGGCGCGCTGGTGGGCCAGAGCGACGACGGCGCGCCGGTGTTCGCCATGGACCCGTCCAACGTGGTGATCGCCGAGGACGGCACACTGTGCACCCCGGGCGACGGGCGCATGGGACTGCTCGCCACCACCGGCCACATCCCGCTGCGCTACTACAAGGACGAGGCCAAGACGGCGGCCACCTTCCCGGTGGTCGACGGTGTCCGCTACGCCGTACCCGGTGACCTCGCTCGGCTCCAGGCCGACGGGACCATCGCCGTCTACGGCCGCGGCTCGGTCTCGATCAACACCGGTGGCGAGAAGGTCTTCCCCGAAGAGGTGGAGAAGGCGCTGAAGAGCCACCCGGCGGTGTTCGACGCCACGGTGGTGGGCACCCCGAGCGAACGGTGGGGCTCCCAGGTGACCGCCGTGGTCCAGCTGCGCACCGGCCTCGGGTCCCGCCCCGACCTCGAGGAGCTGCAGGCGCACTGCCGGGGCCACCTGGCCGGCTACAAGCTGCCCCGCGACGTCGTCTTCGTGGACGCGGTGCGCCGGTCGCCGTCGGGCAAGCCCGACTACCGGTGGGCGAAGGACGTGGCCGTGGCCGCGCTGGAGGGCTCGGTCACGACGGGGTGACGGGCGGCGGGTCGGTCGCGCCGCCGCCGGTCTCCCGTGCGCCCAGGGCGTCGAGGATCCGCTCGATGGCGGCATCCTGGGCCTCGAGGTGGGCCTGGATCTGCAGGGCCTCGTGGAGCACGGCGTCAGCGTCGAGGTAGGTGGCCTCGGCCCGCTTGTCCGACGCCTCGGCCTGGACGTTCTGGCCGACGATGATGATCGGCAACAGGACCAGCTGCAGGAAGGTCTGGGCGATCCAGGCCACGAGGGCGATGAGGCTGACCGAGATCATCCAGCGCGGGAACGGGTGTCCGATCCAGCCGGTCATGTCGAGGATCGCCGGCAGCGACACCAGGGAGAGCATCGCGAAGAAGTACGCACTGGTCATGGTGCCGACGTTGGTGGTGATGCCCACGGCCAGCCGCTTGTTGAACCGCTGGTAGCCGGTGTCGGCCCGGTGCTGCTCGGCGACCTTGGCCGGTGACTCCGCCTGGCGCTGCTCGATCCGGGGGTGCGCCTGGTGCGAGAAGAGTGAGGACATGCACCGATGGTGCCACCGGGGCCCCGGCCGATCGGTGATGATGGCCGGGTGACCGAGTACCTGTTGCCCCGGTTGCCGGCCTCGGCGGGCGCGCTGCTCCACGACGGCGACGGCCGGATCCTGGTGCTGGAGCCGACCTACAAGTCCGGGTGGACCGTGCCCGGCGGGCAGGTCGAGGAGGACGGCGAGTCACCCTGGGAGGCCTGCCGCCGCGAGGTGCGCGAGGAGACCGGTCTGGAGGTCGTGTCGGGGCGCCTGGCGTGCGTGGACTTCCTCCACCCCCGTCCGGGCCGGCCCGGCGGCATGCGGTTCCTGTTCGACTGTGGGGTGGTGCCGGCCGCCGCCCGCGCCGGCATCGTGGTGCAGGAGGGCGAGATCGCCGACCACCGGTGGGTGACGCCGGCCGAGGCCGACCGGCTGCTGAGCGGCCCGGTCGGGAGGCGGGTGTCCCGGGCGCTCGGTGCGACCGGGACCTGCTACCTGGAGGACGGGCGGCCGGTCGACGGCGTCGGCCGCTGACCGGCGCCGGCCGCCCCGGGTGCGTCCAGGCCGGCCACGAGGCGGGCCAGCGCGGGACGCACCAGGTCCGACTCGCGGGTGGCGGCGAACCAGGGTTCGGGCGGGACCACGCCGCCCACCGGGAAGACCTCGACCAGCGTGCCCGAGGCCAGCCCCTCGGCGCAGGCGTAGGCCGGCAGGAGACTGATCCCGATGCCGCGGGCCACGGCCCCGGCCACCGAACGCAGGTCGGGCGCCACCAGCCGCAGGTCGCCGCCGAAGGCGCGCCCGAGGGACGCCTGCCAGAACCGACGGGTCCGCGGCAGCTCGGCGCTGTAGGCGACCCAGGGCACGCCGGCCAGGTCGGCCCCGAGCGCCCCGAGCGTGCCGGTCACGACGGGCGGGTTGCCGGCCGGGGCCACCAGGACGAACCGGGTGACGCCGAGCGGTCGGACGGCGAGCCCGCGCCGGCCGGGGTCGGAGGTGGTCACCGCCACGTCGAGCTCCCCCCGACGCAGCAGGTCGAGGAGCTCGCCGTCGGCGCCGAACCGGATGGTCAGCGGGTCGGCGCCCGGTGCGGTCCCGGGCACCACCGCGTAGCTGCAGTACTCGGGGGAGGAGCCGAACCGCAGTACCCCGCCACCCGACCGCAACGCGCCGCCGTCCAGCCCGGCCAGGACCGGCTCGAGCCGGTCGAGGGGGTCGACGACGGTGACGTACAGGTCGCGGCCCCGGCGGGTCGGCTCGACCCCGTGGGGACCCCTGACGAACAGCGGGGTGCCCACCGAGCGCTCGAGCGTGCGCAGCTGCTGGCTGGCCGCCGGCTGCGACAGGCCCCGCAGTGCGGCGCCGTCGGTGACCGATCCGCTGCGGTAGATGGCCACGAACGTCCGGAGCCATTCGGCCGATGCCATAGGCGCAGCTTATGTCAGACAGAGTCGAAGATGAATTGCAACTAGCCGGGACGGGGCCCATGCTGGGCAGATGCCCGATACCACCTACTCCCACGGCCACGGCGACGGCGTCCTGCGCTCGCACCGCTGGCGCACCGCCGCCAACTCGGCCGCCTACCTGCTCCCACACCTGAGCCCCGGCACCGAGCTCCTCGACGTGGGGTGCGGTCCGGGAACCATCACCTGTGACCTGGCCCGGGCCGTCTCCCCCGGACGGGTGGTCGGGGTGGACTCCGCCGAGGTCGTGGTGGCCGAGGCCCGCGACCGGGCGGCCGACGTGCCCGGCGTCACTTTCGAGGTGGCCGACCTGTTCGCCCTGCCCTACGCCGACGACTCGTTCGACGTCGTCCACGCCCACCAGGTGCTCCAGCACGTGGCCGACCCGGTCCGGGCCCTGGTCGAGATGCGTCGGGTCTGCCGGCCGGGTGGCCTGGTGGCTGCTCGCGACAGCGACTATCCCGCGTTCACCTTCGCTCCGGCCGAACCGGAGCTGACCCGGGCCATCGCCGCCTACGGCGAGCTGACCCGGGTGAACCGCGCCCACTGGGACGCAGGCCGCCACATGCTGGGCTGGGCCCACGCCGCCGGGTTCACCGACGTGGCCGCATCCGCCTCGGTGTGGTGCTTCGCGTCCGACGAGGAGCGGACCTGGTGGGGCGGACTGTGGGCCGACCGGTTCGCCGACTCGCCCATGGCCGACCAGCTCCTGGCCAACGGGATCGCCGACCGGGACGACCTCGAGGCGTTCGCCGGGGGATGGCGCCGGTGGTCGCGCTCCCCGGACGGCTGGTTCGCCGTGCTCCACGGCGAGATACTGGCCACCGTCTGATCCCCTCGCCGGGTCCCGGGATCAGCCCCGGTCGGACAGTGCGGCCAGGAAGCGGTCCGGCGCCTCGACCATGGGATAGTGGCCGACGCCGTCCAGTCGGACCACCCGTGCATCGGGCCGTGCCTCGGCCAGGCGGTCGGCCATGGCCGGCACGGCGATCGGGTCGTCGGTCCCCCACACGACCACGAGTGGCGACGGGTGGTCGACGAGGGGCGGGGTGAACCTCGCCTCGTGCTGCCGGCGCTCCTCGATGTAGCGGGCCAGCCGGGCGAGGAGCCGCTCGCCCTCCAAGGTCGCGATCATCGCCCACTGGGCGTCGAGCTCGGCAGCGCCGATGTCGGCGTCGGGCCCGAAGGTGGCCGCCAGCCCGACCAGAACGCCGTCACGTCCGAGCAGCCCGGCGGGCAGCCGCTCGTCGGGGAGCGACTCGAGCAGCCGCTGGCCCTCGCTCAGCTGCACCAGGTCCATGAACACCGTCCCGTTGGTGAGGGCCCGGTCGGTGACCTCCACGTCCCATTCGCCCTCGAGTTGGCGGGCGAGCAGCTCGCCGGCCACCGTGTCGCCGATGTCGTGGCTGAGCAGTCCCAACCGGTCGATGCCGAGCTCGGCCACCACCGCCACGGCCAGGTCGGCCTGGTCGACCAGCCGGTAGGGCCGGTCGGGCTTGTCCGACAGTCCGAACCCGAGGTAGTCGAACAGGACCACCCGCCGGTCGCGGGCCAGCCCGTCCACCACCCGGTGGAAGTCGAACGACGAAGTGGGGAAGCCGTGCAGGACCAGCAGCGGCGGTCGGGCCACCGGACCGGTGGCGGGCAGGTCCACGGTGAAGATCCGGTATCCCTCGAGGACCAGGTGGCGACCCCGGGCCCGCCACGCCTCGGCGAGGGCGTTCACCCCGGTCGGCTCACGGCAGGAGCCGGGTGCGGAACAGGTCGAGGACCTGGTCCAGCGCCTCGCGGGTGGGCGTGCCCGGACGGTCGTCGAGGTCCTCGGTCAGGACCGAGTGGGCACCCTTGCGGTGTCCGTGCGGATTGCCGGACGAGGAGTCCAACTCGACGCCGACGAACCCGTCGCCGAGCAGGGTGCGCAGGGCGGCGAACCGCTCGGGGGGCGATGCCTTGTCCCCGGTGAAGCGCAGACCGAGCACGCAGACCCCGGCGGCCACCCGCTCCACCACCGTGGCCACGTCGGCGTCGCTGATCCCCAATGCCTGGCGGTGGGTCCGATTGACCGGGAACGGGAGGGACGGTTGGCTGAGCACGGGGGCGACCACCACCGGGTCGACCATCATGGCCAGCGCGAACCCGCCGGTCAGGCACATTCCGACGGCACCGACTCCCGGACCGCCGCACCGCTCGTGCTCGGACCGGGCGAGGGCGCGCAGCCACGTGGTGATCGGGCTCGTCCGGTCGAGGGCCAGGACGGTGAACTCCTTGGACACGCAGGCCTTGGTGATCGACTCCAGGATGTAGGGCATCGACGGGTCCCGTCCGTCGTCGCCGAACACGCTCGGCATGACCGCGGTGCACCCGATCCCGGCCACCATGCGGGCGAACCGGGCGACGCTGGGGGTGATCCCGGGGATCTCGCTGATGATGATGACCGCCGGGCCGGACCCGAGGCGGTAGACGGTGCGGGTCGCCCCCTCAGCGGTGAATTCCGATCGTTCGAAGTCCTCCAGGGTGTCGGTCATGCCAGGACGCTATCGCCGCGGGCCCCGCCATGGCGGGTGCGACGGTCAGGCGAGCGCCAGTGTCACCACCACCGGACGGTGGTCCGAACCCGACGCCGCGGCCACCCGCGCGTCCACCACGCTGACCGCGGGGGTGACGAGGATGTGGTCGAGCTGGCTGTGTGGCCGGTGGGAGGGCCAGGTCCGGCCGATGACCGCCCGCCGCCACCCGGTGAAGAACGACGACGCCGGCGGGCCCCACATGTTCATGTCGCCGGCCAGCAGCGACGGCGTGTCGAGCGGGGGGAGGAGCCGGGCCAGCCGCCGGTACTGGGCAGGCGACAGGTGGGTGATGTGGGACATGTGGGTCCCGTGGACGACGAGCTCCTGTCCGTCCAGGTCGGTCGTGCACCGCACCGCGGCCCGCCCCGCCGGGTCACGCCGGAGCTTGCCGAGGTCGAGGACCCGGGGGTCCCGGCACGCCACCCGGGCCAGCAGGGCGACGCCCCACCGTCCGTGCTGTGCGGTGCGCCCGTGGGGGCCGGCTGGCACCTTCCACTTCTCCTGGTCGAGCCAGAGCGTCTTGCGCACCTGGCCGACGGCCGGACCCCACCGTCGGCTGCCCGTGGTCACCGGCTCGTACAGCCGGCCCGTGGCCAGGGTCGCCTCGGCCACGACCGTGTAGCCGAGCCGGGCGGCGACCAGTGCGGCGGTGCCCGGTGTGCCGTCGTCGGGCGTCCACGCCTCCTGCAGGATCAGCACGTCGGCGTCGAGGGCCTCGCACTCGTCGAGCAGGTCGAAGGGGCGGCCCCAGCCGTCGACGCCCATGTGGACGTTGAAGCTGGCCACGCGCAGCATCGGCCTGCGGTTCCCGGCGCCGGCCGGACCCGGGTCCGTCACGCGGTCAGTGCCGGCCGAGTTCGGCGGCCCGCGCCCGCAGTTCGTCGCGGAAGTCGGGGTGGGCGATCTCGACCAGCGCGGCCGCCCGCTCGCGCACCGTCCGGCCCGACAGGTCGGCCGACCCGTACTCGGTGATCACCACGCCGGTGTGGTGCCGGGGCGTCGACACCACCGACCCCTCCGGCAGCACCGGCACGATCCGTGACCGGGTCACGCCGTTGGACACCGCTGTCGACCGCAGGCAGATCAGCGAATGGTCGTCGATCCGCATCTCGGCGCCGGCCACGAAGTCCTCGTGGCCCCCCACCCCCGAGATCTGACGTCCCTCGATGTTGTCGGCCACCACCTGGCCGTACAGGTCGACGCTGAGGGCGCCGTTGATCGACACGAAGGCGTGGTTCTGGGCGATGACCGTAGGGTCGTTGACCACCTGGACCGGCACGAAGGCCACGTCGGCGTTGCCGTCGAGCCAGGCGTAGAGCTCCGACGACCCGAGCGCGAACGTCGTGATCGACACACCGTTGAACAGCCGCTTGGCGTCGTTGGTGACCTTGCCGGCCTCGTGCAGCTTCATCAGGCCGTCGGTGAACATCTCGGAGTGGACGCCGTAGCCGCCACCGGGACCCTCGGCGAGCTTGGTGGCCACCATGTTGGGCACCGCCCCGATGCCGATCTGGAGGGTGGCGCCGTCGGTCACGAAGGAGCGGGCCACCTCGGCGATCGCCTCGTCGATCTCGTCGGGGGCCGGCTGGGGCAGCGTGAACGGTGCGCCCGAGGCCTCGACGACCACGTCCACGATGTCGAGAGGCAGGGTGTTGGTGAAGTCGGGGGCCAGCGAGCAGGTGCGGGGCAGGTTGGGGTTGACCTCGACCACCAGGAGCCGGTCGGGGTCGCGCCCGGCCAGGAGCAGCTCCTCGTAGGTGGCGCCCAGGTGGAGCGACAGGTTGACCTGTCCGTCCTCGGGCGGCGCGGCCAGCACGGTCATGACCCGCGGGTCGTAGCGGCGCAGGATGGGCGCGAACTGCCGGAAGCCGCCGGGCACCAGCTCGATGTTGGCCCCCGCTGCCAGCATCATCCGCTCCGCCGGACCGAAGAAGCCGCAGCGGTAGGTGACGTTCGGATGGGAGAGCACCGGGTAGAAGCCGAGCAGCAGGGCGCCCCCGAACGTGAGGTCGACCCAGTCGTCCCGGTCCCCCAGCGCAGCCAGGAAGGCGTCGGGGTTGGCGGGGCCGAGCCCGAACCCCACGGCGTCCGTGGTGCCGATGGTCCGGGCCGCCTCTTCGGGTGTGCAGTACCTGGGGGCCATGGGCACAGTGTGGCACCCGCCGCCGTCCACGGTGAGGGCAGAAGGTCATGATCCGGCCGCCGGGAGCCGATCGCCGGGCCTGGCAGGCGTGACGACGCGCCCCGCTCGGGGATGGGAGCATGGGCCGATGCGCTTCGACACCCAGCTGGCCGGACTCGAGGACGCCCCTGCGCACGCCCGCAGGCTCGAGGCCATGGGCGTGGACGGGGCGTTCACCTTCGAGGGTCCCCACGACGTGTTCACCCCGCTCGTGCTGGCGGCGGGTGCGTCCACCACGCTCGAGCTGGCCACCAACGTGGCCATCGCCTTCCCCCGCAACCCGGTGCAGCTGGCCCACCAGGCCTGGGACCTGCAGCTGCTGTCGCAGGGGCGGTTCACCCTCGGGCTGGGCAGCCAGATCCGGGCCCAGGTCGAGAAACGGTACGGGGCCGGGTTCGACCGCCCCATCGCCCGCATGCGCGAGCTGGTCGGCGCGCTGCGGGCGATCTTCGCCACCTGGGAGACCGGTGCGCGGCTCGACTTCCGGGGCGAGTTCACGTCCCACACGTTGATGCCGCCCATGTTCAACCCGGGCCCGCACCCCTACGGCCTCCCGCCGATCGCCCTCGGCGGGCTCGGCCCCCAGATGGTGTCGCTGGCCGCCGAGGTGGCCGACGGGCTCCTGGTCATGCCCTTCAACACGGCGTCCCACTTCCGCAGCCGCACCCTGCCGGCGGTGGCCGAGGGTCTGGCCCGTGGCGGACGCACCCGCGACGACCTCACCCTGTCCGGCGAGGTGATCGTGTGCTGCGGACGCGACGAGGCCGAACTGGAGACGGCCCGGCTGGCCGGCCGGTGGCTGCTGTCGTTCTACGCCTCGACGCCGGCCTACCGGCCGGTGCTCGAGGTCGAGGGGTGGGAGGAGCTCCAGCCCGAGCTCAACGCCCTCACCAAGGCGGGGCGCTGGGACGAGATGCCCGGCCGGATCGACGACACCATGCTGGCCACCCTGGCCGCGGTGGGCTCGCCCGCCGAGGTGGCGGCCGACATCGTCGACCGGTTCGGCGGTCTGGCCGACCGGGTCGGGTTCTACACCCCGTACCTGGTGGCCGACGACACGCTCGGCGAGCTGGTGGACGCGCTCCGCCACGCCGACCGCCCCGAGGCGTACCGGCCGACCCCCGCCCCCGCCTGACCCACGACCCGCCCGATCCCGCGCACGACCAGGAGGAGCCATGACCGATCCGACACCCGCCGGCTACGACGAGTTCGGCCTCTTCCACGAGAACGCCGCCGAGGTGGGGCTCCCCTTCGACCGCCCCCCGGTGGTCCGACGGGAGTTCCGCGAGGTGGCGCCCGGGCGACGGGTCAGCGCGCTGGTGTGGGGTGAAGCGCGGCCCGAGCTGGTGCTGCTCCACGGCGGCGGCCAGAACGCGCACACGTGGGACACGGTGGCGCTGGCGCTCGACCGGCCGCTGGTGGCCGTCGACCTCCCCGGCCACGGCCACTCGGACTGGCCCACGGAGTCGGCCTGGCTGGACCCGGCGTCGATGGCCGACGACGTGGCCCGGGTGATCGCCGACCTGGCCCCCGCGGCCCGGGCCGTGGTCGGCATGTCGCTCGGCGGAGCGACCGCGATCGCCCTGGCCACCCGGCACCCGGGGCTGGTGTCGCGGCTCCTCCTGGTGGACATCACCCCGGGGGTGACCGGCGACAAGACCTCCGACATCGCCGCCTTCCTGTCCGGCCCCGAGACGTTCGCCACCTTCGACGAGATCCTCGAGCGGACCGTCCAGTTCAACCCGACCCGTTCGGTGACGTCGCTCAGGCGTGGGGTGCTGCACAACTCGGTCCAGCTCCCGGACGGCACCTGGACCTGGCGGCACCAGGTGGGGCGCCCGGCCATGGAGCCCGGACTGCACGTCGAGCGGGCGGACAACCTGATGCAGTGGGACGCCCTGGAGCGCATCGGTGTCCCGGTGCTGCTGGTGCGCGGGGCACGGTCACCGGTGGTGGATGACGAGGACGAGGCCGAATTCCGACGGCGCCGGCCGTCCGACGCGGTGATCGTGGTGGCCGATGCCGGCCACAGCATCCAGGGCGATCAACCGCTCGAGCTGGCCAGGCTCATCGAGGGGTTCGTCGCCGGCGGGTGAGCCCGCCCCGGACGGCGGCGTGCACCGGCCGGTGAGCCGGACCAGGGGATGTGGGACTTAGGTCCCGAGTACCCGTTGGACCCGGTAATTCGTGCTGCGTTCAGCTTGAGTTCACCGTCCGTTCAGATGCCCTGGGTATGTTCGCAGGTGGGAGGGGTGGCGCTGCCCGCGGAGCGGACGGCGTCGGTTCCCACGATGACGGAAGGCGACGCACACATGACCAATCGCAACACGGACAACGGACGACGGAGCCGGAGGGCGGCCCCCCTGGCGGCCATCGGCCTGGCGGCGGCAGCGCTGCTCACGGCCTGCAGCTCGTCCTCATCCACCCCGACGACCACCACCGCCCCCCCCGGCGGCACGCTCTCGGCTGACAATGCGGCGTTCCTGGCCGCCGACCTGAAGGCCCCGGCCGGCTCGCTCAACGCGTCGGGCTCGACGTTCGTCCAGCCGTTCTTCACCTCCGCCTTCTACGCCTACACCGGCAAGAACCAGGGCCTCCAGGTCAACTACCAGGGCGTGGGCAGCGGCGCCGGCATCACCGCCTTCCAGACCGGTACCGTCGCCTTCGCCGCCTCCGACGTGCCCATGGGTGCCTCGGACCTGGCCAAGATGCCGGCCAACGCGGGCCCGGTCGTCCAGATCCCCGACATCCTGGGTGGCGTCACCATCTCCTACAACCTCCCCGGCGTGTCCGCGCGTCTCAAGCTCGACGGCCCGACGTTGGCCGGCATCTTCGACGGCACCATCACCATGTGGAACGCCGCGCAGATCGCCGCCCTCAACCCGGGTGTGACCCTGCCGGCCCACGCCATCACCCCCGAGGTCCGGGCCGACAGCTCGGGCACCACCTACATCTTCACCGACTACCTGAAGTCGGCCAACCCGACGACCTGGACCCTGGGCACGTCCAAGACCATCGCCTGGCCGTCCGCCGCCGTGCAGACCCCGAAGAACTCGGGTGTGGCCGCTTCGATCAAGGCGACGCCGTACTCGATCGGGTATGTCGAGCTGTCGTACGCCATCCAGAACAAGTTCTCGTATGCGGCGATCAAGAATGCGGCCGGTAATTTCGTCGTCCCCAGCCTCAACACGGTGGCCGCCGATGCCAACCAGAAGACGTCGGTGTCCGCCACCGACTTCTCGATCGTGAACGCCCCCGGCGCCACCAGCTACCCGATCTCGGGCTACAGCTGGGCCATCCTGCTGCAGAAGCAGACCAGTGACACCACCGGCGCACAGGTCGTGAAGGTGCTGGACTGGACCACGCACACCGGCGGCGGCCAGGACCTGGCTGCCGGCCTCGACTACGTGGCCCTGCCCCCGGCGGTGCAGAACCAGAACCGCACCCAGCTCCTGACGGTGACCGGGACGACCGGCCAGGCCCTGCTGACCAAGTGACACCGGAGGCGCCGGGCCTCCGGTCCACCGTGGTGACCGACCTCCCGTCCGCGGGGTGACCGTCGTCGACCCAGCTGTCGGCGCCGGCCCCCGGCGGTCCCGGGGGTTCCGGCTGCCCGACAACGGCTACCGGGCGGCGCTGGCGGTGGCGGCGGCCGCGGTGGCCGCACTGGCCGCCTGGTTCCTGGTCTCGATCGTCATCCAGGCCAAGCCGGCGTTCTCCACGCTCGGCTTCTCCTGGATCTTCCAGAAGGTGTGGGACCCGGGCCACGGCAGGTACGGGCTGCTGCCGTTCATCCTCGGCACGCTCGAGGTGACCGCCATCGCCGTGGTGCTGGCGGTGCCCATCGGGCTGGGTGCGGCCCTGGCCCTCGCCTACCTGGTGCCTCGGCACACCAGGTCGGCGCTGTCGACCACGGTGGAGCTGCTGGCCGCCATCCCGAGCGTCGTCTACGGCCTGTGGGGACTGGTCGTCCTCGCTCCGGTCTTCCGCAACTACGTCGAGCCGTTCCTCTCGTCGGCACTGGGGTGGACCGGCCTGTTCAACGGGCCGAATCAGGGTGTGGGCCTCCTGCTGGCCGGCACCATCCTGTTCGTCATGATCCTGCCCACCATGGTCGCCATCTCGCGCGACGTGCTGGCCGTGGTGCCGAACGAGCAGGTCGAGGGGGCCATGGCCCTGGGCGCCACCCGGTGGCAGGTGCTGCGCAAGGTGGTGGTCCCGGGCGCCCGCACCGGGCTGCTCGGCGCCTTCACCCTGGCCACCGGGCGCGCCCTCGGGGAGACGGTGGCGGTCGCCCTGGTCATCGGCAACTCGCCGTACATCGCCCACTCGATCAAGTCGCCGGCGGCCACCATCCCGTCGCTCATCGTGAACAACTTCGGCGAGTCCACCGGCACCGAACTGTCCGTCCTGTTCGGAGCCGGCCTGGTGCTCCTGGTCATCGGCATCGCCGTCAACTCGGTGGCCCGGTGGCTCGTGTGGTCCACGGCCGGCAGCAACGTCGGGGCGGCCGCCCGATGACCGTCGCCACCAGCCTGCCTGCCGACCCGATCATGGAGCGCCGCCACGCCGTGCAGGCCGCCGCCGCTGATCCCCTCGGGCACCGTCGAGTGGGTGAAGAAGTCGGGGTTCCACGCCGGCAGTCCCTTGGCCACCACGTAGACCACGACGGCCACC
>Ga0209698_10001841_pt1 | contig 24381 bp, 21 predicted proteins | sample LitLauG_LLR_2012_FD_187203 | JGI IMG/M metagenome (GOLD analysis project Ga0209698, IMG submission 187203) | Freshwater sediment microbial communities from Pennsylvania, USA - Little Laurel Run_MetaG_LLR_2012 (SPAdes) (version 2) | ecosystem: Environmental > Aquatic > Freshwater > Creek >... | reverse complement strand
AGAGTTCGCGTTGAATTCGAGATGCCTTCGAGCGTGTCGGCGTACTTCCATTCGTCGGCTGCCATGACGTAATACGCAACTCGCTTCTTCAGGAATTCCGGCTTCGAACCACTTTTTAACGTCCAGTCATACCAATCGGTGTGCAGCTTGTTCATGTCGAGGATGCTGGCATCGCCAAAGGTCAGACCTCCCACGTCCTTTTTGGGCGAACGCGTACCCGCGTGGTCCCATGGGCCGATGATCAGATAGTGCTGCGCCTTCGCGGCATCCGTCCCATATTGCATGTGGTTGTGGTAATACGTGAAAGCGCCGGCTTGGTCCCCGTCGTAGCTGCCGGTGATGGTGAGAATCGGGATATGGATCGCGCGATACTGTTCAGGGGTAATCGCCAAACTCTGCCACACCGAATCGACCGACGGATGGCTCAACCACATCTGGAATGTAGGCGAAGGAATCCCCACGATCTGATCCAGATCCTTAAAAGGGCGATGCTGGGAATACATCTCCGTAAACTTCGATGTCCAGAAGGAAGATTCACCAAATAGATTCTCGTTGCTGGTCACGCCGCTCGTGAACGTCAGCCATTGAATGTCGTAAGAACCGAAGACATTTTTGAACATGGGGAAATCCACGCCGGCATGCGCAGAGGCAACCGGCACCACCGTAGCCAGATGCTCCGGAGCCTCGCGCAGAGTCATCCACTGATCGAAGCCCGCGTAGGAACCACCCCACATCGTCACTTTGCCATTGCACCAGGGCTGGCGCGCGAGCCATTCCACGATGTCGTGGCCGTCGTGCGGCTCCTGCAGGAAGGGCTCAAACTTCCCTTCCGAGTTGCCGCGTCCGCGCACGTCGACGAGCGCAAACACATAGCCATGTTGGGCAAAATAGTAGGCGCGAGAGTGATAGTTGTCGCTGATGTATGGCGTGAGTTCGAAGATCACCGGGACAGGATCTTTCTGTCCCTGCGGCCGGTACACGGTCGCGTTGAGGCGAACGCCATCGCGCATGGGGATCTTCACCGCCCACATCAGGTCTACAGGTTTCGGGGTTTCATCCTTTTTGTCTTTGTCGGCTTGTTGGGCGGAAAGATAGACAGAGAAAGCAAGAAGGCAGATGGCAAGACGTCGGCACTCGTACATGTGAAAGGACCTCGCAAAACGCAGGAAGTCTAGCATCCGGCCACGTCAAAAGGAAAACCATGCCCCGTTAGCCAGGCGGATTACCACTTGTTGAACAACGGAGAGCGCATTCCAGAACTTCAGGCAAAAATCGGTAATTTCGGCCAAAAAGCGAATAAAGCGTTCAGGCACGTCAGTAACTTTTTCTGGCCCCGTAGGGCGGTTAACCTAGCGACGAACGTTCGCTTGGGGGAGTGTCGATGGGAGACCGTTACTATCTTTGGGTCGCGGCTCGTCTAGTGGCAGGCGTGGCCATTGTCGCGTGGGCCGCGAGCTTCATCGGAACCGGGACCGGGGAAAAAGAATTCCAGAAGACGCTGGACGCGATGAAGCAGGTCCAGAGCTTTCGCGAAGCCTACACCGCCAACAATTCCATCCAGCATAACGAAATGTTGTGGGAAGTCGACTGCACCCACAACGTTCTCCATCACCATCTTCATATTGTGAGCAAGACCGATCCTCCGTCAGAGATGGAGATGGATGACACGAATATTGCTGGCCGAGAGTACCAGCACAAGTCGGATGGTACCTGGCTTCCCATGCAGTCATGGAGTACGAGCGGTTCCGCACGAGGATACTGCGGTCAACTCGCCCAAGGCGACGATAGCGGCCTTCTGCCGCAGATCGCCACCATGATCAAGCGCGGGATCATTCAGAAGGGTGACAAGAAGACGGTCAACGGCGTCCGGTGTCGCGAGTGGAAAGTAACGCTGAAGGGCGGCATGCAAGGGCTGGAGCACGACACGATCTGTATTGGCCTGGAAGATCGTCTTCCTTACGAGATGACGGTGGACTGGGAAGGTTCGCGCGCCATGTTCTCCGATTACAACACACCGCTCCAGATCGATGTACCGGACGCTTCCGTGCAGCCAGCCAGCGCTCAAAGCACGACCTCAAACTAACAGGAAGGCTCATGAGATCCCAAATCATCTCGGAAAAACACACTCTACTTCGAATCGTTGTGGCCTCGACGTTCGTCCTTGCCATTGGCCTAGCCGCGAACGCACAGCAGGGCGGCTCTCTGGCCGACACGGCGCGCCAGATTCGCACACAAAAGCAGGGGCAATCGCAGACGCAAGGCCAAGCCCAACAGTTCGCCGATGAGTTGTCGGAAGATCAGTCCGACAACGGGGCGCCCGGTGGATTCAAGACTTACAACGCTGGCGGTTACAAGGTCTGGGTGCCAGCCCCTTACCACATGGATGGGAATGACGCCGCGGGTCCTGTACTCTCCGGCCCGATGAACAATGGCAGACATCTGATGGTGCTTCTTGGAACACCGGTTGTGGCGCACTTTGAAAACAACGACACAGCATTCCAGGAGACAGCGCTCAAGTTCGCGCATCTCTACGCCGATCAGGCCAATTGCACCAAAGGCACCGTCGCCGGCCATGATGCATATCAATGCGGGCTGGCGGTAGCCAATCTACTCGGGCAGAGAGTCACCGGAAATGCCGTCTTTGTACGAAGCTTGGGCAACATCTATCCGGTCTTCTGTGTGACTCCGTCGGATAGCAATTCGCGTGACTTCATCAATACCACTCCGACCTACTACAACAAGGCGTGGGCAGAGAAATCTCTCCAGAAGGAAACCGAAGACATAAAGAAGACCCTGCTGGGATGCGACACGGTCTTCCAGTCGGTTCATATCCCGGAGGGGATATCGGCCCAGAAATCGGCGGCAAATATCGCAAGTGCCGCTCCAGTTCCACCGTCTCGACCTGATGCAGGTCCGGCGACAATCGCGGGCAGTTCTGACGGAACGACCGAAGCCGCGCACGGTTCCCTGCCCACATCGATGCAGACACCCATGGGCGCAAGCGGTTCACTGCCTCCCGGCGTGAAAGTACAAGCATTCACCTACTGCGCCACGGCGCGGGATTGTTTTGACGCTTCTGTGCTGGTTCCGACCGACGCTCAACTTCTCAGTTCAGACTGCAAGCAGTATGTCTTCGAGACGAAGATCCAGGGGCAAGCGTTTCTGCTACTGGCTGGGACCAATTCTTGCGCCGGACGGAACCCAAACGATGCCAACCTTGTCCGGTGGAATCAACTCGTGCTGCCGGAGACACAGCGGGCCCCGGGAACCGCATCCACAGTAACGACATTGCAAGGCACGGTCGACGGAAAACCGGCCGTCATCACTACCATGCGGTTCAAGAAGGGATTGGAATACTGGATGGGCAAGAGGGCGGAGGTCGACAGCAACGGAGTTCAACTCGTGGTGGGCTGCATGGGGCCGAGAGAGCATTTTGCCGACGCAGACTCGGTCTGCTCGGCGCTGATTGATTCTTTGCGATTACCATGACGCCGTTCCGTTACGCCTTATTCGCCGCGTCGATTGCATTGGCAGGCACATTTGCCCTCGCACAGGACTCCGCTGCGCCGGACTCTCTGGGCGATCTGGCCCGCCAGACGCGCGCCCAGCACGCCGCGCAAGACAATAAGGACAATAAGGCGCAAGCTCTTGTCGACGAGATGCAACAGGAGCAGGAGGCGGCCGACAACGCTCCGCTCGGCTTCAAGAATTACGATACCGGCGAGTACCGAATTTTCGTACCGAATCCCTACAGCCTCGAAGGACGGGAGCCGGGCGGCGGGGCCATTCTCCTCGGCTCACGTCTGGGGATAACGAATACAGAAGTCGTGGCGGGTAAGCCAATTCCCATCCCGCCGAATTTGAATGACAGCAATCTCGCGAATTGGGTCCGGCAAGTCGCGCAACGCTACTCGCAGGGAACATATTGCTCGCCAACCACTCTGGGATCTCGAAAAGCGTTCCGCTGCGGCGTGAGCAAGGCTTACCTGCTCGGGCATGACGTTTGGGGGACGATGGAAATCGTGGTGGCCTCAAACAATGTGATTCCCATTATGTGCGTCAGCCCGGACGACCTGAACAACTGCGTCACCTATAACGCCTACGGATATCAGACCTGCGGTAACAGATACCCCTCGTGGGAAGAAGTGAAGAGGCAGCAAGCGGCGGTACAGACACGGTATCAGGACGAGCGCACCACCTCGCAGATGTGCGATCAGATCATTTACCCATCGATTCAGTTAAAGGAAGATATCGTCGTGCACCCCGCTTCCATTGCGGAAGGCAAGGCGCAGAAGCCGACACAACCGGTGCCGCAGGATGCAACCGTAACAGCCTCGGGAACACAAGGCCCATCGCTGGCGGAATTGGCGCGGCAGACACGGCAGGCTCCGCACGGCAAGGCCCAGGCAACGCTCGACAATGCCGAAGGAAAAGATCTCGCACCCGCGGGGTTCCAATCGTTTGTCGTGCAGTATTGCCAGAATCCGCAGCAGTGTTCGGAAGCGACGGTCGTCATCCCGGAGAAGGCCGAAGTCGTTTCGCGCATTAACGGTCAACACATTTTCAAGACCATGCTCAACGGCGATGCTGTGATGTTGTACGCAGGCCTGGCGGACGTCAACAGTCCTTACCGCGGTATGACCGATCACGACTACATGCGCATCCGCGACGTAGCCAACTCGAATGGATGGTCGCGGGAAAAGGCCGAAGGCATCAGCACACAAGAGTTGACGATTGATGGGCATCCGGCCCTGATGACGCGCTTCCGTTATCAGCGAGACTCGCAGACTTGGTGGGTTGGAGAACGCGCGCTGATTCAAGTGAAACGGTATCCCTACGATCCGGGCTACCAGTTTATGGTTGGGTGTACCGCTCCAGAGCAGCGCTTCGCTGATGCCGAAGTATTGTGCACGACGCTGGTGAATTCGTTGCGACTGCAATGACGACACTTTGCCGGACATTCCGGGTGTGCAGTGCGCTCGTTCTAGTGAGCGGAGGCCTTTGGGCGCAGGATGCCGCGCCCTCCCTTGGAGACGTCGCACGAAGCGCGCGCAAAGAGCGATCCTCCGCCACTCATGCCCCAGCCAAACGCATAACCGACGATCAGGACGAACCTGACTCCGGTGGCGTCTGGCGGACACGCCTGTGCTCCAACCTGGTGTGCTATACCCTCTCGGCTTCGCTTCCGAAGTCCCCGCGTTGGATTCGCCCTTCGGCGGAGCCGCGCCCTGTCTTGATTCCGCTGGCGGGGCATGAAGATGATTTGACTCATGCCATCCGTGTGTACAAAGCAGAACCGTTTCCCACGAATGTCGCCACGGCCGATATCGCCAAGAAGATCTTCCTGCAGGTATGGTTCTCCCGTCCGGAATATTTCGGACAGCCCGCGAGAATCTCAAGCGATGAGCGTCTTCCACCAGAGACTGGCGAGGCTAAGCTTTCTCATTTCACGATCACCCGAGACACCGCAAAATTCCGCGGCATCAGTGTCGTAGAAGTCTCCCCGCTTGGATTTTACGGATTCGCCTGCGTTTTTCTCGATGAAGACGCAAGCGCCGCGAGCAGTGTGTGCGACGCAATCATCCGCTCCGCCCACGCGCAGACGTTCTTGACGGCTTACAGGAGGCCGACTCCGCAGTATGTCGAGCCTCCGCAATACTATCCCCGATACGACGATCCACCGGACGATCCTCCTGACCAAGATCCGGAATAGGAGCGCATGAAGCGATTGTTGCTTAATTTCGGGGTGGGATGGCTGCTGCTGTTTGCTGCCGTCTGTACGTACGCGCAGACAAAGCCTGGGGAAAAGATTTTGCTGCAGGCCGAAGTCAAGCCTGGCGATGTCTTGCGCTACGAACTTGAGGCCGCAGGATCCTTCCTGCCGATTACCGATTCGAGCGGCGCGATTCTTACTCCTCCGCGTGGACCGTGTGACTATTCCCTGGCCGCGATCGTTACGCTACGCCCACAACCGGCGGATAAAGACGGCAACACTCCGGTCGAGGCGCGCTACAGCGATACGCGCGTTACCAGCGTGCGCTGCGCCCTGTTTACCTCTGATGATTTCCAGCAAAGGCTTTCTGCGCTGCAGGCATCCCCTATCATGTTTCGCGTTGGCCCGCACGGCGAAACGGCGCTGAGCCATACCAGCAACGGATACTTCAAGTATTGGGATGGCGGAGAACTTCTTCGCAAGATCACGCAGGACCTGCTGCAGACGCAGTTCTCGCCTCAGCCGGTGGCAGCAGGACAATCGTGGAAACCCCACGGGCAATTCGCTTACCCGCGCGATCATGGGTTGAGAGATCTGGAACTGAGCGGCGCCGATCTGCGCTTCAGAAACGTGGTTCAAATTGATGGCAAACGGTGCGCCTGGGTGACGTCGCAATACGTATTCTCACCGATCGACCTGCCGGCAGCAGCCACCGTAAGCGGTGGGAGGATTATCCCTGGTGCTGGAAACAATGCTGTGGCGGCGGTCCTTCATGTGTCGATGTTGCTCGATCCCGCCAGCCACCATGTTGCGTGGCTGCACCGCTCTCAAACCATCGACAACAAGTTGACGCTGGCTTCTCCGTATGACGACGGCGATGATCCCGACCCCGACGACTCCGCGGATGATCCTGCAGACTCGCAGAATCCCATGCCGGATCGCTCCAGCAGGCGGTCGGACAACCCAGGACGTTATCCGCTGATGACGTTTCATTTCCAGGAAGAGGCCCGGGCCCGCATTCTGCCCGTCGAGCGCCCGGTCGAGTGGCTCGCGGCATTGAAGCGATTCGAGGCAACGCCGGAGCCTGAAACTGGCAGCCTTCCGGTTCCGTTGACGAAGAGTCTCCTTCCGAATCCGATTATTCAGGCCGCGAAGCCGGCAGTCGTGAAACGCACCACGCGACGCGTCGTCGACGAAGATTCGCTCATGGCCACACCTGCGGGCTTCACGCGCTACGAAAAAGGCTTCTGCCGCGACACCTGGTTCTGCGCCAGCATTTCTGTGGCGCTGCCGGGAGATGTCGAGGTTTCCGAGGATACACCGCTGCACACGGTGTACCTGGCGAAGCAAGGCGATGGGATGGTCAGCGTCGCGCTCGGTCCCGCGCTGGATCGCCGCCATGCCGGTTTCACCGACGACGAGGAACTTCGCAAGCAATCAGAATACTATTTGGCGAATTATGTGTGGATGGCGGCGAAACCCGGCATCGGCACTAATTTTTCGAGCGCAACGCTCGACGGATATCCATCACTGATCACCAATTTCAACGCGACGCAACGCGATCTGGCCGACATCCACGGCGTCCTCGGACTCATGTTGACACCATGGGGCAAGATCGTCCCTGTGAGTTGCAGTTGGAATGATGGCTCCGCAACCGCTTTGCAGGGTCTCTGCGAGAAAGTAGTGACCTCCGTCAGCCTGCGGCGATAAGCGCTTTGAACTATTTCAGAGATAAAAACAGGGCGGCCAGAACGGCCGCCCTTGTTATTCGCAAGCACCGTGCTTAGTGATGCGTTCCACTGGAAACGTGAGGAGCCGAACCGCTGCTGTGCACCGCGGGCGGAGGCCCCATCGAGCCGCGCTGCGGCGAGCCAGACCCCGGGCTCCTGCCCGAACTGCCAGAGAATTGTGGTGCCGGGCGAACCGTAGCAAAGCCGCTCTTGGCTACCTGGCTGTTGAGATGGTGGAGGTTGCTGATGGAGCCGCGCGGAATTCCGAATCCCGCGGAACCAGAATTCACCACCAGCCGCGACGACGTCGCCAGAGTGGAAACGGGTCCGCCTTTGCCAACGGGCACGGTCTTCACTGTTCCCGTCGGCGCGACGAGGTGCGTGACGTGCACCCCACCCGTATAGCGAGGGACGGTCACCCATGTGTTCCAAACTCCCGGTTGCCACATCCAGCCAAATCCCGGCACGAAGAGCCAATTGCCGTATCGGTACGGCATCCAACCCCACGGATAGGCGGAAACGAACATATAGCCGTAGCCCGGATACCAAGACCACGCTCCATCCATAAACGGATCCCAGCCCACTCCGGTGAAATACGGTTGCCACATCATGCCGTAACCGGGGACATTCGCGAAGTTGCCGTAGTAATTGAGATCGCTGTTCCCATATCCATAGGGAGACGAATTGTTGTTGTTCTTCGCGTATTGCTCGTGGTACGCAATCGACTCCTTATCCCAGGAGTCGAGCGGAGCCTCATCAATGTTCTTGGCAATTTCGTACTTGTCGGTGTCGGTACCATCGAAGCTCGCGGTCTCTTTCTTGGTGACGGTCACCCTTCCAGAGGGACCCTCGACGTCAACATCACCCTTGAAGACGGCCAGCTTTGAGGTCTCGGTTGAGGCAGTAATACGGAAGTGAGCGGCATGTTCCAGAGAAACCTTTTCGCGGGAGAAATTCAAACTGACCTGGTCTCCGCTCTTGCCAAGCCAATTCACGTATGCCATTCCCTCGACCAGATCAATCGTCGAGAGATGTTTTCCGCTGTCGGTTGAACCAAGGGCGCTGAACTGAACCGTCGAATTCGGAGCCAGCCGCAATGTGCTCCCATCCTCAAATTCGACCTCCGCCCGTCCATTGTCTCCAGTTTTCAGCTGAGTTCCCTGCGTGATAGGCAGATTGAGAAATGCGCTTTCAAAACCGAGGCCGGTGTTTTTGTCGATCTGCACCGTACCCTGCACGTCGCTCAAGCGGACAATGCGGGCCTGCGAGTCGGCAAGGGCGGGCAGCGCGAGCAGCGCACTCGCCATAAAGGCCAGAACGAACTGCACTCTAGATAGGTTAGGCATAGAAGCCTCCGGAAGGAACACCCTGTGCATATTAGAACACGAATCCGGCGTATGAGTTGTAAAACCAAGGTCCACCGGATGGGATGGCCATCGGGCCGCTTTTGCCGGGAAAGCCGTTCAAATCTCAGTACGGGCCGCAAGAGGGCTGATCATCGCCTTCGGGTATCGCTAGTGGGAAGCGGAGTCGCCCATATCCATGATCATTTTGGCATGCGCCCGGACTACATTCATCACTGACTGGTCGTCGTAAATCTGCTGCAGGATAGGCTTCACGGATTGCAATTCCGCCAGTTCGCCGGCATGAGCTTCCGATTCCATCCTCTTTAATTCGTCGGCCAGAGCCAGTTTCTGGTAGCGGTGATGAAAGGTAAGTCGGCGTCCGAATTCCAACGTCGCTGCCATGCTTTGGAAGAGCGTGGTCAATTGCTGCACCGAAGGCTGGGACGAATAGTTGTACTCCGCAGAGGTATCGTGCTGCTGCCCATCCTTGTAAACCAGCTTCTTTGCACCTGTGAACGCGAGCTTTTTGTTCCCCGAGTCAACTTTGCCGGAGAAATAATGCGACTGCGCCGCCAGTTCGAAAATGCGAGCGCGAGTCACATCCGACAACGTGAACTCGCTCTGATAGCTTTGATCGTCCTCTGAGTCCTTCGACACTTTGCCGGAGGACTCATACTTCGCGTGCCCGTCGGATTGAACAGTAATCGAATAATGTTCAGGATCAGAGTTGGGGAAGTCGAGCGAGAAGACGACGGTGCCTGGATCTGCCCCATGAGCCGCGACAGCCGCAAGGAGAACACTGCCGAGAAGAGCGAATGCGGAGGGGCGGCTGAGGGAAATGCGAGACTTGTTGTCGTCGAATCGGACCTTCACAGTGGAAATCGCTCGGGATCTGCTTGCGATAACAAAGATTTTCCCACAACTTTTCGTTCTCTATCGAGCCGCGACCCGTTGCCGCATCAGCGTCGCGCTTGTGTGCAGGTGGCAAATTGCAATGGCCAGCGCGTCAGACGCGTCCATCGGCTCGGGGGGTACAGAGAGCGACAGGAGACGGGTCACCATATGTTGAACCTGCTCCTTCTCGGCACGGCCGTAGCCAACCACCGACTGCTTGATCGTAAGAGGTGAATACTCGGAGACTTCCAGTCCGGCGGAAGCCGCCGCCAGCATCGCAACTCCGCGGACTTGTCCCAGTTTCAGGGCCGACTTCACGTTCAAAGCGTAGAAAACATCCTCGATCGCCACTTCATCGGGCTGGTTTTCGGAGATAATCGCCCCCAAATGCATGTAGATACGCGAAAGTCGCCGAGGCAGACTCTCCCGCGGAGATAATTTGATGGCGCCGCAGGTCAGGCACCCCAACCTCGCGTCGGGAAACATTTCGACCACTCCGTAGCCCGTGTACTCGCCCCCACAATCAATACCAAGGACTCGCATTCTATGCAGTGTATCGCGGAATGATGGCGAGTCCTAGTGCGCAGCAAGAAGACCGATTCTTCCCTATCTCCGACCTTCAAGTTACTGGCCGAGTTCGATCCCCTCATGTGCAATCACAAGCGTCTCGATGGCGGTCTCACTGGTCTGTCCGTTCAGACTAGGGCCTTCCCACTTGCATGGCCATCCTTCGCGGAAGTTCCACCGCAAGACCGGGTTACGCGCGGAATCCAACAGGATGATCGATCCACTCGTTGGACATTGCCATCCAAACGGCCTCGAACCAATTCCACAAGGACCGATCCTGCGTGAAACCACGCTTCGACACAATATTCGAATACTTGATCAGTCCTGGAAATTTGCGAACCGCTCCGGGGTTATTTCCACCTTCACGATACTCGATGACGTCAACTTCGGCACCAAGCCCGGACACCTCCTGAAAACCAGCTGTGGCGATCCCGTCAATCTCAACCAGGAAATTGAAATTCGCATACGGATCGACTCGCGGATTTGCCATATGGCCTCCGGAAATGAAGATGCGGACGAGATTCTCGTGACTGCCTGACCCATCCTGCTAAGTCGCCATCTCGTACAGGAACTCGACATACGAACGGACTGCCCCGTCCATGCCTTGTACCTTGGGATTCGCTGATTCGATCAGGTAATACTCATCGGGTGCGTGAGCGCCATCGCCGTGTCCGAGACCGAACCCACCCGCTGGAAGGTGCAGAGGATCCCCCGTGAAGACGTAGCCGGGCCACGATCCGGGACTGCGCGGCAGCACGATCGGATCGACTCCCTTGGAGCGATACACTCGCAACTCGGTCTGGATGATTTTGGTGTCGACCGACGTGCTGTTCGGGTCATAGCCGCCCGTCATGTTGACCTCAATGTCGTCGAATCCTTTCTGGGCGAGGTGCGCTTTTAACTTTGCCAGGGTATCGGCCGCGGTCATGTCAGGGACAAGGCGCAGATCGAGCTTCGCCGCGGCACGGTGTGGCAGAATCGTCTTACCGCCGGGACCCGTGTAGCCTCCAACCAAGCCCTCAATATTCACCGTGGGTCGGGACAACAGCATTTCGATCGATTCCTGCCAGCCAACGTCGCCGATCCAGTGCTTGACTCCGAAAGCCTGCATCGCGAGTTTTTCGTCCATGCGCTTCGCGGCGACCGCAATCATCTGCTTCTCAGCATCGGAGAGTGGACGAGCTTTGTCGGCAAAACCCGCAATAGCGGGAGTATTGCCGTCGGCGGAGACCAGCGTGTTGAGCGCATGCACAAGCCGCCACGCTGGACTGTCAATACGCGCTTTCTCGCTGGAGTGAACGTCATGCGATGGGCCACGTCCCCAATGCTCACTGCTCGAAACAAGTTCGGCTTCAATCACACCCTTGGCCCCGAGCTCGACCGTAATGCTGCCGTCGAGTTCCTGCGCAGCATCGGGCAGGAATATGCCGTCGGCCTTCTTGAGCGCGGCCACGACTTCCGGACGGTGCACGACTTGTGCAAAGTGCGGCGACCCGATCTCTTCTTCCCCTTCGGCGACGAGGACAAAATTGACCGGCATCTTACGTCCGGCGCCACGAATCGCGTGCAGGGCGGCGAGGAATGTAGCCTGCGGTCCTTTTTGATTGACGGCGCCGCGGCCGATGAGCACTTTCCCTAATCCAGGCTTGTCGACGAGTGCGGCATCCCACGGGGGGAATGACCACTCCGAGGGGGTCACCTGCTTCACGTCGTACATCAGGTACACGCCCAGAGTCCGCGGAGCACCGGCATCGAGGGTTGCAAAAATCCCAGGCTGCCCATCAGTAGGAATTTTCGTCACAGACTGGAAGCCGGCATCGCCCAGCATCTGCATCGTGAGATCGCAGCCTTCGCTGACGCCGCGATTCTCGGCCGCAATGGACGGCTGTCGTATCCAGGTTTGCAAACGATTCACGGCCTCATCGTGGCGCTTCTCAATCTCGTTCCAAATGGGCTTAAGGTCAGACTGCTCGGCGAGCGACAAAGGGGGGAGAGTCATAGCCGCCGCGGCAGCAGCGGAACCAACCACAAAGTCTCTTCGATTCATGCACGGAAGGGTAGCGCGGAGAAGGAGAGTTGTCTACACGGCGAGCTCTCACGGATTTTCCGGAATTCTTAGTCCGTATCCGGGTCCTCCAGAGGTCTGGTGTCGTGCAGAAAGAAGTCCTTCCCTACGGGCACATTGATTGTCTGGAATTGCAGAGGTGTCTGATTGAAGTTGAAGCAGTCGGAGAGATTGTCAGCACGGGCGTCGGCATAACCCAGTGAAGGCAGCCCGTAAATTTGTTCAATAAAGTTCAAGATGCTTCCAAAATCGTGGTTGACGTGGGAAATGTACGCCGCCTTCGCGTAAGGTGAGATCACGATCAGCGGCACACGGAATCCATAGATATATCCCGAGCCCCAACTCGTCCCGTCATTGATCACTTTTGGCGGGGGCACATGATCGTACCAGCCTCCCCAATCGTCCCAGGTCACGATGATGGCCGTGTTCGCCCAATACGGACTATTCCCAATCGCATTCACGACGGAGGCCACCCACGATGGACCTCCCGTCGCGCTCAAACTACCAGCGTGGTCGGAATAGGGAGAACTCGGAATGACCCAACTCACCGCAGCAAGCTGGTTGTTAGCAATATCCGTCAGGACCTGTGGCGGATTCAGGATCACTTTGTTCCAATCGCTTCCGGTGCACACCAATGTTCCGTTCTGCATCTGTGGCTGGCACATGTGTTGAATGGCATTGGGTGCGGTCCAGATGGACCCCGGCGTTGGAGCGTAATAGCGCCATGACAGACCCTTGGCATCGAGTTCATCCGTGAGCGTAGGGTGTTCAAAGCAGGGAAATATTCGGCTGGACTCGTCTCCAGAGGGATCAATGAGCGCGACCCATGCTCCGGAAGGTGCAGCGCAGCCGGTTCCTATGTTGGTATTTTCGGATGCGAATAGATTGCTGGTCGCCGTAGGGGCCGAAGTGCCGGAGAGAATGAACTGATGCGCGGGGAAGCTGGGACCCTCATTGGTCTGAAACATCCGGTCGCCAAAGGTGTACTGCTCGGCGAGTTGAAAATAAGGTGCTACATCCGAAGCTTGCACGTACATGTATTGAGGGTTCGGAGGCGGGCAGTTCGTGACTTTGCAATAAACGGTAACCTGGTCGGCGCCATCCATTTTGCCGCCGTCGTACATCGCCGTAAAAGCCGAATGTGCGTGGCTGAGGTCGTAGCCGACTCCCAGGGACGTCGCTGCCAACGGGATCGTCTGACCTTGAGAGTTGAGCCCGCTGCTGGCAATGTCTGCGCCTCTACCCATCAGCACCGGATCGTGGAACAGATTGTCTGGAGTGCGATTTTCCTGGAAAATCACAACCACATGCTCGATGTTGCCCGGCTGGATTGTGCCTCCTCGGCTACCGGCACCGCATCCGTTTAAGCTGAGCAACGCCGCGCTTATTCCAAGCAGAGCAATAAACAGGCAGAGGAACGCGACTCGGCGCATTCGGGGGGGGGCTCCTTGTTATTAGATCAGTTACTCTCTGCGATGCATGAACCCCACTCCCGGGATTTCCACTCGTCGGATTCACCATCCCAAGAAGGCAATCCGAAGATTACAGATCCGCCTCCTTGCCGGGCGTTTCCCTGAAGGTTTAGCATCAATAACTTAGGCACTGATAAAGGAGAAATTATGGCAACCGAAACGATGACCACCCCGTCCTCTGCCTTCGATTACGGGCAGACGCGTGTTTTCAAGAATTTTATAGACGGCGAGTGGGTAGAAGCGTCCACGGGACAGACGTTCGAGAACCGCAATCCTGCTGACACGCGCGACCTGGTCGGCATTTTCCAGAGATCCGCTAAAGCTGACGTGGATGCAGCGGTCGAGGCAGCCAAGCGCGCCTTCGCCAAGTGGCGTCTGGTCCCGGCGCCGCGGCGAGCCGAGATTGTCTTTCGCGCCGCCGAAATCCTCATCGATCGCAAAGAGGACTACGCCCGCGACATGACCCGAGAAATGGGCAAGGTTCTGGCCGAGACGCGTGGCGATGTGCAGGAGGCAATCGACGCCGCCTACTACAACGCCGGCGAGGGCCGCCGCATGTTCGGGCCTACGACGCCCTCGGAGATGCCCAACAAGTTTGCTATGGCGGTACGCCAGCCGATCGGCATCTGCGGCATGATCACGCCATGGAACTTCCCCATGGCTATTTCGTCGTGGAAGCTGCTTCCGGCGGTGGTCTGCGGAAACACCTGCGTCATCAAGCCCGCGCAGGATACGCCTCTCTCCACCTTCAACCTGGTTCGCGCCTTATACGACGCCGGTCTGCCCAAGGGCGTCATCAACGTCGTGACCGGATTCGGAGCTGACGTCGGCACTCCGCTCGCCGAGCATCCCGACGTGCGCGCGGTTTCGCTGACCGGATCGTCGGCGGTCGGCAAGATCATCGGCACCATCGCGGCCCAGAGCTTCAAACACTGCTCGCTCGAACTGGGCGGCAAGAACCCCATGATTGTCCTCGACGATGCGAACCTCGATCTGGCCATCGAAGGCGGGTTGTGGGGAGCCTTCGGCACCACAGGCCAGCGCTGCACCGCGACCAGCCGCATCATCGTGCAGAAGGGCGTGTACGGCGAGTTTGTCGAACGGATGGTCGATCGCGCGAAGAGGCTGAAGGTTGGCAATGGCCTGGATGAGACTGTGCAAATGGGTCCCGCCATCAATGCGAAACAGCTAGAGACCGACCTGAAGTACGTCGAGGTCGGCACTGGTGAGGGCGCCAAGCTCGTCTATGGGGGGCATCGCCTCGACAAGGGCGAACATCAGCATGGCTATTTCATGGAACCCACGATCTTCACCGATGTCGATCCAAAGATGCGCATCGCTCAAGAGGAGATCTTCGGGCCAGTGGTCTCGATCATCCCATGCGAGAACATGGAAGACGCCATCGAGATTGCGAACGGCATTGAATATGGATTGTCGTCAGCACTTTACACGAAGGACGTGAACAAGGCGTTTTCCGCCATCCGCGACCTGTACGCGGGAATCACTTACATCAACGCACCGACTATCGGCGCCGAGGTCCATCTGCCCTTTGGTGGTACGAAAGCGACCGGGAACGGTCATCGCGAAGGCGGTATCGGAGCACTCGACTTCTATACGGAATGGAAATCGGTGTATGTGGACTATTCCGATAAGCTGCAGAAGGCGCAGATCGACCGCGTCGACTAGGCTGTAGGCTGGAGAGGTTTTTCGAGCGCAAAGACACCCGCCAGGGGCTCTTTGCGCTCTTTCGTCTTTCGGCTCGATCTCCCAAGAGCCGGGTACGTTGGTAATCTTGCTCACCTCTTGTCCGGAGCCTACTTTCTACTCTGGGGCTTCCCTCCGAGCTTCAAATCCTGAGCCGTAGGCCGTAGGTCGTCACATGAGAGTCGCTTCTTTGGGCATCGGGCAGGCGCTGCTCCGTTGCCGCTCAATCCGGTTTATTGCCCTAGCCCTGCTCTGGGTGGTCCCTTGTTTCTCGGCTCATCTGTATGCACAATCCACAGCCAAAGCGCACCGGAAAGTCGTGCTGATGGTCGAACCTGAGTATCCGACTGTCCTGAAGAACGGCCGATTTGAAGGACAAGTTCGCCTGGAGGCTACAGTCCTCGCGAACGGCAGTGTTTCCCATGTTGAAGTGAAGGGCGGAAACCCCATGCTGTCGCAGTATGCGTCTCAGGCCGTGATGAAGTGGAAATACGCTCCTGGGGCTGCACAAACCACCGAGGAAGTCGTGTTCAATTTCAATTCCACCGTGCGGTAGCACGGCCTCCCGGCCCACCTGCTACACGCTGTTCCGATCGTCCGGTCATCACCGGTGTCGTGACGGAGTCGGACGTTTGCAGCGCTTTCCCCTACAATAACGACCATGTCAATTCCGTTTGCGGACTATTCCGCGCGCGTTCAAGACCGTCTGGAGCAAGACTTTGGGATTCGAGTGGTCACCCGGGATATCCCCGATCCGCTGACGGGTGATCTAGACGGAGGGGAGATTCACATTGATTATGCTGTGACTGCAGAACAGCGCCTGTTCTTGCTCGTGCACCTATTTGGGCATACAGTTCAATGGAATATTGACCCGCGGGCGTTTGAAATCGGCAAACAGTATCGCCCACCGGTAGACGAGAACTTGATTCCGACCGTCATTGCATACGAGCAGCAAGCTGCTTGTTACGGCCTGGAATTGCTGCACCAGATTGGCATCAACGAGATCGACGATTGGTTCTCGAACTACGCGGCCTGCGACCAAGCCTATCTTCTCCACTTTTATCGCACTGGGGAGAAAAAAGACTTCCGTGAATTTTGGAGAGATGATGCCCCACGGATTCAGTCTCGGCCCATTCCGGCGTTTACGCCCACTAAGAGAACCTTCCGGATGGATGGCGTTGTAATCTGAATGAATTTTGCTGCGCCTTAGCCTTCCGAGATTCGCCGCGAAGCCATCAGCAGTTCATTCGTTTTGCGGATCAACTCACTGCGTTCCATGTCCCGATACTGCTTGGGCAGTAAGCTTTTGCTCGTGCATTCGAGTACTGCGACTAAATTCTGCAGATCGATTTCTGTGGGGTAGTAGGGCGGAATGAAGTCTTCGAGAGCCGCTTCCAGATCCTGCGCATCGACCGAAGCTTTCTTCTGCAGGCTGCTGCGCATGTGACTGCGAACCAGAACCGCCTCGATGTCGGCGCCAGACAGGCTTCCCGCACGATCGAGAAAGAATTTTTCGATGTCTGCCGGAAAAGGCTTCATGCCGACCTTGCGCTGCATCGCACGCAAAAGAGCAAGCCGCTCTTCAGGCGTCTCTGGATAAAACAGGGCAATGTGTTCTTCGGCTCGTCCCTGTCGCTTGAGGTCCACCGGGAGAAGATCCGGACGACAGGTGAGGAGGAACCAGATCACTTTGCCACGCAGTTCCGTGTTTCCCATGAACTGCGCGATCTGGGCGAACACGCGGTTACCAACGCCGCTGTCGCCGGAATTCGAGCGATCTCCCAGTTGAGCGTCAGCCTCGTCCACAATGACGGCGATTGGGCTCATGGCCTTGAGCAGCGTCAGAACGCGCTCCAGGTTTCCCTCCGTTACGCCCTGCCACATACTGCGAAAATTCTTGAGCGTGACTGCGGGGATGCCTACCTCTCCCGCGAAGCAGGTCGTAATGAAAGTCTTTCCAGTGCCCACAGGACCGCAGATCACGTAGCCCATCGGCAGCACATCGGTATTGCCGGCACGGATCGCAGCTGCCGCATCCTGCAACTTGTGCTTTGCCTGATCGTTGCCTGCGACAAACGAAAGATCGAAACGGCTCTGCACGAATTCCAGCAAGCCCCCGGACTCGGCTTCGATCAGGTCCTTCTTCCGCTGGGAGAGAAACTTCAGCGTCAGCGGTTGCTTGTTCTCGACTGCGTGCGAAATCAGGCCCTGCAACTGGATGCCCTTCAATCCAGCGCTAAGCGTGGCCAAAGTCTCGTCGTTGACTTCGGAACCGGCGGGCAGTTCACGGTTCTTGAGCTGCGCGCGAATGAATTCCAATCGCTCCGCATAATCAGGGAGAGGAATGCCGATCGATGCCACCCCCGGATGTTGCACGATCCCCTGGTTCAGTTCGATCTGATTCTCAGAAATCAGGCAAATCGTGACATCGGCAGCGAGGAACGCGGCATTGCGCGCCCAGCGCTTGAGAATGACCAGAGAGTTGCGATCCTCCGCCGACATCCCGGACACATCGCCGGCGGGAGCAATCGTCTCGGCGAAGTCAATGACGACGCCGATCTTCTTTCCGTCGGCAATCCGCAGACGCAGATAATTATCGAGCAGATTCAATACAGCGTCGGGATTACGCGGCAGTCCACCCTGCGAGTAGCTGGTTCCGTGGAAACTGTCGTATCCCTCAAGAGCGCGACGAAAATCGCTTTGGGTGGCCGGAGTGCCGAAGCTAAGGCCGCCGCGATCGTAGTGCAGAACCAAGTCGCGTTGCCCGAACAGTGCGCGCGACAAGAAGTCGTCCAGCGACACAAAACTCGTCGCGTCTTGCGTTCGCAGCGGCACAAGGTCCCGCACGTTGCCGAACAGCACAAATAACGCGAAGGAGCGCGAGTAGTATTTTTCGGAAAGCTCCCGCGCCCACAGCGGAAGCGCATCGAGGTACTTCTCTGTCTTTGAGATTTCTGGCATCTAGTTGGTAGTCCGAACCCGAGTCGGACTCGAGGAAGTCGAACTCTCATCCAGCGACATCAGGCTGTCCAAATCCGGCGATAGATCACTAAAGATCGTTTCCACTTGTTGCACGGTCTGCTCGGTCTGCTCGACATCGTGCACCAGGCTGTCGAGCCGGTCGCTGACCTGCTGTGGATCGCGCATGGTCACCGATTGATCGCGAACCAGCATCAATACGTCTTCCACCGCAGCGCACTGCGCATCCACGACTTTGCGGTTTTCAATAATCTTGTCGAACTTCTCCAAACGTTTGTTCAGGATCTCGATGCGCTTCTGGTTGATTTCCTGCACTCGCGGCGGCTCGCTGCTCAACGTCTTCTCGAGAGAAGCAATCTCGCGCTTGATCTGGTCCTGCGCGGTCGTCTGTAAGTACTGTTGCTGCTGCGCCAGCGCAAACAAGAGCCGGGCATAGCCGCTCAGCAGCCCTTGCATCCGGGTGTCAATCTGCTCGAGAAAAATCTGCGATTGCGCCGAGAGCTGGGCGAAGTTGGTGCGGATGGAACCGCATATCTGTGCACAGTGCACATAACGGCTCTGTAACTCCGGAGACAGGTTCTGCAGCATTTCGTTAAGCTTTTGCTGGTGTTTCAGCTGCTGGTCGGCCAACTGCCAGGAACGAACCAACCGCCGGAAGCGCGAGCTTTGAGGTACCAGGGCTAGATACATCAGTTCGAGACCAGCCGCGAGAAGAATCGGCAGAGCTGTGCCGCTGATGATCGCAAAGCCAACAGCCCCGGCCAGGGAAATCCAGTTGTACTGCCAGTGAAAAGCCGCTTTGACGTAGTTGGTGTTGTCGGCAGGAGGCGGCGTGCTTAGCTGGTTCCGCGACAAATTCGGGCTCGGCTGATCTGGGATGCCGGAAGCCATCTATACACTCACCCGCACCTGCCCGTTGCCAGGCGCTTTGCGCAAGCGGCCAAGAACGTAGTTTTGCAGATCGTGAAATTCATTGCGCTGCTTCAGACTCAACTCCCGCGGCCGATCAAACGGAACCTGCACGTCTTCAACAATCGTTCCCGGATGCGCGCTCATGATGAATATCCTGTCGGCCAGGTAGATCGCCTCTTCCACGTCGTGGGTCACAAACAAGATCGTACTCGCTGTTTCGTCCCAAACTTTGAGCAACAACTGCTGCATTTCGCTGCGAGTCTGGGCATCGAGCGCGCCGAAGGGCTCATCCATGAGAATGACGGATGGACGAAGCGCCAGCGTCCGGGCAATGGCAACGCGCTGCTGCATGCCACCCGAAAGCGTTTCGGGATAGGCATTCTCAAAACCGCTGAGCCCGATCGCCTGGACCAGTTGCGCCACCGTCTCTCTGCATTTCTCCTGCGGAATCCCGTTGATCTTCAGCCCGTAAGCTATGTTACCAGCGACCGTAAGCCACGGGAACGAGGTGTATTTCTGAAATACCATGCCGCGGTCCTTGCCGGGTCCATGCACCGGTTGCTCATTGACCAGGACCTCGCCGCTGTCGGCATTGTCCAAGCCAGCGATCAGCCGCAACAACGTTGATTTGCCGCACCCGGACGGTCCAAGTAGAACACGAAACTCGCCGATGTCGCGGCCCGCAGCCGACAACGCGTCTTCGATTTCGAAGTTGATGTTCTCGAGCGCATTGACTCGCTCCCCGTTCGCGGCTGGGAAGGAGCGGTTCACGTTGCGCACCGTGATCTTGGATTTCTTATGCTCCATGTTTAGCCGCCTTCAGGTGCGCCGTTGCGCTGGGCACCGAAGCGCCGCCGCCTGTGAGGGTCGCGGCCGGTTGACGCCAAGGGAAAAGAAGTTTCTCCAGGAAAGTCAGCAAGAAGCGGAATAGGAAAGCCGCGATCCCGATGGCAATAATGCCGGCATAGACTCGCTCGAAGTCGAGAACTTTACGCGCAGCTTCGACCATGTATCCCACTCCCTTGCGGGCATTGACCATCTCCGCGAGGATCACGTACGTCCAGCCAATATCGTAGAGGATGCGGAACGAGGCGAAAATCGCCGGGAAGGAGGCCCGAAAGACGAGCCAAAGCGCCTGACTCTGTTTCGCGCCCAGTGTGTAAGCCGTTTCGAGAAGCGCGTTATCTACACGGTTCGCTTCTTCGACCACCACGGCCAGCAGGTAGAAAAACATCCCAAACCACAGGAAGGCGACCTTCATCGTTTCATCCATGCCGAATAGGGCGATGAAGGCGGGAAGAAAAGCGGTAAGGGGCATGGCTCGCATGGGAGCAGCCACGGGGTTGACCAGATCGAACAACCAACGGAAGCTGGCCATCAGGATGCCGAGTGGAATCGCGACGACGGCGCACCAGAGGAACGCCTGAGCGATCCGCCACCAGCTCTTGAAGACGTTGCCCAGCAGATCATATTCCGTCCACAGCTTGCCGAACGCCCGGATCACTCCCAAGGGCTTGGGCAAGGAAAACGGCGGGAGGATTTCCCACTGAGTCAACCCGACCCACAGCAAAACCAGGAAACCCCAACTGACAAAAGCGAGGGTCCAACGGACCCTCGGCGAGACTTCTTTTCGTATGGTGAACCAATCACTCATGGGAAACCATCCATCGCGCGTCCTTCACTAGCTGGGGTTCGCATATACCTTAATGTCGGTCCGGCGGTTCTTCTCGCGGCCTTCCGGAGTTGCGTTCGTCTCCAGAGGCTTGTCTGGACCATTGCCCGCAGTGCGCAGCCGAGCCGCGGGAAATCCGTACTTCTGCATGAGATAGGTCTTCACTTCATCGGCCCGCGCATGCGAGAGTTGCACGTTGTAAGCCCGCGATCCGGTCGAGTCCGTGTTGCCCTCGATGTCCACCACCGTGTTCTCGTAGGCCCGCATCGTACCAGCAAGTTCGTCCACGATAGCCCGCGAATCCATACTCATGTGCGAAGAATTCGGATCGAAATAGATGGACCGGTGCTGGGTCGCGATCGGCGTAGCACTCTTCGCCGGTTCCTTGTACTCGATTGGCGCCTCGCTGGAGGCCATCGAGAAGTTGTCAGACAGTTTTTCGATGTAGCGGCGATCCAGACTGTCTTCCGGGTTGAACGTGTGCTTGATGACGCGCAGATCGCGATACATGTCCTGCGCCATGCTCAGGATGTTGTCGTAGTCAGGATTCGTTCCGGCCGAACCCATGAACGCGCGGTTATCTGCGTAATCGGCAAGCTTCACGCCACCGAGCATCGTCTTCGCCAGGTCGGATGGAATGTTGAAATCCTTGACCGTGCCAATCAAGTTGTAGGCGCGATCTGGCTGCACCTTGATGAACTCGACTCCCTCAAGCCAGCCTTGTGCGAACTTCAGCACGGTTTGCGGGTGCTTGTTTGAGAAGTCGTCGCTGACCACCAGAATGTCGGCAATCAGGCGGTTGGCGATTCTCGTGTCGTAGATCTTTTTCGATCCCGGACGCTTCGCGACGGCATCGCTCATGTCGGGATCCCACGCGACGGCGGCGTCAACCTTGTTTTGCGCAAACAAAGTTGCCGGCTCGATCCCGTCCTTGGTGTGGACAGCGTTGTTGAAAATCTCGTTGCGCTGATCCGTCCCCAAGCCCGACGTCTTCAGCCCGTTGTAGAGCAGGAAATGCGACGGCGTATAGGGGGCGAATGCCACCGTCTTCCCAGCAAGATCCTCAATGCTGTTGATGCCCTGCTTGCCGATGACTCCGTCAGCGCCGCGCGACCAGTCCACCATCAGGAACGCGTGGGAACCGAATCCTTTGTCTTTGAACTGCGCGTAATCCTTGGCGTAAACGTCGGCCGTCGTCAGCATCACATCAACATTGTTGGTGGCGAGGGCGGAGGCTCCCTCCGTCCAGTCATCAATGATCTTGAAAGTAACCTTGAGACCCTTTTTCCCAAAAATAGAATCGGGCTGCGTGTCGAGGCCGCCATTCGCAACCAGGCCACCAGCGCACCCGACCCAGACGTTCACGCGCACGCGAACTTCAGGGTCGCTGCTGCTGGAAGACGCTGGGATCAGCAGCGGCTTGGAGGCATCGACAACGGTTCCACTGGACGATGCGTTCTTGCCGCCCGTCCACTTGCTGAGGTCGAGAACGCCATACCGATTCAGGCTGTATCCAGCCAGGGCCAGCCCAACCAAGAAGATTAGAATCCAGCCACCCTTTTCCACTCTGACTGCCATAATTTCCTCCCCGAGTCTGAGGACTACAGGTACAGCGGTCTGCCGCTTGACATGGCACACCGTTCACTATTAAGTCTTCTGCTGCTCCCTTGCGGCGATAGTTTTCTCTGTGGCTCCGGACGCCGCCGCTTCGGGCGCAACCAATCCCATTTCAATCTTGAACTGTTTCACCAGTTCGCCGGCCTGGAGTTTCTCCGCTTCATCATCGATCTTCACCTTCTGCTGATCGACGTTGGTCAGCGCCATATCCATGCGCGCTTCGTTGACCGCCGTCATCTCTTCAATCTTGCGTACCATCTCGTCATGCGTCTGGCTGATGCCGGCGACCTCGAATTGCTCCATGGCATCGGCAACTTTCTTCTGCCATTGCGCCCGGCGGTAATCGGCGATGGCGTTGAGCGCCTCCTGCGTCTTGCGCTCCTTTTCGCGCATGAAAGCCTGCTTCACGGTCATCGCTTTCTCGAAAGCCGCGCGGGCAGTGGCAAGTTGTCCCTGCGTTCGAGCCAGGGCACCTTTCAATTGCTCGAGTTGCATCGCGAAAGCGCCTGCCAGGTCATCGCGATTGGCCTGAATCGAGGCTTTGACCTTGGCTGTCAGGTTCGCCAGGTCGGTCTTGTACTTCGCCTCTTCCTTTTCGAGAAGCGTTACGTTGGCCTTCACCATGGCGATGCTCTCGTTCATGCGAGGCACCTGGTCGTTCATGTCGCGGATGTTCTGCTGCAGAATCAGTTCCGGGTCCTCAGCCACAGAAATGAAAAAACCGACGAAGGACCGCACCATTCTGCTCAATCTTTGCCACATAGACTCCTCCTGGGCTCAGGAACGCTGTACTGTTTTGGGTGTAGGCGGTGGGGCACTCACATCGCCTGTCGTAATCGGATTCTCCGTGACGAAATAGCCGACCGCCTCAGCAATCTTTTTCTCTTCCTGCTGCTTCTTGAGTTTCCACCCGGTAAAGCGCTCTTTCTCGCGTGAAACCTCATCGTTGTTCGATTGGATTTTGGCGCGCTGCTCGGTCACATACTTGTCGATCTGCGCCTGAAGGTCGGCATTCTCTTTTGTTTTGCGACCTTCCAGTTCCTCGACCGCGCGGAGTTGCACGCGTTCATAAGTGTCCAGCGCACGGTCGCGCCGGATCGCGTCCCCAATGACCTCTTTGATCTCCACACCGGCCGCATCAAGCGCGACCAGGACCGACGACTTCTTCACATCCGAAGGCAAATTGCGAATGTGCTCGCTCTCCAGCATCTGCGCCACTTTGAGGATGGAATATCCCTTCGAGGCTAGAGGGATCTCGGCAGCCTTGTAGATCTCGTCGAACGATGTCGGATCGGAAACCGGGGTGGTGAACTTCGGCTCGGCGGCCAGGGTAGACGCAATCTCGGCAACACTCTGCGCCGCGCTCCTGGGCGCGCCGGATTCAGGTGCCGTCGTTGCGGTCTGTTCGCCGCTCGGATCCTCGACGGAAACGATGTAGTTGTACCACTTCTTCGACATTTTCGCCCCCTCGCGGCAAGCGCGCTTCAAAGGCAGAAAACCTACCGCAAAACCGACTAACTGAGTGACCCTGAAAGGTAATGCCCTGCATCCATGTTGTCAATGTTTTCAAACACTTCTGAACCAGAATCCTTTTCCCGGCTCTTGCCGGAGTTCATGGCTCCTTAATATTTCGGGCACCGTCACCCACGAAGAATGTACGCAAAAGAAACGGCCTGATCAATTCAGCTAGAATGAGCGTCTTTACTGTTC
>Ga0209698_10001840_pt1 | contig 24382 bp, 18 predicted proteins | sample LitLauG_LLR_2012_FD_187203 | JGI IMG/M metagenome (GOLD analysis project Ga0209698, IMG submission 187203) | Freshwater sediment microbial communities from Pennsylvania, USA - Little Laurel Run_MetaG_LLR_2012 (SPAdes) (version 2) | ecosystem: Environmental > Aquatic > Freshwater > Creek >... | reverse complement strand
GTCAACCTGGGCACGCCGGCGGCGCCCACGCCGGCGGCGGTGCGCCGCTACCTGGCCCAGTTCCTGCTCGATCCGCGCGTGGTCGAGATCCCGCGCTGGCTCTGGGCGCTGCTGCTGTGGACCGTGATCCTGCCGTTTCGCGCGCGCGACTCGGCGCAGCGCTATGCCTCGGTCTGGACCGCCGAGGGCTCGCCGCTGCTGGCGATCTCCGAGCGCCAGCAGCGCGCGCTCATGGTCGAGCTGCAGCGGCGCGGCCTGGTGATCGAGGTCGCGCTCGGCATGAGCTACGGCCAGCCGTCGATCGGCGAGGCGATGGAACGGCTGCGCCGCGACGGCGTGACGCGGCTGCTGGTGCTGCCCATGTATCCGCAGTATTCGGCGACCACCACGGGCTCGGTCTTCGACGGCGTGGCGGCGGTGCTCGCCCGCACCCGCAACCTGCCGGAGCTGCGCTTCGTGCGCGGCTTCCACGACGACCCCGGCTACATCGAGGCCCTGCGCCGTTCGGTGCTCGCCTACTGGTCGGCTCATGGCCGGCCGGACAAGCTGGTCATCAGCTTTCACGGGCTGCCGCGGCGCAACCTCGAACTGGGCGACCCGTACCACTGCGAATGCCACGCCACCGGCCGGCTGCTCGCCGACGCCCTGCAGCTGCGCCCCGAGGAATACGTCATCACCTTCCAGTCGCGTTTCGGGCGTGCCCGCTGGCTCGAACCCTATACCGCCGACACGCTGCGCGCCCTGGGCCGGGCCGGCGTGCGCCGGGTCGATGTGCTGTGCCCGGGTTTCGTCGCCGATTGCCTGGAGACCCTGGAGGAGATCGCCATGGAGGGCCGGCGCGACTTCCTCACTGCGGGTGGGCGCGAGCTCCATGCCATCGCCTGCCTGAATGACGATCCGGCCCTGATCGGCACCCTGGCCGATCTCGTTCTGGCGCACGCCGGGACGTGGCCGCTGCGGGCCGAGCAGCAGGCGGCGGCGCTGGCCGCGGCCGGGCCGCGCGCGGCGCGCGCGCGTGCCCTGGGCGCCCCGCGCTGAACGCGGCGCTGGCCGAGGGAAATCCGCGCCGCCTCTTGAAAAGCGCGGCGTCGTCCCCATGTCCCTGCCTGGGTTCGGCGGCCTTCCGAGGCGGTGCCGGTCTCTGTTCCAGCGGGTTGAATTGAAAAGGCTTTTTTTTGGAGGATGCATGACCGCAGCCGAGTCTCCGGGGCCCACGACCGGCGAAAATCCGCCGCCGCACGAGCCGATTCCGGCGGACGGCGGGTCCGTGCCGCCGGCCGCGGCGTCCGGCGCCGATCCAGTGGCCGAACTGCGCGCCGCGCTCGACGCGGCCCTGGCCAAGGCGGCGGAGAACCACGAGTTGCACCTGCGCGCCCGTGCCGAGACCGAGAACGTGCGCCGCCGCGGCCAGGACGACGTCTCCAAGGCGCACAAATTCGCCATCGAGAATTTCGCCGAGGCGCTGGTCCCGGTGAGCGACAGCCTGGAGAAGGCGCTCGAGGACCGATCGGCCAACGCCCAGGCGCTGCGCGACGGCGTCGAGATCACGCTGCGCCAGCTGCGCGCCGCCTTCGAGCGCGGCCGCCTCAAGGAGATCAATCCGGTGGGCGAGAAATTCGACCCGCACCGGCACCAGGCCATCTCCGCGGTGCCGGGCGACGGCAAGCTGCCGCCCAACCACGTGGTGGCCGTATTGCAGAAGGGCTGGATGATCTCCGACCGCGTGCTGCGGCCGGCGCTGGTCACGGTGGTGCAGGGCTCCTGATCGGGCCGCCGCCGCCCCGGCCCGGCCTTGAATTCGGCGCGCCGGGACGCATCTAGGGGATGAAGCCCCGGACCGAGGTCCGGGAAACGAAATGCGCCGCAGGACCGTACCGCGGCGCGCACGAAAAGGGAAAACCAGATGGGCAAGATCATCGGCATCGACCTGGGCACGACGAATTCGTGCGTCGCCCTGATGGAAGGCGGGCAGATCAAGGTCATCGAGAACGCCGAAGGCGCGCGCACCACGCCCTCGATCGTCGCCTACATGGAAGACGGCGAGATCCTGGTCGGCGCGCCGGCCAAGCGCCAGGCCGTGACCAACCCGCGCAACACGCTCTACGCGGTCAAGCGCCTGATCGGCCGGCGCTTCGACGAGAAGGAAGTGCAGAAGGACATCGGCCTGATGCCCTACAAGATCGTCAAGGCCGACAACAACGACGCCTGGGTCGAGGTGCGCAGCGGCCGCATCGCCCCGCCGCAGGTCTCGGCCGAAGTGCTGCGCAAGATGAAGAAGACCGCCGAGGACTACCTGGGCGAGCCGGTCACCGAGGCGGTGATCACCGTGCCGGCCTACTTCAACGATTCGCAGCGCCAGGCCACCAAGGATGCCGGGCGCATCGCCGGCCTGGACGTCAAGCGCATCATCAACGAGCCGACCGCGGCGGCGCTGGCCTTCGGTCTTGACAAGAAGGAAGAGCGCGGCGACAAGAAGATCGCGGTCTACGACCTGGGCGGCGGCACCTTCGACATTTCGATCATCGAGATCGCCGATGTCGACGGCGAGAAGCAGTTCGAGGTGCTGTCGACCAACGGCGACACCTTCCTCGGCGGCGAGGACTTCGACCAGCGCATCATCGACTACATCATCGGCGAGTTCAAGCGCGAGCAGGGGGTCGACCTGTCCAAGGACGTGCTCGCGCTGCAGCGCCTGAAGGAGTCCGCGGAGAAGGCCAAGATCGAGCTGTCCTCGAGCCAGCAGACCGAGCTCAACCTGCCGTACATCACCGCCGACCAGAGCGGTCCGCGCCACCTGAACATGAAGCTGACGCGGGCCAAGCTCGAGTCGCTGGTCGACGAGCTCATCGAACGGACCATCGAGCCGTGCCGCATCGCCATGAAGGACGCCGGCGTGTCCAACTCGGCGATCAGCGACGTGATCCTGGTCGGCGGCATGACCCGCATGCCCAAGGTGCAGGAAAAGGTGCGCGAGTTCTTCGGCCGCGATCCGCGCAAGGACGTCAACCCCGACGAGGCCGTGGCGGTCGGTGCCGCGATCCAGGGTTCGGTGCTCTCGGGCGACCGCAAGGACGTGCTGCTGCTCGACGTGACGCCGCTCTCGCTGGGCATCGAGACCCTGGGCGGCGTGATGACCAAGATGATCCAGAAGAACACGACCATCCCGACCAAGTTCTCGCAGACCTTCTCGACGGCCGACGACAACCAGCCGGCGGTGACCATCAAGGTCTTCCAGGGCGAGCGCGAGATGGCCTCGGGCAACAAGCCGCTGGGCGAGTTCAACCTCGAGGGCATCCCGCCCGCGCCGCGCGGCACGCCGCAGATCGAGGTGTCCTTCGACATCGACGCCAACGGCATCCTGCACGTCGGTGCGCGCGACAAGGCGACCGGCAAGGAGAACAAGATCACGATCAAGGCCAACTCCGGCCTGACCGAGGACGAGATCAACCGCATGGTCAAGGACGCCGAAGCCAACAAGGCCGACGACCATCGCCGCTTCGAACTGGTCCAGGCGCGCAACACCGCCGAGGCCTCGATGCACCAGGTCAGCAAGTCGCTCGCCGAGCACGGCGCCAGCCTCGACGACGCCGAGAAGGCGAAGATCCAGGCGGCGATCCAGGAGCTGCAGACCGCGCTCAAGGGCGACGACAAGGACGCCATCGAGGCCAAGGCCACGGCCATGGCCGGCGCGGCGCAGAAGCTCGGCGAGAAGATGTACGCCGATGCCCAGGCACAGGGCGCGGCCGCGCAGGCCGCCGCGGGCGGCGCGCCCGGTCCGGCGCCGGGCGCCGACGCGCCGTCGGGCAAGTCCGCCCAGGCCGAGGACGTCGTCGATGCCGACTACAAGGAGGTCAAGCGCAGCTGATCGCCGCTCTGCCGCCCGCGTCGCGCCGGCTCGCCGGGCCGCGCGCTCCCGTACCGGCGGGGGCGTGCGGCCCGGCGTCGGCGTTGACGCGCCGCCGCGTACGACGCCGGCCGCGCCTTGCCCATTGCCCCGTATCCCCCTGCCGCAAACGAAGCTGAAACCCCATGGCCAAGCGCGACTACTACGAGGTCCTCGGTCTGGCGAAGAACGCCACCGAGGATGAGATCAAGAAGGCCTATCGCAAGATGGCGATGAAGCATCATCCGGACCGCAATCCGGATGACAAGGGCGCCGAGGAGAAATTCAAGGAGGCCAAGGAGGCCTACGAGATGCTCTCCGACGCGCAGAAGCGCGCCGCCTACGACCGCTTCGGGCACGCCGGGGTCGACCCGAATGCCGCCGGCGGCGGCTTCGGCGGCGGCGGCGCCGGATTCAACGGCGGCTTCGCCGAGGCCTTCGGCGACATCTTCGGCGACATCTTCGGCGCGGCCGCCGGCGCGCGTGGCGGTCGCGGCAACGCCTTCCGCGGCGCCGACCTGCGGTACAACATGGAGATCTCGCTCGAGCAGGCGGCGCGCGGCTTCGCCACCGATATCCGCGTCCCGGCGTGGGAGAGCTGCGAGACCTGCGGCGGCAGCGGCGCCAAGGCCGGCACCAAGCCCAAGACCTGCACGACCTGCGGCGGCTCGGGCGCAGTGCGCATGGCGCAGGGCTTCTTTTCGATCCAGCAGACCTGCCCGAGCTGCCACGGCAGCGGGCGCGTCATCACCTCGCCGTGCCCGAGCTGCCACGGCGAAGGCCGCATCAAGCACAACAAGGTGCTCGAGGTGTCGATCCCGGCCGGCATCGACGAGGGACAGCGCATCCGCCTCTCCGGCAAGGGCGAACCGGGGACCAACGGCGGGCCGCCGGGCGACCTGTACGTGGAGATCCGGGTCACGCCGCACGAGGTCTTCCAGCGCGACGGCGACGACCTGCACTGCGAAGTCCCCATCTCGATCGCCACCGCGGTCCTGGGCGGCGACATCGAGGTCGCCACGCTCAAGGAAAAGGTGAGCATCACCATCCCGGAAGGGACGCAAAGCGGCAAGACCTTCCGGCTGCGCGGCAAGGGCGTCAAGGGCGTGCGCTCGAGCTACCCGGGCGACCTGTACTGCCACGTGCGCGTCGAGACCCCGGTGCGGCTCACCGACAAGCAGAAGAAGCTGCTGCGCGACTTCGACACCTCGGTGCGCGAGGGCGGCGGCAAGCACTCGCCGCAGGCCAAGGGCTTCATGGACAAGATGAAGGGCTTCTTCGCGGCCGACTGAGCCGCAGGCCCTCGCCGGCTCCGGCGCCGCGCCGGACATGACCAATTGCACTGTCGCGCGGCGGCGCGATCCGGCATCGTCTGGTCATCGGGATCGCCGGACCTTGCCGGACGCGTTCTCCGGCCGGATCGCCCGGCCGTCCCGATCCTTTCACTCAACCTATTGGAGGATGCGATGGATCAGACTACGACGACCGGCAACGATGACTGCGATCCGCTGGCCTTGCGGCCGCTCGACCTTGTCGAGCTCGACCAGGTGGCCGGTGGCGGCGGCAACGCGAGCAGCATCGATATTCTTTCCTTTTCCTTCGGCTGCAGCTCCTCCTGACTTTCCTGCTGTGGACTGGCGCGGTCCGGCGCCGGAATCCGGATCGCGCGCCCTGGACGAAGAGTTCCTCCTTGCTCCGGATGCGGCAACGTGTTGATCCGCTCGTGAATCACCGGCGGATTGCATCCCGGCGGCATGCAAGGTCGCAATGCGACGCAGCCGCCGCCACGACTCGTAACGCGGCGTACCAGCGAGTGAAACGGCATTTGAAAATGCCCGGGGCCGCTAATTTTGAATGTCTTCCCGTCGCTGAGATTCGCAATCTCGGTCAGCCGTGCCGCTTCGCCATTTCTGGACGGATTTGCCGAGCTGGGCAAGCGAAAGGCGGACCCTTAGTCGTGATTGCAAGGTCGGGTTGGCGGGAATGCATCGGCCGATGGCTCAGCGCGGCTAGGAGGGTGCACCCTCGATGCTGCTCAAAATAGGAAATTACCTACTGGACACAAGCGGAAACTACCTACTGGACATTTCAGAATAGTCCATCAGAAAATCCAAAACGTGATGATCGGTCTTCGGGACTGGAGCATTGAGGCTGGGTACTCGTCTATTGGTAATTGAACCTGTCACGGAGCGCATACCATGTCGACGTTTTCTCGTCGCGTTGCAATTGCCATCTTGCTGAGATCAGCAGCCGTGGGTTGGCTGTTGTTCGCGGCGAATTGCGCATTGGCAGTTCCGGCCATATACGAGGCCACTGTCTTCACCGATGTACATCTCAATGGCCGCCTCTATCCCAAGGTTGACTTGCGCCTGACATTCCTCGGAGATACGGACGATATCGAGCTTGCGCGCGATGCCAATGGAAATGTCGTTAGTCAGAATACCTTTTGGATTGCCAAGGGGCATGCGTCATTTTCCTTCCACTCATCCGGCAGAACGATTTCGGGAAAATTCCCGGATGGTGAGATTTTCATTGCGCTGGACACCGAATGGGGTGGCGTGGGCTTCGGAACGCACGGCACAAACGTATTTGAGCCAACGTATCCGCTCGCATTCGATAGCGGCTCGATCTACCGTTTCGCCGTTGGCAGCGCCGACCTCACCACGCCCGTTACGGTGGGCGGGCACGCATGGTCATGCGTCAACTTTCTATCGGGTGCGTGTTCACCGCCAATTCCCTTGAAGACGACGGAAATGGGCGATTTGGTGGTTGAGCAGCTGTTCACGCAACTTGATCCTTCGCATCCCGGCAAATTTACGGGGTCGTACTCGGGGTCGCTGAATCGCGGAACTTTTTCAATTTCACTGGGAACACGTGACAATTGACCTACTCGTTTTCTCTTTTGCCCCTGTATCGCCACCGTTGAAGTTCGCACAAGGCCGGACGCCATTCCGAAGAGGTTGATACATGTACAAATTCATATTTTCACTTTCGGCAATGATTTTGGCTTTGGGCGTGACGGTGGCAGTCGACGTCGAAGCGCGCCCGGTCACTTATACGCTCCGCACGGCGACCGATGGCAAAATTGGCGGCGTGCCGTTCGCTAGGGCGGAAGTCACTTTCACTTTTGTTGGTGATACTCAGAATATTGAAACTCAACAATCGACCATAGGCAAGCCAATTTACGTAAATTCGCTTGGACAGAGCACGGTAACCATCGTTGAGGGCGGAAAGATCACTGTTGCGCGCGTCGATGCGAATCAACTCTATGTTCGATACGACACTGGCACTGGCATCGTAAGCTTTGGCTCACAAAAGATCGGTCCTACTTATCCAGTGGCGCTCGGCTGTGAGGGAAAATTTTTCGACTTTGCCCCCACTACCGTTCCGGATTGTTCGGTTGGCGATTGGTCATTCGGCAATTATTATGGGACGTTCGGTGTCTTCAGTGATTTCGTCGACTACGGTACCGCCGATGCAATTGCCGACGCGGAAAACTATCCCGCCGACATCATTTACTATTCGTCGCAGACGCTGGCCATGGTTCCACCTTCGTTGGCGCGTTCGGGCGTTCTTACCGGATCGGCACATGTGTGTGCCGGCTCCTATGTGGCCGGACCGGTTGGAAGTAGAGCGGCCGTTTGTCCAATAGAGGCGTCGAGCGCGATCGACACGGACCAGGGGCCGCTGTACTTCCAGGACATCTCCGCAGACGGCCCAGGCGGCGCGATGGGTATTCAAGTGGGCGGACGATAGTCGCCGCAATTTTTGGCAACCTACACGCGAAACCGCCAGCGTAGTTGACGTTGATCGGCTACGGGCGTGCGCTGTTGATCGGCCTGAAATTATTAGCATCGGTCCACAAGCGCTATCGAGGTACGTAGCGACCCCTTCTATCCCAGCCAGAGCGACGGCTACGGGACGTGTGAACGTCATCGCTCAATCGAAACGCCGCAGCCTCCTATCCGGTCTGCCGTAGATTTCCCGACTTGCATTCGCATTTTGTCATCGTGTCAACATCAACAGAGAATGTCCTCGATTTGACTGGTAGGAATCGAAACTACGTTGCGGCGCCGAAACCAGTTGGGATCCCGACTGCCAAGAAACTTGATTTCCTTTGCCTAGGCACACTTGTGACGATTGAAGGCCGCCTTCAGAGCTGCTTGTAGAAGAAGGTCGTCGCGCAATCGGCCCCGTCGGGCATCAGCGCGTAGCGCGGCACGACCCCCACGCGTTGCCAGCCGCAGCGCGCATACAGGCGCTCGGCATCGCCTCCGGTGGCCGTATCGAGCACCAGGACCGTACGCCCCTCGCTGCGCGCCGTGTCTTCGGCCGCCGCCAGCAGGCGACCTGCGACACCGCGCCGGCGGGCCCGGCGATGAACCAGCATCTTCGCGACGTCGGCACGGTGCGGCTGGTTCTGCGGCAGCGCGAGCAGCAGCTGGACCGTACCGATGACCCGGTTGTCGTCGTCCGGGTCCAGGGCCACGAGCAGGGCCCGTTCGCCGCGCGCCACGCCCTGCGCGATGCCGCGCCAGAACGCCAGTGCCGTCGCGCGCGCCAGCGGCAGCATGAAACTGACCGAAGCGCCACCCTCGACGCAATCGATCAGGACGTCGGCCAGATCTTCTATCCGTTCACCGGCCTCGGCGGCATCGGCCCGCCGGATCACCACTTCGCCGCTCATTGCATGTGTTCGACCGACGGTTCGTGCGAATCGCAAGCGCAAACCTCGCAACCGCTGTCGAAAATGATACGCCAGACGCCCGGCGATTCCTGGCGCCAGATCGACGAGAACGTGGCGATCCTCTTCCCGCTGGCGTCCCGAACAGGGCCTGAGCTCAAGGCCAGCCGGCCGGAATCGAGTACCTCGACCTTGTCGGGTTCCCAGGAGAAGGGCGCCTTGGGTCGCTCGAAGTATTTTCTCCAGCGAGCGAGTATCTCCTTCTTGCCGCGCGCGGCATCGCTCCCCGAGAAGAAGATCGCTTCATCGGACAGGAACACGCCGAATCCCGCGTAGTCACGATTCGCCAACGTCGCGGCGAACGCGCTCTCGGTCGCGACTACCTGCTTGCGCAGGTCCTGCGCATCTCCTTGATCGGCATGGGTCGCGCATCCTTGCAGAGCGCAGGCGATCCACATGCAAAGAACAAGGGCGATCCTCACGAGCAGGCCCTCTCAGGAGGTACGCCATCCGGGCCGGCCGGCGATCGAAGCCGCATGCCGACGGCAACAAGAAAAGCAATGGGCCCCACGGGCCCATTGCTTCAGCCTGGCGCGGCCGGGAACGACTATTTGCAGTTGACGGTTTCCACCGGCGACAGCGCCGGAACCTGGGTCGGGTCCGGATAACTGTAGGCATGGCCGAACGCCCGCGACGGCGACTGGAATTCGAACCACGACAGCAGCGTTTCGTTCTGCGGGTGGTACACGTAGCCGTTCATCGTGATCGGGTAGGTCGGAGTGGCGTTGCCTTCGATGACGTCACCCACCTCCAGGATGTCATTGCACTGGCCGCCGCTGGGCGACAGCCACCACGGCGTGATGTTGTGCACGTTGTCGAAACCGACGAAGGGATCAGCGAAGATTTCCGCCATCTCGTGGCTGAGCGCCGTCACGTCCTGGAAGCCGCCGCCGAACAGTCCGGGGCTGATCCAGCTCGAGTAGTTCATCACGTAGAAGCGCGGCAGGTTGCCATTGGCTGCTGTCCCCGGCTCGGCGTCGAACTCGTGGTAGCCCAGCACGCAGCACTGGTTGGGGTCGTTGTTCTCGTAGAGATAGACGTTGTCGAACAGCAGCGTGGCGATGGTCTTGGTCGTCACCTCGCCGGCGAGCTCGGCCGCCCCCAGGATCGTCGTGTTGTCCACCGGATAGGTCGGCGGGAACAGCAGGTTACTGAACACCGGATCCGAGGCCAGCACGAACGCCAGCGTGCCATCGGGGTTCAGGCCATAGTAATAGGAGCCGAACGGCAACTCGATCACCCGCGTCGTCGCGACCTGCGGCCGCAGCATGGTGTGCCAGCTGTCCTCCGCCCGGTTCCAGAACGAGGCGCGCTGGATCGCATCGGTGATCTGGGTCGGCGCTTCGCTGGTCGAGTAATGGTGGTAGGCGAAGACCGGCGAGTCGAGCACCAGGCCGACGTCCTTGCGCCCGTCGGAGATCATCGGGATGTTGTTGACCACCAGGACATTGCCGCTGGCATCGAGCAGCTTCACGACGACCGGAATGATCGGCGCGTCGATCGACACGGCCCTGCCGTCATCGGGCCGGCTGCCGACCATCGCGTAGTACCACTTGCTCTGCGGATTGCCCAGCGGGTCGAGGCCCGCGGCAACAAACGATCCGGTGAAGTTGGCCACGGAGTCGATTCCGGGAACCCCGCTGCCCTGGGTGGCGGCGTTCTGGATCGTGCCGGCGTCCGCCGCCGCGAACCCGCTGAGCTTCGCCGCCCCATGCTTTGCCGTGAGCGATCCGGTGTGCGGATTCAGGCCCTTGAGCGCATCGATCGGGATTTCATTGGGACCCAGTGCGAACGTCGCCTGGGCTAGGCCGGCGCTCAGGCACAGGCCTGCGATGGAACGTGCGATGAGGCTCCGGGTGCGGCGTCCGGAATGCGGCGACAGCTTCTTTTGCAATGACATACATCCTCCCATTTCGCCAGGATTGTTCTGATCGTTCTTATGGACGGGAACGACTCCGCTTGTCGCCTCCGCGACGCCGCCGGGACTGCGCCGATTCGATCGGCAATCCGTCGGGCGTCGCGCAGATCGCCTGCGGCGCGACAAGCCGGTCCAATGAACGAATACGCTAAAAGGGCCGGCGGGCAATGTCAATTGAGAAGCAATTGAGAATCGATAATGGGTGAAAACCCTACCTCCGGGCTTCCGAAAATCCGCGCTCGGCGTCGAAGGAAATTTCCGATTCCCGCTGCACCGCGACAGGCTTGGGGTGGTCGTGCGCGGATCCTTGTCGGTCCAGCCGCGCGTCGACGGATCCGCCAGGCACGGTCCATCGAGGCGGCGATTCCGCGGCGCGCTCGGCGCGGCATGCCATCGGAGGCCCGTCCTGTGCGGCGCACGCCGGACGTATCAAGGTCTGTTCCGGCCGACACGTCGCGACCGGCGTACCGTGCTCCGCCAGCTCATCGCCCAGGTGGCCACGCCCACGACGCCAGCGATCGCGACGATCACCGGCTCGCGCGCCGAGGGCTGTTATTTTGGATTTCTCGCGCAGGCCAATTCGATCGTGACGATCAGCAACTCGGTCGGCGCGGGCAACTCCACCTCGTCCTGCGGGCCACTCGGCGGATGCGGTGGCTCAGGTAGCATCCGCGCATGAAAATCCCGTTCGTCGCTGCCTCGGGCCGCGGCCTCGCACTTTTCGTTGTACTCGGCCTGGTCCTCGCGTCCTGCGGCAATGGCAATGGCGGCGGCTCGGCCGCCCCGCAAGTACGCGTCGTCGACGCGGCGTACCAGGCGAGCAACAACTTCGACGTGCTCGTGAATTCGGTCAGCGCCGCCACGGACTTCGCCTACGGCGGCCTGACTGCCTACCAGCCTGCGGCCGAGGGCGGCAACGCGGTCGTGTTCGAGCCCACGGGAACCAAGACGACCGTGCTGTCGGCATCCTTTCCCGGTGCCAATGGCTACGATTATTCCGTGTTCGCGCTGCAAGACGGTACCGCCCTGAGTGCGTTGATCGTCGCCCAAAGCAACGCGAGCGTGCCCTCCGGGCAGGCCCGGCTGAGCTTCGTCAGCGCCTATCCCGGCCAGGGTGCGCTGGACATCTATCTCACCGCACCGACGGCCGACCTGCCGGCCCGCCCGACGATCGCCGCGCTGTCCTTCCAGGGCAGCGCCACCGTGGCGATCTCTCCGGTGGTCATCGGGGTGGCGGCCGGCGACTATCGCATCCGCGCCTACGCCGCGGGCAGCACGAGCACGGCGGCCTTCGATTCGGGCACCATCACCGCCGCATCCGGCGCCGATCTCCTGCTGGCGGTCAGCCAGACCAGCGGCTCGGCGGCGCCGTTCACGCTGCTCGCGCTTGGCGCCGATGGCAGTCAATTCACGATCGCCGACCAGCGCGTCGAACTGCGCCTGGCCAATTTCGCACCGGCGCAGGGCACGGTCGATACCTTTCTCGATCCGGGCAGCACAGGCAATTCGAGCGCCAATGCCTTCGCCAGCGGCCTGGGCGCACTGGGCGTCACGGCCTACCAGACGGAGCTTCCCGGGGCCTACCGCGTCTCGATGGCCAATGCCGGCAGTACCGTGGAACTCGTCGGCACGCCGCTCGCCCTCGGTCCTGGTACGGCACGCAGCATCTTCGCGATCGGCCTGGGCGGCCAGGCCAGCCCGGACGAACTGCGCCTGCTCGCCCTGACCGACGACCTGAGCGATCCGCCGGTCGGCCAGGGCAAGCTGCGCATGGTCAACGTCGCGCCCGATCTCGTGCCGGTCGATGTCGTGCTGCTCGATCTTTCGGGGCCTAGCCCGGTCATCGCGCGCCGCCTCGCGGTCAACCTCTCTTATACCGGCGCGTCGGCCTATATCGCGTTGCCCGCGGGCAACTACACGGCCGCCGTCGTGCCAACCGGACTCGACACGCCGCTGCTGCCGTCGAGCAGCGGTGCCGCGCTCGCCCTGGCCGCCGGCCAGGTGCTCACCTTGGTGATCGACGGCTGCCGTTATCCGGGCAGCGGTACCTGCGGCGCCGCCTCGGCGGCGCTGCGACTCGATTCGCTTACGGATCGCTGACAGTTCTTTTCGCGCGCGCACGCCGCGCGAATGATCTTTCACGGCTTTCCGCTAACCCTCGCCCCTTCCTTCGTCGCCCTTGACGCAGGTCAGTCCGGTCGCGGCGCGCGCGACGCAAGATGCGCGCAGCCGAACCAAGTCCTGTCCCAATGCATCGATGAGGGGGTTATCGTGTCGAGGAAACCTGCGCTTTGCCGCCTGTTGTGGTTCACCTGCTTCCTGTTCGCCGGCCTGTGGTCCGCGCAGGCCAGCGCCGTACCGAGCTTCGCGCGGCAGACCGGCATGGCCTGCGCCGCCTGCCACACGGCCTTCCCCGAACTGACCGCCTTCGGGCGCCAGTTCAAGCTCAATGGCTACACCATGCAGTCGACGCCGCAGGTTTCCGATGGCGACGAGAAGTCGCCGGCGCTGCAGTTCTCGTCGATCCCGCCGCTCTCGATCATGTTCCTGGCGGCATACACCGACACCAAGGGCGCCAACAATGCACAGCAGGGCACGCGCTCCGACCTGCAGTTCCCGCAGCAGTTCAGCCTGTTCTACGCCGGCGAGATCACGCCGCACGTGGGTGCCATGCTGCAGGTCACCCATACCGACGGTTCCAGCGGCTTCGCCATGGACAATTCGGAGATCCGCTACGCCGACCACCATACCTTGGGCAGCGACAAGGACCTGCTGTTCGGTCTGCTGGCCAACAACAATCCGGGCATGAGCGATGTCTGGCAGACGACACCGGTCTGGGGCTACCCCTATGCCGGTACGCTCAGCATCGAAAAGCCGCTGTTCGCGTCGCTCGGCCAGGCGGTCGGCGGAATGGGTGCCTATGCGCTGTATGACAATTCGATCTACGCCGAATTGGACCTCTACAAGTCGCTGGGTACCGGGGGGCAGGACGTGCCGTGGACCGAAGCCTGGACCGGCCAGTCGCCGTCGGCCATCGCCGGCTGGGCGCCGTACTGGCGGCTGGCCTACCAGACCTCGTTCGGCGACAACTACCTCGAGGTCGGTACGCTGGGCATGAACACGCGCTTGTATGCGACCGGCACGGGCAGCTCCGGCCCGACCGACAGTTATCGCGACCTCGCGATCGACGCGCAGTTCGAGCGGACGCTGGGCGACGACAGCATCGTCGTGCATGCCATCCTGGCGCGCGAATCGATCAACCTGGACGCCTACCGTGTGGCCAACCCGGGCCAGCCCAATGTTTCGTTTCGCACCTTCAACCTGAACGGCAGCTACCACCTCGGGTCGAACAAGACCCTGCAGCTGGCCTTCGTCGAGAGCACCGGTGACGCATCGAGCGCGGCCCAGCAGACCGCCGGACTGAAGACCGGAACCCGCGCGGGCATCCTCGAGGCGGCCTACTATCCGTGGGAGAACGTGCGCCTGAGCGCCCAGTACACGGCCTACAAGAAGTTCGCCGGCGCCTCCGATGGGGCCTCGGACAATAACACGATCTACCTGCTCGCCTGGCTGGCGTTCTAGGGGCTTGCCGTGGCCGGGTCGCGGCGCATCGGCGCGCGCCATAGGCATCACGGGCCACGGCCCGGGTGGCCGCGCGTTCGCCTCGGCCTGGGCATCGTCGCCCTGCTGCTGGCCTTGCCGGGCGGCGCGCGGGCGCAAGAGCCGGACGCCGAGCTGACCCAGCTGCGCCGCCAGGTCGAGGAACTCAAGGCGGCGGTCGCGCGCCTCGATACGCAGCTGCAGCGCGTCGAGGGCGGGCGCAAGGCCGATTCGACCACGGCGCTGCCGGTCCCGGCAGCGCCAGCGCCGCCGCCCGCCGTGCCGCCCGCGGTGCCGCCTTCCGCCACGCCGTTCAGCGCTGCGGAAAACGCAACCCTGCACAAGGAGGCACGGATCGCCCAGGCCCTGCAGGGCTGGGGCGAACTGCGCAATGGCTTGAGCCAGGACGAAGTGCGCAGCCGGCTCGGCGAGCCGCAGTCGATCCTGCCGGTTGCCAATCGCACCGGCTGGGTCTACCGCTACGGCCAGGGCGCAGCCGGTTCGGTCTTCTTCGATCACGCCGGCAAAGTGATCTCGCTGATGGCGCCGGGGCAAGGGCCCCTGCATCTGTACTGAGCGGCAGCGTGCCGGCCTGCGCCGGAGTGCGGGCGGCGCCCGGCACGCGAGATTCGCGCGCGGCGGCTCAGCTTGCGGAGCGCGGCTCGCGCTCGCGTACCAGCGCCGCCATCGCCGCGGCGCTGTCGTCGCCCAGCGCGCCCAGCCCGGCCATCACGCCGGCGCGATTGGGTGCCGGGTGATTCTGGCTCGCCTTCCATTTGCCCTCGATTCGCGTGATGGCGATCTCTATGCCGACGATCTGGCCCAGCATCGTCTGCACGTAGTCCTCCGGCGCATCCTCCACTGCCCAGGGCCGGGCCTGGGTCGATTCGTGGTGCGTCGTCAGCTCGCCGACCTGGGCGCGGATCCAGGCGCGGTCATCGTGCGCCTGCAGCCGCCCGTGGGCGTGCACGCAGCAGTAGTTCCAGGTCGGCACGACCTTGCCGTGTTCCTGCTTGCTCGGGTACCAGCCGGGCGAAATATAGTGCTGCGGACCCTGGAACACCGCCAGCACCTCGCTGCCTTCGAGCGTCTCGTGCCACAGCGGGTTGGCCCGCGCGACATGCCCCAGCAGCACGCCCCAGGTGCCGGGGGCCGCGTCGGCCGCCGGCTCGCGCAGGTGCAGCGGGATGTGGTTGGCCACCAGGCCGCGCGCCGTGAGCGTGACCAGCGTGGCCAGCGGGTGGCTGCGCATGAGCGCGCCCAGCACCTCGACGCGCGTTTCGGCGAAATGGCCGGGCAGGTACATGGCGGGCGGCGACCGGCCTGCGCCGCGCTCAGTTGACCGCGCTCGAGGCCGTGTAGGCCAGCCGCACGTACATCGGCGCGAAGGGCGCCGCCTGCGTGATCTCGACCAGGCCCTCGCGCGTCAGCTCGAGCAGTGCTAGGAAATGCACCACGACCACCGGCGTGCCCAGCGCCGGGTCGAACAGGTCGGCGAACTCTACGAAGCGCGCCGACTGCAGGTGGCGCAGGATCAGTCCCATGTGCTCGCGCACCGACAGCTCGGTCCGGCCGACGCGATGCCGGGTGTGCAGCTTGGAGCGGCGCAGGATGTCCTGCCAGGCGGCCTGCAGTTCGCCGATCCGCACGTCGGGATGGCGCACGATCGCCGTCGGCTCGACCGCGACGACCGCGCGCAGGAAGTCGCGCCCGATGCGCGGCTGCTCGTCCAGGCGCGCCGCAGCCAGCTTGATCCGTTCGTACTCGACCAGCCGGCGCACCAGCTCGGCACGCGGATCCTCGACTTCCTCGCCGGTATCGGCCTTGCGCACCGGCAGCAGCATGCGCGACTTGATCTCGATGAGCAGCGCCGCCATGAGCAGGTACTCGGCGGCCAGCTCGAGGTTGTGCGTGCGGATCTGCTCGATGTACGCCAGGTACTGCTGGGTCAGCGTGGCCATCGGGATGTCCAGCACGTTGAAGTGCTGGCGCCGGATCAGGTAGAGCAGCAGGTCGAGCGGCCCCTCGAAGGCCTCGAGAAAGACCTCGAGCGCATCGGGCGGTATGTACAGGTCCTGCGGCAGGGCGAACAGCGGTTCGCCGTACAGCCGGGCCAGCGCAACGCCGTCGATCACGGCCGGCCCGTCGGCCGCAGCCCCGTCGCTGCCGTCGGCACCGCGCCGGTCGCCCAGCAGCTGCTGCAGGGCGATGCCGGCAGCGGCACCTTCCGGGGTCGGGCTCGACGGTTCGCTCATGCACGGCTTCCGCTGGGTCTGGCGCTGGGTCTTGCGCCGGGAAATGCACACCGTCCGGGCACCCTACAATGGCCACCCGGAGGAACGCCGCCATTCTAGACGACTCGCCCACCGAACCCTCGCGCGCCGCGTTGCGCGCACGCCACCGCGCCGCCGAGCCCGAATGCCTGGCCGCGCTGCTGCGCGAGGTGCCCCTGTCCGCGCCGCGCTGGGCCGCGGCGCGCGCGCAGGCCCGCCGCTGGATCGAGGGCCTGCGTGGCCGGCGCAGCCGCGGCAGCGGTGTCGACGCGCTCATGCGCGAGTTCTCGCTCTCCAGCCAGGAGGGCGTCGCCCTGATGTGCCTCGCCGAGGCGCTCGCGCGGATTCCCGATCGCGCCACGGCCGACGCGCTGATCCGCGACAAGCTGGCGCGCGGCGACTGGCGCGCGCACATCGGCGCCAGCCGTTCGATCTTCGTCAATGCGGCGGCCTGGGGCCTCATGCTCACCGGCCGCCTCGTGGCGACGCACAGCGACGAGGGCCTGGCCGCCGCCGCCAACCGGCTCATCGCGCGCGGCGGCGAACCGCTGATCCGCGCCGGTGTCGATATCGCAATGCGCCTGCTGGGCCAGCAGTTCGTGCTCGGCCGCACCATCGACCAGGCGCTGCAGCGGGCCCGCGAGACCGAGGCGCGCGGCTACCGCCACTCCTATGACATGCTGGGCGAGGCGGCGCTGCATGCCGCCGATGCGCAGCGCTATTTCGATGCCTATGCCGGGGCGATCGACGCCATCGGTGCCGCGGCGGCCCTGTCGCCCTTGCCCCTCGACGAGCGCCCGGGCATCTCGGTGAAGCTGTCGGCGCTGCATCCGCGCTTTGACCGCCTGCAGGCCGATCGGCTGCAGGCCGAGCTGCTGCCGCGCATCCAGGAGCTGTGCCTGCGGGCCCGGCGCTGGGGCATCGGCCTGAACATCGACGCCGAGGAATGCGAGCGGCTGGAGCCCACGCTCGACCTGTTCGTCCGCCTGGCCCACGATCCGGCGCTGGCCGGCTGGGACGGCCTGGGGATCGTCGTGCAGGCCTACCAGAAGCGTGCCGTCGCGCTGGTCGACTGGCTCGCCGAGCTCGCCGCGCTGAGCGGACGGCGCTTCATGGTGCGCCTGGTCAAGGGCGCCTACTGGGACAGCGAGATCAAGCGCGCCCAGGTCGAAGGGCATGCCGATTTTCCGGTCTACACGCGCAAGGTGCATACCGACGTTTCCTACCTCGTGTGCGCCCAGCACCTGCTGCGCCATCCGGATCGCCTGTACGCCCAGTTCGCCACCCACAACGCGCTCAGCCTGGCGGCGGTGCTGCAGCTGGCCGCGGCCGCCGGCGTGCCGCACTTCGAGACCCAGTGTCTGCACGGCATGGGCGAGACGCTCTATGACATGGCGCTGGGCGTTGGGCCCGAGCCGGCGGCCCGCGCCGCCGACGAACTGCCGGTACCGGCCTGCCGCATCTATGCGCCGGTCGGCAGTCACGAGACGCTGCTCGCCTACCTCGTGCGCCGCCTGCTCGAGAACGGCGCCAATTCCTCCTTCGTCAACCGGGTGGTCGACGAGCAGGTGCCGGTCGATGAACTGCTCGAAGACCCGTTCGAGGCCAGCCGGCGCGGCGCCGGGCGGCCGCATCCGGCGATCGTCCGGCCGGACCAGCTGTACGCCGCTGTCGGCCGGCGCAACTCGCATGGCCTCGACCTGCGCGACGATGCGAGCCTCGAGCGGCTGGCGGCGGCGCAGCGCGGCGCGGCGGCGCGCTCCTGGTCGGCCTTTCCGATCCTCGCGGCGGCCGATTTCGTGCCCGCGGCGGCGCCGCCCGAGGCGCTGCGCAATCCGGCGCGCCGCACGCAGGTGGTCGGCAGCGTCCAGCCGGCTTCGCCGAGCGATATCGAGGCGGCGTTCGTTGGCGCCCAGGACGATGCCTGGTCGCGTACGCCCGCGGCGCAGCGTGCAGCGGTGCTCGAAGCGGTGGCCGATGAGATCGAGCAGCGGCGCGACGATTTCATCTGGCTGGCGGTGCACGAAGCCGGCAAGACGCTCGGCGACGCCGTGTCCGAGGTGCGCGAGGCGGTCGATTTTTGCCGTTACTACGCGCAGCTGGCGCGCGCCCTGCCGGCGCTGCGCCGGCCGCTGGGCCTCGTCGTGGCGATCTCGCCGTGGAATTTCCCGCTGGCGATCTTTACCGGGCAAGTCTGCGCCGCGCTGGCGGCCGGCAACCGCGTGCTGGCCAAGCCCGCAGAGCAGACGCCCCTGATTGCCGCCCTGGCGGTGCGCCGGATGCATGCCGCCGGCGTGCCGCGCAGCGCCCTGCAGTTGTTGCCCGGCGACGGCGCGGTCGGCGCGCGCCTCACGGCCGATCCGCGGGTCGATGGCGTGCTCTTCACCGGATCGACCGAGGTGGTCGCCCTGATCGACCGTGCGCTCGCCGCGCGCGCCACCGGGCGCGATCCGGTGCTGGTCGCCGAGACCGGGGGCCAGAACGCGATGATCGTCGATTCGAGCGCGCAGCCCGAGCAGGTGGTCAAGGATGTCCTGCTCTCGGCCTTTGGCAGCGCCGGGCAGCGTTGCTCGGCGCTGCGCGTGCTGTGCCTGCAGGAAGAGGTGGCCGAGACCGTCATGCCCATGCTCCTGGGGGCGCTCGCCGAGCTGCGCGCCGGCGACCCCGCGCTGCCGGCGACCGATCTGGGCCCGGTGATCGACGACGCGGCGCGGCGCGGCATCGACGACTACCTGGGCACCATCGCGCCCGACCATGTGCTGGCCCGCCTGGCGCTGCCCGCAAGCTGCGCCCAGGGCCTTTTCGTCGCGCCGGCGGTCGTGCAGATCGACTCGATCTCCTCGTTGCAGCGCGAAGTGTTCGGTCCGGTGCTGCACGTGCTGCGCTACCGGCGCGAGGATCTCGAGCCGCTGATCGACGCGATCAACGCTACGGGATACGCCCTGACCTGCGGCATCCACAGCCGGATCGACGAGACCATCGCTTTCGTCGCCGACCGCATCCGCGCCGGCAATGTCTATGTCAACCGCAACATGATCGGCGCGGTGGTCGGCGTCCAGCCCTTCGGCGGCGAAGGCCTGTCGGGCACCGGGCCCAAGGCGGGCGGCCCCTGGACCGTGGCCCGCTTGACCGTTGCTGCGCATCCGCCGCCCGGCGCCACCGATCCGCCCGTGCCGCCGCCCGGTGTCGTCGCGCTGCAGGCCGGTACCGGGCCCGCGCCGCTCCAGGCTCTGGGGCAGTGGGCCGCGGGCCAGGCGATGGCCGAGCTGTCACGCCTGTGCCAGGACTACGCTGCCGCCACGCCCTTGCGCTGGCGCTGCGAGCTGCCGGGTCCGACCGGCGAGTCCAACGTGCTGCGCTATCGCGGCCGTGGTGTCGCGCTTTGCCTGCAGCAAGGCGTCGACCCCGAAGTGCTGCTCGCCCAGCTGGCGGCGGTGTTCGCCACCGGCAATCGACCGCTGCTGCTCGACACGCCGCAGGCCCGCGCGAGCACCGCCGGCCTGCCGCTCATGTTGCGCGCCGCGATGGGCTGGACCGCCTACTGGACCGCGGCAAGTTTCGCCGTCGCGCTGTTCGACGGTGCCGACGACGCGGCCCGGGAACTGCGCCGCAGCCTGGCCCGGCGCGACGGCGCGCGCATCCCACTGCAGCGCGCGGTCGCGCGCCGCTACGATCTGGAACCGCTGGTGGCCGAGCAGGTGGTGGCGACCAACACCGCCGCGGCGGGCGGCAATGCGACCCTTATGAGCCTGGCTTCCTGAGCCCGGCCGACGGGCTCGATGCATGCGCCTGGCCCCCCGGGCCCGCCAGTTCGGCGCGGCGTCAGGCCGCCGCAGCGGGCGGCCGCGCCGCATCGGGCCCCAAATGATCGGCCAGCCATCCGGCCACAAATCCCGCCACTTGCTCCCAGCCCGGCTGGCTGATCACCATGTGCGCCTGGTCGGCAAACTCGTGATAGCTGGCCACGGCGCGGTATTTCTGCGCCACCTGCCGCACGACCGACGCCGGAACGATCCGGTCCTGGCCGCCGCCGATGACCAGCACCGGGCAGCGGATCCGTTCGGCGTCGACCCGCGAGGCCCCTTTGCCGTCGAACAGCCAGTAGCCGATCTCGGACGCCACGCGGCCGGAGTCGTAGACCATCCTGTCGTAGCGCCGGCGCTGTTCCGGTTCCGGGTACTGGTGCAGGATCGACCAGGCCGCCTCGGCGAAGGTCTGGCGTGTCGGGCTGCGCCAGAATCCCCACTTGGTCTGGATGCTCCAGAAGGCTTTGACCACGCTCGGCGAGATCGCCATGATGCCGGCCGGCGAGGCGGGGGTGAGCAGGACCAGGGCCTTGCCCAGGCCGCGCGCGCCCAGCATCTGCGCCAGCAAGCCGCCCATCGAATGGCCGACGATGACCGGCGCCGCATCGAGCCGGCGCACTTCGGCCTCGAGGAACGCGGCGTAGTCGAGGAGGCTGGTCGTGCCCAGTCGCGGATCCGGCGTGCCGCGCGGATCCATGTCGTGGTATGGCAGGTTGGGTGCGATGCAGCGATAGCCGCGCGACTCGAAGTATCCGCGGTACTCGGCCCAGTCCCAGGCGCCGCCCCACATGCCGTGGATCATGAACAGTGTCTCGGCCATGCCTACCCCCAGGCGCGTTGGCGCCGCGCGGGCTGCGCGGGTGCCGCCGGCGCATCGTAGCCCAGCGCGTGCGCGCCGTGCGGCACACGCCCGGATCAGAAGGCGTAGTACGGCGCGGCGTAGCCGTCGGCGTTGTCGGCAAGGCCGAAATAGATCGTCTTGCCGTAGAACGTCGGCATGCCCCAGATGAAATAGCCGAACGAGGCCGGTCCCGGCCCGCCGACGTTGTCGTAGGCGTAGGCCGCGGCATTGGTGAAATTGTTCAGGTTGTTGACCGAGAACGCGATCGTCGAACTGGGTGTCGCGCTGTCCCGGTAGTCGTTGACGACCGCACGCAGGTTCAAGGTCGTATTCGCCGAGCCCTTCGCGCTGGGCCCGCCCGGGCAGTAGTACGCGGCCAGGACACCGCTCGACCCGCACAGCGCGATCGAGGCGTCGGAGAAGAAATACAGGCTCGATCCGCTGTCGAAGATGCCGTAGGCATTGGCCGAACCGCTGTAGGTCGTGTACACGAACCCGGGCTCCTCGGCGGGGTTGGCCGCGATCCGCGTGGCACTGCCCAGGGCATTGTTGGCCTGCGTGCCGATGCCGAAGATCATCGAACCGCTGGCCGACGCCGCGCCGTCGGAGCCGACCGCGGCCATGCGGATGAGAAAGCCATTGTTGTCGGTCGGCAGCGCCGTGATCGGATTGACGACCTGCATCGCGGGCGCCACGGTGGTCGGGGTGCAGTGGTTGCCGGTCATGTCGGCGCACACGACGTAGGCCAGCCCGGCCGTGTTGTTACCCTGTTGCGGCTGGGCGACCGTGGCGCAGGGCTGGCAATCCTGGGCGAACAGGCTGACCCCGATCAGGCCATTGGCGCCGAGGTAGGGGTAGGTGAGGGGATTCGCCGTGACCACGCCGCTGCTGTTCGTGCCCGAGCCGGTGAGGGCGTACTGCGTCGTGCTCTGTGTCACGCAGGCGGCCGGAGCCGGCTCCATGTCGCCCATCACCTGCATCGGCACATTGCTCGCGGTCTCGTTGGTCCCGACAAAGGTGATATCCACGTTGCGGATCGAACCCCATGAGTAGCCGCCGCCGAACTGCGCGCACTCGGCGAGCGTCCCGGTGACGGTCGTGCCGTTGCCGCCGGCCGAGGTGGTCGTGATGGTCGGCAGGGCCGCCAGCAGGCCGCCGGCCGAACCCAGGAACGAGGAGGTCGGCGGCCGCAGCGAAGCGGCGAGCAGGCGCAGGCCGAGCGAGCCCGTATCGACGGCAACGTGGTCGATGGTCTGGCAGTTGCTGGTGCTGCCGTGCGGACACACCCGAAGCGTGATGTACAGCTGGTTCAGCGAACCGCATCCGGGTGCCGGAGCGCAGGAGTCCGTGCCGTAAGGCGGGAAGCTGTCGACGCTCAGGGCGGCCACGTTCGGACCGGTCGCGGCCCCTGCGCCGGTGCCGCTGGAGGCGCTGCTGCTGCCGCCGCCGCAGGCGCCCAGCACCATTCCCGATAGGGCGGCCCAGAGGCCAAGGCGGAACAGCATGTGAACGTGGCGGGGCATGCCGGTCTCAACGAATCGAAGCCACATCGACGCCCGCGGGGAATTGCCTGGGCAGATAGGCCCGACCCGTGAACGTGCGCAGGACGCCACCGGTCTCGACCACCAGCTCGGCGGTATGCAGCGCGGCATGGTGCAGGTCGATGCGCCTTGCGCCCAGTGCGCGATAGGTCGGGTAGTAGCGCCCGAGCAGCGCAGCCAGATCCGCCGGCCCCGAGCTGCGCCACGCCACGGCAAAGACGAAGCCTCGGCGATCGAGATACTGGCGCACGATGGCGCCGTCGGCCGCGCGCCGCTCGTGCACCGCGTAGGCCTCGTGCGGCGTGACCTGCAGCCGGGAACTCGTTGGTTGTGCCTCGTCGCGCGCGGTCGCGGCGTTGCCGCCGAGTTCGGCGCGTGCGGCCGGAACCGCGCCGGCGAACCAGGCGGCAGCGGCCAGCGCAGCGAGCCGGGCCGAAAGCCTGCGGGCGGGCACCGGGCGCAAGGATTCGATGTTGCTCATGCGTGTCTCGCCTTCGGGCATTTTCCGCCGGGCCTCGTAGCAGATTCGAGATTCAAGGCGAATCTAATCGCGGCACGACGTGAGGTGACGTCGAATTGGCGGTGATTTCGAGTGCAATTCGCGCCCGGATTCGGCCGCCGGCCGTGCCGCGGCGGCCGCCGTTCCCGGCGTCGCCGGTGGGGTCGGTGTCCAAAGCAAATTATTTGCCCAATCAATCGGAACCAAAATCTTTCATGCCGAGATCGAAATCGCTACTCCAACGCAAATTTCCAAGTTCGATGCCAGGTAAAAGCTCCTTTTCAAGGTTTCATATCGCCTGGTGACGTGGGCGCTGAACCGCACGGCCCGGCGACGTACCCCGTTAGCAGGCGCCACAACCCATAGGTGTACGACGCACAGCAGCAATGGAGCGTGCGTTCTAGCGACAGGCTATGTCTGCAATGCAATATCGAACGGTCTTACCGCGCCAGCCCCTATACCGACAACATTCTGCCGCACACGACCCACTGGAGACATAACGCGCTTTTGAAAAGCGGACATCGCGCTATCGTGATCCCAGCCGCTGCTCAATTAGCTTAACCGCGGCTGACACCCCATCTTCTGCGGCCATTTTTCGACCAATTTCCAAGGCATTGCGACTAAGACTCGGTTGGCCCATGGCTTCCACAATGCCCCTTGCAAGATCGCGCGCCCGGAGTCCCTTTCGCCTCAACGTCCTGCCACCAGCGCCTAGTCGTTCGAGTTCCGAACCCCAGAAAAATTGATCGGAGACGTGCGCGACAATGATCGACGGTCGCCCGGCAAGCAAAGCCGCCTGGGTCGTTCCGGCTCCCCCATGGTGGACAACCAATGCGCACCGTGGGAACACCTTCTTGTACGGTGATCGACGAACCTTGAATATCTTGTCGGTAACCTCGAAGGCGTCCAGATCGTTCCACGGAAGCTGAACAACAGCCCGGCACCCCACCCGTTGCACAGCATCTATCCATATGTCGAAGACCTCGCGAAGGTAATCGAGATTCGACAGCATCATGCTTCCGAAGGTCAAATAAACGGGCGGATCGCCAGCCGCCAGGAACTCCTCAAGGCCCGGTGGGAGTTCTTCCGTTTCCAGTGGCGCGGGTGGATTCAAAAAACCGCAAATCTGATGCCGATCCTCCCAGTCTGGCGGACGCTGGCAAATTTGAGGACTTACCCCAATCAGATTCAGTCGCTCGGCGGACCAGGTTTGGAGCATCACGTCCCCATCAGGGGATAGACCCTCCTTAGCCCGCAACGCATTCACCCGGGGAAGA
>Ga0209698_10001839_pt1 | contig 24386 bp, 18 predicted proteins | sample LitLauG_LLR_2012_FD_187203 | JGI IMG/M metagenome (GOLD analysis project Ga0209698, IMG submission 187203) | Freshwater sediment microbial communities from Pennsylvania, USA - Little Laurel Run_MetaG_LLR_2012 (SPAdes) (version 2) | ecosystem: Environmental > Aquatic > Freshwater > Creek >... | reverse complement strand
GTGTCGAGGCCCGCCTCAGTCTGGCGCAAGGCTTGCGAAATTGGTCGAGAAAATAGGTCGGGACGGATGTGCGCTTGAATGACCGGCAGGGACGGGGGGGTGGTGTTTGATATCCCACAACCGATTCATCGTCAGTTGTTGGCCGCCGCCGGGGCTTCGCTGATCGCACCTGCGGGACTTGGGGGGACCGGTCAGGCGGCGCTGCCGCCAGTGAAGGAGGAGGATGCGCCGATCGCCTTCGGTCATACCGGCTCGGTCGCTGTCGAACGCTGGACGTGATCGCACGGACAGGGCATGAAGGCGTTGTCGGAGGCATTTCCCAAGATCAAGGCCGTGATGGTCGAGAGCATCCCCTATTCCGCCGACGCGTTGCGCGCCTACAAACAACTCGTCGCGCAAGGCGCATCCCTTTTGTTCGCCACGTCCAACTACGGCGACTTCCTTTACGGTGTCGCCAAACCTTCGCGCGAGGTCGGTTTCCATGAATGCGACGACCGCCCGGGCAGTCGTCATCTCGATGCTGACGGACCACGCCGGACCTCTAGAGCGGAAATATCAGGTTTGAGCATCGGGAGGCTCGTATGACCGAAAGCATAGAGGCGACGACGCTCAACCAATGGTACCCGATCCACACTTTGTCCGACCAGCCTACAAACGGCTATGCGGATCGGCTGCTGGGTTGTGACATCTGGGTATCGCCGGACGGCGTTGTCGAGGTCTCTTCGGGGCGGGCATTGCCGAGTCTCAGGCAATATCGCTATCTCTGGGCGTCGCTGGGGCGGCCGAAGGGCGGCCTGTTCGATCTGCCCGAGGCGCTGGAGGCGGATCGCCGGGTTGTCGAATGCGGTTCGGTGCTGGTCAATGCGTCGGGCCTTCGCATCGTCGAGAACTTTCTCGACATGGCGCATTTCCCCTTTGTCCACACCAACATCCTCGGCGCAGAGCCGGACACGGAGGTTCGCCATTACGCCGCCGAGATTCGACGTGAGGTCGACGAGGTCTGGGCGACAGAGTGTTTCTTCTATCAGCCTCAGGCGGCGAAGTCGGCGAGTGGCGGCATCACGACCGAATATAGGTATCGCGTGATGAGCCCCTTTTCGACTTTGCTATACAAAACCTGCCCGCTCGCCGCCGACCGTTGGGACGTCATATGCCTGTTCGTGCAGCCGTTGACGCCGGGAACATGCCGCACCCATCCCATCATGTTCCTGATCGATGAAGACAGCCCGACGGCGGAACTCGTTCACTTTCAGCAACTCATTTTCCTACAGGACCGCATCATCCTCGAAAACCAGCGCCCCGTCTTGTTGCCGCTCGACCCCGCGCGGGAAATTCCCACCCGCGCGGACGCGAGTTCAATCGCTTACCGGCGCTGGCTCAAGGAAAAGGGCGTACTTTATGGGGCGTCAACCGCCGCAGCATGAGGCGCCTTCGCGCAGTCGGTCGAGGGCGCCAGGTTGCAGAACCAGCCTTATTGGGGCGCTTATCGACTGGCGTGTCAGAGCGGCGGTGTTCGATGGCTCGCAGGGCCGCTGCGTCGCTTGGCGTTTTGGCCAATAAGCCGTCCAGCCTTCGAACGGGCTTCACGCGTCCTGGGCGAACTCATGAAGAGCATGTCTCTTGCCGCCAATCGCGCCGATGGAAAGCGCCAGAAGGCGGCTGCTATTGCGGCGATTGCGAGTCCGACGACGATCAGGATTTCAACGGTTCCATCGCCATTGTCGGGCGCAAGTCCAAAATATTGCTCAATCCAATCCATACCGCTCTCCTCCTGAGTCAACCATCGTCTTTCTCAGCACAGCCTGCCTAGGGGGGTGGCGCGAAGGTCGTGCCCGTCCAGATCCAGGACAGATTTCCGGCTAGCGCCGACGCCATCACCACGGAACGCGGAAAGAGCAGCAGCAGTTCGTCGCCGAGCTTTGTCTGCCCTTTCAGCAATCCCGTCACATTCTGCAAGCGCGCAAGCGAGCCCATGTCGATAGCGGATGTCGGCGCGGCGAAAGGCTGGGCGGAATACCAGCCTGCATCTGCCAAGATCGGGGCGATGCTCGTATATTGGCGCAGGGCGGGCGGCGCGGACCCAACATTTGCGGCGCTGGCCTGCATCGCCACCCAGGACGAGGGCGCGACGAGCGTACCGCCGTCGATTTCTCGCGCCATAAGTTGCCAGCGGTTCGCGGGATCGCTGCTGAGGCGGGCTATCGCGACGGGATCGGTCGCGGGGTCCGTCAGCAGCGCGCCGGGAGCGACCTGTAGCACTCGGCCCAGGGTCTGCAGAATGTCCGTCTGCAGCATCTGACCTGGCTGCGCCATCGGCAGCATGCGGGCCGGGGTGTAAAACGGAAGCGCGCAACCGAAACCATGGATACGTTGCATGGCGCGGACGAACGCGTCCGCCATGTCGCTTCGCACCGTTATTGTTGTGATGTAGCTGGGCTGCCCAGATCCGGCAGGACGATCATTGGGGATCGGGATAAAGGCGAGCGCCGGCGCTTCCCCGCTCAGGCCCAATGGCGTTGCGGGACCCGCGACGCCCAGGACGCTCGCCAGCATTTGCGTGCGTATATCGGTGTGTCCGAGCGTGGTCAGAAGGTTGATGTAGCCGCCAATCTCGGTGATGTTTCGCGGCGCCGGAACTCGCGAATCGATGATGTTTCCTTCGAGCGCAATGCGGCGCAGCAGGATGCGCTGAGCCTGGATCACTTCGGGATCCGTGCCGCTGCGCAGGATATCGGCGAGGGCGTGCAGGACGTCTTCTTCGCCAGTCCCCGTGGTTGCGCCGCTGGTCACGACGCCTGTTCCGCCCCCGGTCGTCCCGGTTGAGACGCCGCCGCCTGGCGTCAGGTAGGTGAAACGATCCGCAGCGCCGACGGGCGACGTTCCGGCGACGGTCGCCACCAATACGTCGACCGTCCCGCTTCCGGAAGGGCTCACCGCAGTGACTTGCGAGTCGCTATCAACCGTGAAGCCGGTCGCCGCAAAGGCGCCGAACAGCACCTGCGTCGCGCCTGCAAAACCGGAGCCGGTGACAACGACTGTCGTGCCTCCCCCGACCGGCCCCTGGTTTGGGGCCAGGCCGGTGACCGCGATGGTTGCGCCAAGATAGGTGAAGTGCGACGCTGGATTGATAGCTGTGGCGCCGCCCGGCGTTACAACCGCCACATCGACCACGCCGCCTCCCAGCGGAGTCACAGCCCGGACCTGCGTGTCGCCATCGACGACCAGACCGGTTGCAGCGCGCGGACCGAATGTCACCGATGTGGCGCCCGACAGGCCAGAGCCGTGGATGGTGACCGGCGTCCCGCCGGCTGCGGGACCGCTTGCGGGCACGAGGCCGGTGACCTGCGGCCCGGCGAACGTTCCCAGACCGCTCGCCGGAAGACCAAACAGCGGCCGGCTGGCGTCGTTGCTGGCAAGCCCGAAGGACACGATCTGTTTGCCCGGCGCCGTCGGGGCGAAACGCAAGGTTATGGCTGCGCTATCGCCGGGCGCGATGGTCAGCGGCAGCGTCGGCAGCGCGACGGCCGAAAACGCCGCGTTCCCGGACGCTTCGGTCAGGCCCGTAATCACGAGGGGACTGTCGCCGATGTTGACGATCGCGGTCGTCAGATCTCGGTTTGCGCCCAACGGCACGGCGCCAAAGGCGAAGTTGCTGGCGACGAAAAGGCGCGGCCCGGCCAGTCGCGTGAGTTCGAACGTGCTGCGCCCGTAGGTGCCCAGACGGATGAGGGGAGGCGAAGTCGCATAGTCGGCCGCGAGGCTTATGCAATCCACGTTCGGCAGCCCGGCGCCGTAGATTTGCCAGGACGCGCCGTTATCGACCGTCCGCAGCACCGCCACGTCGCAACCCACTATGATGGTGTGAGGCGTGGTGGAGTGATCGAAGACCGCACTATGCACAGGTAGATCGGGCACATTCGCGTCCGGGTCGCCTCCATCGACGCCGCCGATATCTTCGAGCGCGGCCGCCGTGACGTCGGTTGCGAAGAACACGTGCTTAGTGCGGTTGCCGGCGGGAGTCGCGTTGACGCCGCCATAGGTGACGACGACGGCTTTGTGGTCCAAAGGATCCATGGCCACGCATGTCACTGGCTGACCGGGCGATCCATTCACGGTGACGGGCGTCCAGAGAGCCGCAGCGCCCGCATCCGCATTCACGGTCCGATGCACCGTGCCATCAACCAGGCCTGCCATCAGCACCTTCGAGTCGAGCGCGGTTGTCGCAAAGGCCGATATATTCGCCGGAAAGGCGTGTGCGGCCGCAAAGGACGCCGCCGTGTTCGTGCTGCGGAACAATTGGGCGTCGACGCGGACGTACACCACGGCCGAACTATTGGGATCGACGCCGGCCGGCGTGCCCCGAGCGTTGGTGCGCCCAGTCACAGGCGGCAGGCCGATTGCGGCGGCGGCGGGGAATGTCCAGGTCGCGCCGCCGTCGATCGTCACGACAAAGGCGTCGCCGCCGTTCTGCGGAAATCCGTCGCGGCCGTAGGCTCGCAATGGATTTCCCGGATCGACCACCACCGGACCGCCGTCGCCGTTGACGCCCTCGCGCCAATCGGCGCCCGCGAAGCCAGGGCGTCGCTCGGCCGTCCCGGTGTCCTGGCAGCCGCCATAGGTAAAAAGGTTATTGGCCGCCGATCCGCGCCCAATATCGATGGCGTAGAACAGATTGGTCGCGATGGTCTCGTTCAAATTCGTATAGTTGGTGTTGCCGTCGTTGTTGCGCGCGATGCCGCCGTCTGTGCCGACGTAAAACGGCGTCGGCGCTGCGGCAGGAAGATGGGGGGTGAATACGATGGCGTGATTGTCCCAATGCACCTGATTGGCGCTCATCGCCGGCATGCCAAAGTTCAACCCGCCGTCGAGCGAACGATACATTTCCTGAAAACCGATATAGACGCGATTGGAGTCCAGGGGATCAACGCCGAGCGTCACGTCATAGGCGTTCTGCAATCCGTTGTTGTCAGCCGCTGGACCCGCCGCACCCGGCTGCAACGTCCAGGTCGCGCCCTTGTCGAGCGAGCGGAAAAGTCCCTTCAAAGGGGACGCCGGCGCTGCCTGTCCGCTGGTCACAAGAGCATATAGGACGAACGGAACGGAGGTCGCCTGCGCGAAACTGATCCAGTCGATGGGGGCCGACGGCGCTCCATTGCCGGCTGTGAACAGGTTGGCCGGAAACGTTACTCCGCCATCACTGGATACGAACAGGCCGGCTCCCCGGACAGCGGCGAAGACCGTGGCGTTGTCCTGTTTGTCGAGCGCGAGGTCGGTGATGCTGCCGGCCAGAACCGGGTTATTGTCATTGAACTGCGGCGAGTTCGCGCCGAAGCTCACACCTCCGTCGACGGAGCGAAACAGACCGCCCCCGGTGGCGACCAGCAGCACATTGGGCGCCGGGACGACGATCCGCTCGATCTGCAATCCGACAAGCAACGCGGCGCCGCGTTGCTCCCAGGTCTCTCCCGCATCTATGGAGACATAAATCCCCGCGCCGCGGATGCTTTGGCCGCCGCCGTCAAACGTGTTGCCGGTTCCGGCATAGATGATCTGGTGATCGACAGAATCGATGGCGATGGCGCCCATCGACAGGGACGGCATGAAATCCGTTTTCGGCTGCCACGTCGCGCCGCCGTCCACAGTCTTCCAAACCCCCCCGTTGTTGGTCGCTACATAAATCACCTGATCGGAGGCGCCGGTCGGATCAATCGCAATGTCTACGACCTCGCCTGACACAGGCCCGGCCCCCTGAAAGTTCTGTTCGGCGTCGATGCGCAAAGGTTGCGGACCGATAGGCAGCCAGCTCACCCCGCTGAACACGACGGGCGCCGGCGCGCCGGCCGGCGCGGCCCTTTGCTCCCGCGTGGCGCGCCGCATGCGCTGAAGCTGCTGCACGCCCTGATAGATGAGGTCGGGGCGGGCGACGTCGTTCTCGTCGGTCTGGCGCAGCAGATATCTCTGCCAGCGCTCGCGCAGATTGTGGGTCAGCATAGTTTTGACGTCCCCTTATCTCCGCGAGAACCTCAACGCTTCAACATAGGATCAGAGCAACCCCAGCGCCGTGAGAAAGGCCGTGCTACCCTGCGTCAGGGGCCCCGTGCTGCCCGATGCAAACACGTGGTAGTTGTTGAACAGGCTGGAGGCCGTATCCAATGGAACGCTCTGGCTGCCCATGACCTGCTGTAGGATTTGCGCTGCGTAGGAATTGGCCGACGCCTGATCGGGCTTGGCGTTCGCCACGGCCAGGTAATTGGCCGCGTTGCTGCGCATATTCCCGGTCCCTTGCTGCAATTGCTGCTGGGTGTGGGTCTGCGTCTGTGCGTCCTGCTGCTGCTTGGCTTGTTGGTCCGCCCGTTGCGAATCGGCGCGGGCTTTCATGATATCACCGGCCTTGTTCAGCCCTTCCGTGGCGAGCGTCTGGGCGCGCGCCAACGCATCCGCCCGCGCTTTCTCGGCTGTGTCGATAGTCTTGCCTTGGAGCGTGGCGAGTTGGTCCATGCCGGTGATGTTGGGCAGGTCTTTTGTATTCTGAGCGCCAATAAGCGCCTGCAACGCAGCATTGGCGTCGGCGCCTGGCAGGTTGATATTCTGCGCGATGCTCGGAAGGTTGGTTAAGGTATTTGGCGCGGTGGCGCCTATAAGCGAGCTGCCTTTGTTGAGGGTAGTCCCGGCAATGTCGGCAGCTTGCGCGATGGGAGAGTCCTGCCAGTTCCAGAACCGGGTGAGGTCGATCTTCTCCGCTGACGGACAAGAGCCTAGCACCGCTTCGCCGAGCACGCCGTGAGTGGGAAGCGTTACGTTCGAGACCGGTGGCGAAAAGCCCACGCGATGGAATTGGGTGAGTGCGTTCTGCACCTCCGCCGTCGTGAACGGCCGGTTGCCGGCGTTATCCCCCTCAACGGTCAATCGGGTTGCGACCTCGGCCGGTATGTTGAATGGCATGATCATGGCGTTGCCATAAAAACCCAGCACCTGGTTGGCCACGCAGTTCAGCAGAGGGACGTTCTGAGACGGATCGGGCAGGCCCCCGGCTGGAACTCCGATGGTATAACCTTCCAGCATGATCGCCCGCTCCTCGGGCGTAAGCGACGACCAAACCGCGCGCGAATAGGTCGTGGTGTTTCGCATGACGTGTTGAAGGACTTTTTCGATCGACAGCAATTGATTGAATTTTAATAGCGGGGCGACAGAGCGCGCGGCGATCGGATAGCCATCCGCAGGCAATTCGAGGCGCTCGGCGCGGCCGAGAAAGCCGGCCGCATAACTTTCCGTCGGCGGGCCTACGATACCCGCCGAAAAGTTCCAGACAGACGGCCCCCCGAGTTCCTGATCGAGTTGGTCGGGCGTCAAACTGACCCCATTGAGCGACGCATCGATCTGATCGAGCAAAGGCTGGTTGAAAGGGGAATTCACCGGAAGATTGCCGGCCAGCAGCGCCTGCAACGGGTCATTCGCCGGCGGGGCGAGCTGATAGGTCAGCGCCCGGAAGCTGCGGTTCAATTCGAAGCCGACCACATCGTCAGGGTTGATGGAGCTCGGCAGGGTAATGTTGGCCGTGAGCACGATGTCCTGATCGGGCGCCCGACGACGGATCAGGTCAGCCATCAACTGCGCTTTGGAATGGAACGCGTGCGCCGGATCGTTCGTCAGATCCGGCAGGTGAGGAATCGAGCCAGACATTCGCACCGGCGCTAGGCGCGTATTGCGGCGCGTGAGCACCGTGACCGTGATGTCCTCCATCGGAAGGAAAGACCCGGTCAGCGAGACGGTGACGATGTCCTGCGTCGGCGCCGAGAAGGCGGGCTGTGCGCGAGGGTTAGCGACGAACTCCTCGAGAACGTCGAGACCTTGTCGCAGGGCGACCGGAAGCCAGCGCCGAAGCACATCGGCGTGGCGGCTGATCTGATGGTAGCGATACAGCACCAGGCTGCGCGTATTGATGGCCGTCTCGACGATATCAACCGAAACGCCCGGCGGCATGAACCGGATGATTTCCAGAGGTACAAAGCAAACCAGGGTGACGCCATCGACGGCGGTCGTGACCTGAAAGTGCCGCAGAACCTCCCAGTATTGCATGGTCAGCGCGTGAATGCGGTTGTTGTTGGTGATGACCTTGGTCGTAACCTGTTCGTGGTCGGTCGCCGTCGCCAGGCGCATGCCGACGCGCTGCGCGTGACGGCGGGCGGAGGATTGGCGCTCGATCGAATTGTGGGCTTGGGAGGCGGCCGTCGAAACGTAGTCCCTGGTCCCGTCCAACGAATTCGACGAGGATCCGCTGGAGCTTGACGAACCGCCGCCGCCGCCCGCGCCGATGCCGATTCCGATGGGCCCCAGAATGGCGCCCACCCCGCCGGCCACGCCCCACGATGAGGAATCCGCGTGCGTGGTGAAGCTGCTCGCGCCTCTCACATGCTCTGCAAACCCGGAGTTGAATACGGATTGCGTCGACGAGTCCGATTCTTGACTCGCCTGCTGTTGTTCGTCGTAGTCGAGCGACTCAAGCTCGACCGTGCTCAGTGTCTGCCGCTGCTCGAACACGGCAATCCTTTGCTGCTCTCCCGGCGCCAACGGGAGCGAATAGACAAGGTCGCCCAGAGACAACCCTTTGGATTCCCATTGCTGTGCGAGTTGCACGACGTACCCAAGCCCGAGCGTCGCGGCCATCGGAACCGTCTCGGCGTTCGTTATCAATCCCCCGGCGTTGCCGACGAGACGGTCTCGGAATCCATCGACGCTGATGGGCTGATCAATCGGCACCCGGTCCATAAACGTCCGTTGCGTCCCGGTGATATTCAGCCATTGGGGATTGCGCAGCGCGGTTGGAACCATGCCGGCGCGCTCGCCGCGAAACAACAGCGTTTCGGTCAAAATGCTGGTTCGCGGTTCGACCAGTCGCACCAGGATTGAATAGCGAAATCGCTCCTGCGGCAGGTCGCGCTCGAAAGTTATCGGGCAAGTGTCGCCGCCCATCTTCAGCGTGATCGGATTGTCGGGCGTCCCAGGCTTCGGCGTCGTGGGAAATTGTTGTTCGATATTGCCCACCAGACCCGCGAGCGAGGCCAGGATGCTTTGGGGGAGCGGCGCCAGCGCAAGCCCCAGCCCGACATTGCCGACCAGCCCCAACGGACCTATCTGTCCGGCGGTGAAGATTTTGTCCTGCTTGCCATTGGCGCCACGAAACTGAAGGGTGATCTGCGTGTCATCGCGCACCATCGCCGCCGTCAGATTTCGGATGGCGAACTCTCCCTTTCCGTCAGTGACGGCGGTCTGCCCAAACGCGATATGCGCATTCGACACGTCCGTGAAGGGCAGGATACTGACCACCAGTCCAGCTGCCGGGAGCCCATTTGGAAGGGTGACGACGCCGTGCATCTCACGCGCCAGCTGGTTCTGGTCGGTGGGAAGAAGGACGTGAGTGGCGAAGTCCTTTCGAAGGGCCACCAAGCCGGCATAAAAATGCGTCGCAGCGAGTTGCTGAACCAAGCCGACGGCGTTGAATTGCGCGGCGTCGACAGTTGTGACCCAATCCTGGGTCGGAAGGACGCGGCGACCAGCGTTCTCGTTGACGGCGGTCGCGCCGCCGACAACGGCGTCTCCTTCCGCGGGCGTCTTATCGGCAGACGGTGGGGTGGAGGTCGCTCCCGACCGCTGCCTGCCGCCACCCGTCCGTCTTTGCTTTCCAGGAGGCGCGGCCATTGGCTGTCTCCGAAGGTTTCATTCGGCATTCAGTCAACAAGCGTACTCGATAAAACAAAGATCGCGGATATGCGTCAGAACCCAAATTCAGGACGTAAGCAAATAAAACCAACTTCGGGTTTAGCTGCGGGGAGACTATCGGCAGCTTGAATAAATTGTCAACTCCCATCTGCCGTAGGTGGGTCGCAAGCCGCTGCGCGTTTCATTCTCGGCAGGCGACGCGCGCCATTATTGAGAACCGCAACAATCGAACAGACAATCAAGTTAGCAGCACTGTGATCCTGCTGCTACCGCAATCTCGACTGGACTTCGCTCTCCGCGAGGGCGCGAAAGCGGCGCGTTGACTATCGCGCGAAATGCAATGAGTCGATCAACGCTGCGGCGTTCTCCGGGCTGGCCGCAATCAATCCCTTCTCAATATCCAACGCCATATCCACGACGCGCTGGTTCATCGGCGCATCCCTTCCACCGCTGCGGAGAACGTCGATGGCGTAGCCGTTCACTTCCTGAATCTCGGCGCGACGCCCCTTTCTCCAGTCTTGCAGGGATGTCGTCAAAGTGTCCGGGCGGGAAAACGTCTTCAGCACCTCATCGAAAATGCGATCCACATATCGCTCCGGATCGTTCGTCGTTATGGGCGGCATCCCGATGATAGGAACGATCGCGGCGCCGTCGAGCAGAGCCGCCTGCATGGCTTCGTATCCCGCCTGCCTCATCACTTCCAAAAATCCGGGGAAACGGGCGGCGTCCGCGAGCGGCAGATTCAAAATGGCCGAGGGAATCAGTTCCGCAGCGTTGACAACAAGTTTCATCCACTTGGCCGACTTGATGTCATCCGTCACCTCAACCCGGCCGGCGCAGCGCAGCAGTTTGGCGACGTCCTCGACGCGATCTTGTTGGGCAGGGTCAACAGCGCCGAGCGCGAACCAGGATTCATCCTGATTGTTTTGTCTGTTCGTCACCCCAGGAACGAACATGTTTGAGGCGATCTCGATGACGGCGCCGATAGTCCTCTCGGCGCCGACGACGCAAGCAATATCGACATGGGTCATGCCATTTTGAAGTCCGATCACGAATCCGTCCTTCGCCAGGACGGGCTCCATCATCTGCGTCACCCATTTGGTGTCGTAAGCCTTCACGACTAGGAAGATGAGATCGAACTTGTTCTTGATCTCCGCCACCTGACAGAAGTGCAAGGCTGGCACCCTCGCGTTGATCGTGCGCTCGGGCAGGTTCACCGTTATGCCGTGCTCGCGGATCGCCTCCACATGCGCAGGCCATTGCTCGATGAAGGTCACGTCATAGCCTGCCAGAGCGAAATCCGCACCGATGGAGGCGCCTTGCGCGCCCGTTCCCACGAAAGCGATTCTGGGGCCGTTGCTGCTCGTGTTCACTGACGTCTCCGCTATGGATCCTTAAGAGCCCGGTCGCCACATCGGTCGGCCGCCCGATCTTTGATAGGCGAGTCCGTTCGGCGCCGAAACGAGTTCAAGCTGCAAACCCCAGGGCGCGAGGAAATAGACCCAGGTCAGACCCGCGCTGGCGCCGTCCGTCATCGTTGTGGGATCGCCGAGCACCTCGACGCCGTGTTGTTTAAGGTGTGCGACGGCGGCGGCGATGTCGGTCACGTAGAACGCCAGATGATGACCGCCTGCATCGCTGTTGCGCGGGCGGTCCCGTCGTTGATCGGGCGCGATATATTCGAACAATTCGAGCGACGGCCCGTGCGCCAGCCGCAACATTCGCAGGCGCGGAATCGTCGCGCGCGGAGGCACGCCCAGATGCGTCTCCATCCAGTCGTCTTCGGACGCGAACGGGCCGGCCTCGAACAACACTTCGGCGCCCAGCACATCGACGAAAAAGCTTGTCGCCGAGTCCATGTTCGGAACGGTCAGCCCAATGTGCTCCGTCCCCAGAAGCCCCGGCAGTCCCCTATTTGTCATAGGCGCTATCCATGTTCATGTATTGCAGGTCAATCTCCTTCTCCAGGAGATCCATGCGGCGATCAAAGAAGGATTTGAGATAGGGCATCGCCAGATGCTCGTCGAGGTCCTTCTTGCTGCGCCAGTTCTCATAGAAGAAGAACAGGTTCGGATCGGCTTCGCTGATGTGAAAATGATATTCGACGCAGCCCGCCTCGGCGCGCGTCGGCTTGACGAAGTCGCGCAGCACCTTCAGCAGTTCGTCGCGCTTTTCGGGTTTGCCTTTCAGAAAGGCGATCAGCGTGCACCCAGGATTCATGTCGCGTCCTCCCTTTTTTGAGACTCAGGCGTCGCGGCGTCTCTGCACCGTCGAATAGATGAGCGCGGAGATGAGAATCAGCGCGCCCTGAAACACATATTGATAGGTCTCCGAAAGCCCCAGAAACGCGACCGCGTTCAGCACTTCGGTCAGCAGCAGCGCCCCCAGCACCGTGCCGATGAACGTGCCGCGCCCGCCGCGCAGGCTCGTGCCGCCCAGCACCACCGCCGTGATGCTGGAGAGCGTATAATTGGCGCCTTGCCGGGGATCGCCGACGCCGATCTGCGCCAACAGCATGACGGCGCCGAACGCTGTCAGCAGCGACGACAGCACGAAGGCGGCGATATAGGCGCCATCGATCCGCACGCCGATGCGCCTCGCCGATTCCTGATCGCAGCCCATCGCCCGCAGCCGCCAGCCCGGCCGCGAATTGCGAAGCGCGTATTCGCCGATCAACGCAAAGGCGACGAGAACGAGGAACGCCACCGGGATCGGGCCGACCTGCCGGTTGATGACGTCGACGGCGGCGGCGTTCATGTAGCCGCCGGGACTGTCGCGCAGCAAAAATCCGAGGCCCTGAAGGCCGATGTACATCGCCAACGTCGCGGCGATGGCGGTAAAATTGGCGAACCTGATGAGGAGGCCGTTGATGAGCCCGGTGAACAGGGCGCCCACGAACATCAGCGCAAAACCCGCCGCAATCATGGCGGACGACTTGTCGTCGTTGACGAAGAAAGACGCGACGACCACAAGAAAACCGGCGAGCGGACCCACCGAAAGGTCGATGCCGCCCACCAGCAGCGCAACTGTCTGCCCCAGCGCAACGAAACCCAACGCCGTCGCCGCCAGAAGAATGTTGCTGACGTTGAACGACGACAGGAAGTTGGCGTTTTGGCTGAAAATATAGAGCCCCAGCAGCACGGTGACGAGGGTCAGCGGAACGGCGGGGGCATTGTCTGACTGAAGAAAATGGCGCCAACCGCTCACGGCGTTGCGCCCGTCGGCGGCGGCCATGTCGCCGATGTGGGTCGACGCGCCGACGGCTGCGGCGACGATGCGCGCCTCGTTGACGTCGCCGCCGCTCAACGTCTCGACGACACGGCCGCGCGAAAGCACGATCACCTTGTCGCACAGACCCTCAAGCTCGGCCGCGTCGGAGGAATTGACGATAACGGGGGTTCCCGCGTTCGACGCCTCGCGCAGAATGCGGTAGATTTCCGAGCGCGCGCCGACGTCTACGCCCTGCGTCGGTTCGTCGGCGACGATGAAGCCCGGCGCCGACAACAGGGCGCGCGCCATTACGACCTTCTGCTGGTTGCCGCCCGACAGCGAGAGGATCGGCGCCTCCATGCCGGGCGCCTTGACGGCCAGCGACTGGAAGGTCGCCGCGACCTGCCGCAGTTCCTGTCGGCGGCTCAAAATTCCGAAGGTCGCGAATGTCTCCAACGCCGCGAAGCTTGCGTTCTCACGCACGGTGAGGCTGCTCGCCAGACCCTCCGAATGACGATCCGACGGCATGAACGCGGCTTCATGCAGAAGCGAGCGATGATCGAGCATGCGGCCTTTCAGCTGCACGGTTCCACGAGACCTTTGCAGGCCGGCCAGAGCGCGCATCAGCTCCGATTGCCCGTTGCCCGCCACGCCTGCGACGCCGATGATCTGGCCTCGCGCCGCTTCGAAGCTGATATCTGAAAAATGCCTGCCGCTCAACGATTGAACGGCGAAGTTGATATCGCCGATGTCGCCTTGCGATTTCGGAGGAAACGCCGAGCCCAACGTGCGCCCGACGATCAGGCTCAGCACGTCGGCGTCGCTGATTTCGTCGACCCGCGCGACGCCGCGCACGCGCCCGTCGCGCAGCACCGTCACGCGCTGGGCGATCAACCGGACTTCGGCCAGTCGGTGGGTGATATAAATGACGGACGTTCCCGCCCGCACGACCTCGCGAATGCGCCCGAACAGCATGTCGGTCGCTTCCTGATCGAGCGAAGCGGTCGGCTCGTCGAAGATCAGCACTTTGGGTTTAAGCGCCAGCGCCTTGGCGATTTCCAACAGGTGTTTCTGCGCCACCGTCAGCGCGTCCGCGCGTGTGCGCAGCGGAACATGCAGGCCCACGGCGTCCAGCGCGACGCGCGCGACGTCGCGGGGCGAGCGCCCCTCAAACAACGCTGGCGGCAGCGCCACCTGGAAGTTTTCAAGCACCGAAAGATCGTCGAGAATGGCAGGATGCTGAAAGGAAATCGCGATGCCCAACGCCGCCGCGCGCTCGGGCGACAACGGCGACACGCGCCTATCCCCGAAGGCGATCTCGCCCTCGCTGGGTTGCAGCGCGCCAGAGATGATGCCCATCAGCGTCGACTTGCCGGCGCCGTTCTCGCCCAGAATCGCGTGAACTTCGCCCTCATAGAACTCGACGCTGACGTCCTCCAGCGCGCGCACGCCGGCGTAATATTTCGAGACGCCGGACAGCCGAACCGTAACGGCGCCGCAGGCGCGCGCACCCGTCTCGAATTGCTTTTGAGACGCCGGCTCCATCATCACGCTTTTGATCCGCATTCCAGAGGCCAGTCGGCGCCCCCCGACGCGATTTCTCGCGCCGGGGAGCGTTGCGCTGTTACTTGCCGACCGCCTTGGCCTGATCGTCAGCCGAGACGCCGGACGACAGATAGATCGCGCCGGGAAGATCGGCGCGGCACTGCACAGGGCTCGGCTTGCCGGAGACCGAGTCTTCAAAGGTCGGCGCCTTGAAGGTGCTGTCGGCGGGCAGCGTGCCGCCCGTCGCGGTAGCGACCGCCCACTGAACCGCCAGCCGGACGTTGTCAGTGCCGGTGGCGACGGTGAACAGTTTGAAGTCCGGATTGTCTTTGTTGTTGTTGGTCCAGAAACAACCCAGCGAGTTGCCGTCAGACGTCGCCAGCGCCGGCACGGAGCGGTTGAACTTCTTGAACTCAGGCAAGGCGCCGACCAGCGACGGGCCGAAGTCGGAGACGATCACGTCGATCTTCGGGTTCTTGGCGATCTCGGCCGTCAGCACCTGCTGCGTGCGCGACGGGTCCCAGTTGGTGACGTCGAACGGCTCGGGATTGAGGAACTTGTACTTGTCGTCGAGGACCTGCTTGAGGCCCTTGAGTTCGTCAAGACCCTGGCTGTTGCCCGCCGGGCCGCTGAGGAACAACAGATTGCCGCCATTGGGCAGCACGCTCTTGATCCACTTGCCCCAGCTCACGCCGTCGTCAACGAAAGACGCGCCGACAAATTTCGTATAGGTCTCCCCGTCTTTGCCGCCAACGACTACGCGGTAGGGCACGACGACCTTGCCGGCCTTGAAGGCGCTTTGCAGCGCCGGCAGAACGGCCGGTCCGGCGTCTCCGAAGACCACCAGCGCGTCGACGCCCTTGGCGGCGAAGCCTTTGATGTCCGAAAGAGCCTTCTGGGTGTTGCCCTGGCCGTCGGCATATTCATATTTGGTGATGCTCGGGCATTTCTCGGCCTCCTGCTTGCCCGCCGCCGTCGTCACCTGACGCCAGCTATTGCCGCCGAAGCCATCGAGCAGAGCGATGGTCGCCTTCTTGGGGCCGCACCACGAGGGGGCATCCGCAAGCGCGGTCGAGGCGGAACCGGCGAGCGCCAGAGCCGCGAGGGAGAGCGCATATTTGAACGAAGCTTTCATTCTTTCCTCCAGTTTATTTTGTGACAGGTCTTTTTGTGTTTCTCGTCCATTGGACCGAGTAAACGCCGATTCCAAACCCGAGAGCGAGAGCCTGGATAATGGTCTGAGCCGAATAGGGCACGCCGATGGCGAGCGCAAACTGGCTCAGTTGATTGAGAAAGAACGCCGCGATGACGGTGGAGACCGGGAAGCCTCGCCCGCCGAGCAACGAGGTGCTGCCCAGCACGACCACGGCGACAGAGGGAAGCAGCAGCGAATCGCCCTGAAAAGCCGTGGGCTCGCGGGTGATGCCGGCCAGCAGCACGCCGGCCATGCAGCACAGGAGTTGCGAATAGACATAGGCCATCATCTGATGAACGCGCACGTTGAGCCCGACCGCGCGCGCCGCCGCAGGGTTGGCGCCAATCGCCTCGAACCGTCGTCCAATCACCGTCTTCTTGACGACGAACGACACGATCAACAAAGCGCCAAGCGCGAAATAGACGGAGTTTGGCGCGCCGAACGTAGCGCCTCCGGCGATCTCGGCAAGCAAAGAAGTCGTTATGCGCGGTACGCCGCCCGAGACGGCGAAGACCGCGCCATAGAGCAGCGCATTGACGCCGATCGTGGCGATGATGGCGTTCAGGCCGACGAAGCCGACGAGGAAACCGTTGGTCAGGCCAGCGGCCAGAGCGCAACTCACCGCCAGCAGCACAGCGGGCAGCAATCGCGCATTGTCGCCGTCGGGATAATGCGCCGCGATGACTACGGCGAGCGAGACGCCGCCCGCCACAGACAGGTCGAACCCGCCTTGCTGCACCACCAGCAATTGCCCGAGCCCGACGATGGCGATGATCGCCGCAAACGGCAGGCTTCCCGCCAGCGCTCCCGGCGACACGCTGGACGGCGCGAACACGAGACAAGCGACGAGCAGCGCCAAAGTGGAGAGCGCGACCGTGACGAACCCGCGCGCCACGGGGATCGCAAACCCGCGCTGCTGGTATGTGTCGTTGACGCTATCAGCAGCCTGGTTCACCTGCCCGCCCCTTACGCGATTTCCAGCGTGACCTTGACCGCCGCCTGCGCGTTCTTGCCCAACTCCAGCGCCTTGATGGCGTCGTCAAGCGCGAAACTGTGCGTCTGGATCGGCGACAGATCGATCCTGGTCCGCTCCAGAAAGCGGATGGCGGACGGCCAGACGCCCGGCGAGCCGATGCAGCCGCGAACGGTCAGGTTCTTGATCTGGATCTTGCCGAGTTCGACCGGGAATTTCTGGCCGATATTGATGCCCACCATCGACACCCGGCCTTCGGGCCGCGCGTATTCAAACACGTTGGCCAGCGAAGACGCATGGCCCGCCGCCTCAATGACGAGATCGGCGCCGCCCTTGGTGATCTCCTTAACCGCCTCTATGGGGTCGTCAGCGGAGGGGTCCACAGTGGCGTCGGCGCCCAGTCGCTTGGCGATGTCGCGGCGCAGCGGTACGGGATCGACGACGATGACGCGCGCGCCCATGCCGATGGCGGCGGCGGCGGAGACGAGGCCGATGGTGCCGCCGCCCGAAATCACGACCGTCTCGGAGGCGTTCGTGCCGCCGTTGCGCAGCACGGCGTAATAGCCGCAGGTGAACGGCTCGATCAGCGCGCCCTTGGCGTCGTCCACGGCGTCAGGCAGCTTATGCAACCATTCGGGGCGTGCGGCGAAGAACTCGCGATTGGCGCCGTCCATCGAGAAGCCGAAATGATGGATACGCTCGGGCGTGTTGATGACGCATTCGCCGACCACGCGGTCGCCGCGCTGGAGACCCTTGACGTTCTTGCCGGTCTCGACGACTTCGCCGACCCATTCGTGGCCGGGGATGACCGGATAGGAGATCGGGATGATGTATTGGCCCGCCAGCAGCTCATAATCGGAATGGCAGATGCCGACGCGGCGCGAGCGGATCATCACCTGGTTGTCGTCGATCGAGGGGCTTTGGATCTGCGTGACGACCGGCTTCTTGGGTTCGTCGAAAATCAGGGCTTTCATCGCGCGCTCCCGTTTCGTTGTTTCAGGCGACCGACTGGATCTTGCCGCTCAATGCGGACGCGAACACCGCTTCCAGCAGCGCGATGTTGTCAATCAGATGCGCGGCGGTGATCGGATAGGGGGCGACGCCGCGGACGGCGCGGGCGAAGGCGACCAGATTGTCCTTCACCGGCTCGGCGGGCGGGACTTCTTTCGTTTCGATCTTGCCGCCCGCCCTCGCCGAGGTGACGAACCAGCCTTCGGGCGCCTCGACATGCGCCTTGTCGCGAATGTCGATCCAGCCCTTCGAGCCGAACACCGCAAAGCGCGAGATGAACGGATTGGCCAGCGAAGCCGAGACATAGGACGTGCCGCCGCCCCGGAACTTGATATAGGCCGCGACGGTGTCGCCCTGCGGCAGATCGGAGGAAAGCTGTTCGCAGATGCACAACACGCTCTGCGCCGGGCCGAGCAACCGAACCGAGAGATCGAGCAGATGGATGCCGGTGGCGGTCATGCCGCCGGCGGGCGCCTGATCGGCTTTCAGACGCCAGTTGTTGCGGTCGAGGCTGAGGAACTTGTCGTGGCTGAAATTGGCCTCGATCTGATGGATGCGCCCCAGTTCGCCAGCGTCCGCTTTGGCGAGCATCGCGGCGACCGGCGGTTCCCAGCGGCGCTCATGCCCCATGCCAAGAACCAATCCCGCATTGCGACACAGCGCCACCGCCTTCTCGGCGCCCGCCTTGGTCAGCGCCAGCGGCTTCTCGCAGAATACATGCTTGCCGGCGGCGACGGCCGCCTCGATCTGTTCGCCATGCAGCGAATGGGGCGTAGCGAGCACCACCGCCTCGACGGCGGGGTCTTTCAGCGCGTCGGCGTAATCGGCGGAAAGGGCGACGCCGCGCTCTGCGCACAAAGCGCGCACCGTCTCGACGTTGGGCTCGACGGCGCGCGCCACGCGAATGTCGGCCGGCGCGGCCTGAAGCACGTTGAGCATCTTCTGGCCCCACCAGCCCATTCCGATGAGAGCAATTCCGACGGGGCCCGACATTCCCAACTTCTCCAAGCGCCTTCAGCCGCAGGCTGCGTCAAGGTCAAAGCTCGTCAGGAAGCATGCCGGCGATGCGCCGCAGCGAAAGTCACCCATCGCGCTTCCTCCCGACACAGAAAGCCCGCTGCGCGTTTTGCGCATGCCGGCCCTACCGATGACGCACCCGAACAACGGGCGACCTAGCCGACATTAGTCTTTGCCAACGGGACGGGCGCGGGAAATTTTCTCATTTTGAGGATTTGCCGCTGACGCCGGGAGGAAGCGGCCTTTCCGCCGTCAGCACGAAGAAATCCTGCTCGCCCCGGCCTTGCGCGACGGCGTCGCGATAGAGGTTTCGGATGCTGGAAATCAGCGGCATGTCGCAGGACGTAGCGACGGCGGCTTGTGCGATCAAATCGAAGTCCTTCAGCATCTGCGCGGCGCTGAACGCCGCCGTGTAATCGCCGCTCGTGACGGCCGCTCTCTTGTATTGAACGAGCGGCGACGCGACGGCGCTTTCGACCACGACATCCATGATGGTCTGGATGTCGAGCCCGCCCCTTCGGGCCAACGCCAGCGTTTCCCCCATTAAAGCCGAGGTCGCGCCAACCATGGCGTTGATCGACAGCTTCAAATAGCGCGCCTCCTCCGCCGCGCCGACGATAAACGCCTTCTTGGTGAAGGCGGCGAAGAACGCGGCCAATTCGGCGAAAGTCGCGGCGGGCCCCGACACCATCGCGGTCAGCGCGCCCTGCGTCGCCGCTACGGTCGAGCCGGACACCGGCGCTCGCAGATAGGCGATCTGGTTGGAGGCCAACGCCGCAGCGACGCGGGCGGAGGCGTCCGGCGAAACGGTGCTCATGTCGACGTAGATTTGCGGGGGCGAAAGCGCCTCCTTCAACCCGCCGGCGCCCAAGACGATATCGAGCAGCGCGCGGTCGTCCGAAATCGCCGAGACGACGATCTCGGCGCCCTGCGCCGCTTGCGCAATCGAGCGGGCGACGGCGAAACCCTGGGCCGTCGCGGCCGCCTCAGCCTCGGCGCTGCGGCAGAACGCGGTGACGTGGAAACCGGCGGCTTTCAGACGGACGCAGATGGGCAGGCCCATCTTGCCGATGCCGATCCAACCGATGCTGCCGACGACGCCCATGCTTGGCTCCGGGAAAGGTTCAGGCGCGGCCCTGCAGGCCGCCCATCAGCATATATTTCATCTCCAGATATTCCTCGACGCCATGGTGCGAGCCCTCGCGCCCGAGGCCGCTCTCCTTGACGCCGCCGAACGGCGCCTCCGCCGTGGAGATGATGCCCTCGTTGATGCCGACCATGCCATATTCGAGCGCCTCGGCCACGCGCCACACCCGGCCGATGTCGCGGGCGTAGAAATAGCAGGCGAGGCCGAACTCGGTGGCGTTGGCCATCTCGATGGCTTCTTCTTCCGTCTTGAAACGGAACAAAGGCGCCACGGGGCCGAAGGTCTCCTCGCGCGCCACCGCCATGTCGGCCGTCACGTCGCGCAGCAACGTCGGCTCGAAGAAATTGCCGCCGAGCGCCTTGCCGCCGACCACGACGCTCGCGCCCTTCGAAAGCGCGTCGTCGATATGCTCGCGCACCTTGGCGACCGCCGCCGGGTTGATCAGCGGCCCCGTCGTGACCCCCTCGTGCGTGCCGTCGCCGACCTTCAGGCCCTTGACCGCCGCCGCCAGCTTGGCCGCAAAGGCGTCGTAGACGCCCTCCTGCACCAGCAGGCGGTTGGCGCAGACGCAGGTCTGCCCGGCGTTGCGATATTTGGACGCCATCGCGCCCTGGACGGCGGCGTCGAGATCGGCGTCGTCGAACACGATGAACGGCGCATTGCCGCCCAGCTCCAGCCCCAGTTTCTTGATCGAGGGCGCGCATTGCGCCATTAGGACGCGCCCGACCTCGGTCGATCCGGTGAACGTGAGGCCGCGCACGATCGGATTCGACGTCATCTCGGCGCCGATCTCGCGCGACGATCCCGTCAGCACCGAGAACACGCCCGGCGGAATCCCGGCGCGCACCGCCAGTTCGGCCAGCGCGAGCGCCGACAGCGGCGTCTCGCCCGCCGGCTTGCAGACGAACGCGCAACCCGCCGCCAGCGCAGGGCCGGCCTTGCGGGTGATCATTGCATTGGGGAAATTCCACGGCGTGATCGCCGCCACGACGCCGAGCGGTTGCTTGATGACCAGCATCCGCGCATTCGGCCACGGCGAGGGAATGGTCTCGCCATAGATGCGCTTGCCTTCCTCGGCGAAGAACTCGATGAACGAGGCGCCATAGGCGATCTCGCCGCGCGATTCCGCCAACGGCTTGCCCTGCTCCGCCGTCATGATGCGCGCGAGGTCCTCCTGATTGGCCATCATCAGGTTGAACCATTGGCGAAGGATTCCCGCGCGCTCCTTGGCGGATTTCTTCGCCCACAGCTTCTGCGCCTTCTGCGCGGCCTCTATCGCCCGCTTCGTCTCGGCGCCGCCCAGCTTGGGGACGCGGCCGACAAGACTGTCGTCGACCGGATTGGTGACCGCGATCGTCTCGGCGCCGCCAATCCACTCGCCCGCGACATAGCACTTGTCCTTGAGCAACGAAGGGTCGGAAAGCGAGAGCGGGGCGACGGACATGGTTGCAATTCCTTCGATAGGGGGCGCGCGTCCCTTATATATGAATAGGCCGACCATAGGCGGCAAGCACGCTCTCGTGCATCGCTTCCGATAGCGTTGGGTGCGGGAAGACTGTGGTCATCAACTCGACCTCCGTCGTCTCCAGTCCCATCGCGACGACGAAACCCTGGATCAGCTCGGTGACCTCGGGGCCGACCATGTGCGCGCCCAAGAGCTTGCCCGTTGCGGCGTCGAAGATCGTCTTGACCAGCCCCTGATCCTCGCCGAGCGCGATGGCTTTGCCGTTGGCGGCGAGCGGGTAACGCCCGATCCGCAGTTCATGCCCCGCCGCCCGCGCCCGCGCCTCGCTCAGCCCGACGCTGGCGATCTGCGGGCGGCTGTATGTGCAGCCGGGTATCCTGTCACGGTCGAGCGCGTGCGCGGGCAGGCCCGCCATCGCCTCGACGCAGGCGACGCCTTCATGCCCGGCCTTATGCGCCAGCATCGGCGGCCCGGCGACGTCGCCGATGGCGAACAGGCCGCGCACGTTGGTGCGCCCCGGCCCGTCCGTGGCGATGCAGCCGCGCTCCAGCCGAACGCCCAGCGCCTCCAGCCCCAACCCCTCGACATTGCCCTGCACGCCCGCCGCGACGATGACCTTCTCGGCGCTCACCAGGTCGCTCTTGCCGTCCCGCTCCAGCGTCACGAGCGCGCCCTCTGGGGTTTTCGTCGCGCCGACGACTTTCGCAGATGTGAGAAACCTGATCCCCTGCCGCTCAAACTGTTTTCGCGCGGCGGCGGCGATTTCGGCGTCCTCTTGCGGCAAGATTTGGTCGAGCGCTTCGACGACGGTGACCTCGGCGCCCATGGTCCGGTAAAACGACGCGAACTCAATGCCAATGGCGCCGGAGCCGACGATCAGCAGCGATTTGGGAATCGCCTTTGGGACCATCGCCTCGAAATAGGTCCAGATAGTCTCGCCGTCCGGCTCAAGCCCCGGCAGGTTTCGCGGCCGCGCGCCGGTCGCGACGATGATGTTGTCGGCTTCGTATTCGCCCGCTCCCAGAGGGGACGCCGGCGCCGCCGCCTGGGGTTGACGGGCGGGACGCGAGGGCGCGGACACGCGCAGGCGGCCCGGCGCCGTCAGGGTCGCCTCGCCCCAGATCACCGTGACGCCGTTCTTCTTGAGCAGCCCCGCGACGCCCAGGTTGAGTCGCTGCGAGACCTCGCGCGAGCGCTGCACGACCGCGCCGATGTCCGCCTTTGCCGCGGACCCGGCGAGACCGAAATCCTTGGCGTGCGCGAACAGATCGAACACCTCCGCCGAGCGCAGCAACGCCTTGGTCGGGATGCAGCCCCAGTTGAGGCAAATGCCGCCCAGATGCTCGCGCTCGACGACCGCCGTCTTCATGCCCAGTTGTGCGGCGCGGATCGCGGCGACATAGCCGCCGGGGCCCGAGCCGATGACGATGAGGTCGAATTTCATGAAAGCCCTGCCGCCGCCTGACGGCCCCTTTCGCGCGCCTTGAACGTGCGCGCGCCGACGCGATCCAAGAGGTCGATGACGTCCTTCAGGTTGGCGCGCGGAATGCCTTGCGTGATGAACACGACTCGCGTGCGCTGATCCGCGTCCGGCCAGCGCTCCAGCCACGACATCGTATGCAACAGATGCTGCGCGCCCTGAATGACGGCCGGGCGGCCGGGCTCCTCGGCGATATTGACGAGGCCCTTCACGCGCAACAACCCGGCGCCGAGGTTCTGCGCGATGCCGTCCAGCAGGAACTGCAATTCGTCGCGCGACAGCGGGGCCTCGCGGGTCAGCACGAAACTCTCGATCGCCTTGTCGGCGAGATGATTGAAGGGAACGTGCACATGATCGTGCCCGCAATGCTCGTCATGCACGTGTTCGACATGCGCCTCCACGTTCAACCACGGTCGCGGGTCCGCGTTGGGGTCCGCCGCGTCGAAGCCTTTTGAGGAGAGCAACCGGGCGATGGAAGCCGAACTCCAATCGACAAGCGCGATTTCCGCCGAGGCATTGAGCCGCCGCAGTTCCCCGCGCAGCCGCGCCTCCGCCTCCGCCCGGTCGCCGCCGACCAGATCGAGCTTGCTGATGCGGATTTTGTCGGCCAGCGCGACCTGCCGGATCGATTCGTCATGCGCCTCGCAGGTGCTCGCCCAGTTGACGGCGTCCACCAGCGTGAGGACGCTGGCGACCCGGTACAGGCCGTCCAGGGTGGGTTCCGACAGGAACGCCTGACAGACCGGCCCGGGCTCGGCGAGCCCCGAGGTCTCAATCACGACGTTGTCGAAGAACGGAATCTCTTGCGCCTGCCGCGCATGAAACAGCGAGTTCAGCGTGCCGACGAGATCGCTGCGCACGGTGCAGCACAGGCATCCGTTCTCCAGCACCACGACGTTGTCCGAACTGCGGGCGAACAGTTGATGATCGAGGCCGACCTCGCCGAACTCGTTGACGACGACGACCGTCTTTTCCAGTTCCGGCGCGCGCAACGCCGCATTGATCAGCGTCGTCTTGCCGCTGCCCAGAAAGCCAGTGACGAGCGTCACCGGAATTCGGGTTTGCGCTTCGGCGGGCATCGGCCTCTCCGATCAGAACACTTCGCAGCCCGGCAGTCCGCAGGAAATCAGCCGGTCGGACGGGAAGTTGGTGATGATCTCACAACCATCCTTCGTCACGACGACTTCCTCCTCAATGCGGGCGGCCCCGGAGCCGTCCTCCGAACCCTTCCACGTCTCCAGCGCGAACACCATACCCTCTTCGAGGGGCTTGTTCTGCCCGCGGAAACGCTTGGAGAAGATCGGGCGTTCCCACAACGACAACCCGACGCCGTGGCCATATTGCAGCAGGAACGCCTCTTCCTCGTCGCGATAGCCAAATTCCGAGGCGTCAGGCCAGACGGACGCCACTTCGTCGGGCGTCACGCCGGGCCGGATCATGTCGATGGAGGCGCTGATCCATTTGGACGCCGTCTCATAGGCGTCGATCTGCGCCTTCGACGGCTCGCCGCAGATGAAGGTGCGATAATAGCAGGTGCGGTAGCCGTTGTAGGAATGCATGATGTCGAGGAAGATCATGTCGCCGGGCTGGATCATGCGATCCGAGAACGTGTGCGAATGCGGGCGC
>Ga0209698_10001838_pt1 | contig 24387 bp, 17 predicted proteins | sample LitLauG_LLR_2012_FD_187203 | JGI IMG/M metagenome (GOLD analysis project Ga0209698, IMG submission 187203) | Freshwater sediment microbial communities from Pennsylvania, USA - Little Laurel Run_MetaG_LLR_2012 (SPAdes) (version 2) | ecosystem: Environmental > Aquatic > Freshwater > Creek >... | reverse complement strand
CGGGCCAATTGGGCGCTGGCGATGGCCTTCGTGTCGCTGCTGCTGGCGGCCGGATCGCTGGCGCACGCGCTGCGCTAGCGGCCGGGGCCCGACCCCGCACGCCGCGGACTAGGGGCGGTGGATGCGGCACCGCGGGCCCGGCGCCCGATGACGTTCACTGCTCGAGGACGACGCAGCGGTCGCGGCCTTCGCGCTTGGCCTGATACAGGGCATCGTCGGCGCGCTTGAGCGCGATTTCGCCGCTGCGATCGCCGGGCGCCAGCTTGCTGATACCGATGCTGACCGTGATGCTGACGCCTTCGCCCGCCTCGGCATCGAGTCGCAGGCCACTCACGCCGGCACGCACCCGCTCGGCGATTTCGCTGGCTTCGTCCAGTGGCGTGGCCGACAGCAGGAGCGCGAATTCCTCGCCGCCGATGCGCGCCAGCACGTCATAGGGGCGGATGCAGGCGCCGCAGGCGCCGGCGATCTGCTGCAGGACGCGGTCGCCCACGAGGTGTCCGTGCGCGTCGTTGATGCGCTTGAAGTGATCGACGTCGAGCATCAGCACGGACAGCGGCGCTCCGGTGCGCTGCGCCTGCTGCACCTCGCGCTCGAGTTGCTGCATGAAATAGAGGCGGTTGTAGACATTGGTCAGGCTGTCGCGCAGCACCGAGGCTGCCAGCGCCGCGCGCGTCCGCTCCAGCTCGACGATCAGGCACAGCAGCCAATAGGAGGCCAGCGGCGCGACTACGGCCGGAACGGCAGCGCCGATGAACAGGCCGCGCGCGATCTGATGGCCGTCGCTGCCCATCAGTTTCATCAGCAGCAGCGTGCACAGCAGCGATGCCAGGACCGAAAACGCGGTCAACAGCAGCACGGCGCGGCGCGGCCCCATGCCGGCCACGCGCAATTGCCAGCCTCGCGGCGCATCAAGAGAGGACGCAGTCGGATTACGCATGGGTGCAGTCGCGCCGGGGTCCAAGCTCCCTGCCTGCCGGCGCTGCGAAGCATACGGGGCGGGAAGCCCAAAACGCTACCTTGCCCGAAATAAGATCTATCCCAAAGCCGAATATGCGGGGCACAAACGTGACTTACATCGCGCATCGGCGCGCCAAGGTTCTCCACCGCATTGCGCAGCGCTGCAACGGGTTTTGAACCCTGGAGCCGCAATTGTCGACCGTGGACGGGGCGGGCGACGGCGGCGCCGGTGCCGGTCGCCGTGGTGTGAGGCCGCCGCACCACGACGCACGCTGGACTCGTTGTTGCCTATCCTCCGCGCCCGGACACTATGACGTCGGCATCGACTAGGGCGCCGGTAGTGCCGACGTGAGGGTCGGCGGCCACAGCGATGCAACCGTGAAGTCGACGATGACGTGCTTGCGCAATATGGGTTCGGTGATCGCAGAAGAAGCCGGCGCCGCCGTCAGGCGCTTGCGCGGCGGATTGTAGGCCGTGCCATTGGCGGCGCCGATCGAATAGACCACGGGGTGGCGCGGGTCGAGCAAGCGGTGCACGACGACCGCGAAATCCCCGTTGGCCAGGCGCACGCACGTCCCGGGCGGGTAGATGCCCATCGACGCGATCAAGGCGGCGATCAAGCCGGGCGCCACCGCTTTGCCGTGGCGGCCATGGATTTCCTTGATGGCACTGGGCGGCAACATGGGATCGCGGTGCGTGCGCTCGGCCACCATCGCACAGTAGCGGTCCGCCAGCGAAACCACCTGGGCCTCGGGCAGGATTTTCTCGCCCGCCAGAGCCGCGGGATAGCCCGAGCCATCCAGGGCTTCGTGATGCTGCGATACGACCGCCAGCCACAGCGGGTTGCGCACCCCGCGCGCCAGCAGATGATCGACACCGGCCCCCGGATGCGCCCGCACCCGTGCGCGTTGTTCGTCGCTGAGCATCGTGCCGACATGGAACAGCTCCTCGTGCAACGCCAACGCACCGATGTTCATCGTGAGAGCGGCGGCGAGGGCGGCCAGCAGGCGCGCATCGTCGTGCTTCTGGCGCAACAGCACTGTTGCCGTGACGATCGCGACATTGATCGGATGGCGCACCGTATGCGCGAAGGGCAGGGCCAGCAGGATCGCCGCAAGACTGGCGTCGCTGTCGACCATGCAACTTTGGCGGACCAGCGCCGCGATTTCCAGAATCTCCTGCTCCAGCGCGCCGTCCTTGCCCTCGAAGACCGCCTGCAGTCGCTCGCAGGCTGCGCTGAGCTGTGTAAACGCGCTAAACGCCGCACCGGAGCGGTCGGGCAGATAGCCGATCGGCGGGGCGACCGTGCGAGCCACCGCCTGTTGGCGCAAGACCTCGAAGGCTTCCGGATCGTAATAGCTCAGGGTCTCAAGGCGCTCGATCAGGTCTTCGGATTCGAGCACCGCACCGTTGCGCAGCAGCAATTTTCCCGAACGATCGAAGAGGTCGTGGCTCAGCTTGCCCCCGACCTGGAGGAATCCCCGCGGCACTCGAACGAGACTTTTCATCGTACGGATTTCCCCCAAGCCAGTTCCCACCGCACCGGCAACGCGGCAAAGGCGGCCGAAGTATCGATCACCCCAAGCGGGAACGCGTCCTGCAGGGCGGACTACGATCTTGTTAATCGGGCCAAATGCCCGCCACTTGAGCGATTCCCCAACAAAATCATGGTACTGCCGAATCGGCTCGGCGGGCGAAATTGCCTCCAAGGTTCATCCAGTGCCTGGCAACGGCCCCGTAACTCGAGGCCTGTACCGATTGGACACTCGCATTCGCGGTGACGGTCGCGCGGCAAGAGCGGCAGCAAAAGCGGATTGGGTGCCCTCATCGAAGGATCATGGACCTTGCCCAGCCACCTAAAATCGCAGACCCATGGTCACGACGGCCGCCTCCACTGTTCAGCGCATTGGCAAGTTCACGACGGTACGCGTCCTGGGCCACGGCGCGCGCGGTACGGTCTACCTTGCCAGCGACGAGACCCTCGGTCGCCAGGTTGTGCTGCGGCTGCTGCCGGCGCCGGCCTCGCGCGATACCACCCCGCGCGAGCAACTCGCATCGGCGCGCGGCGCCGCCGCGCTGGCGCACCCCAATATCGCCTCCTTGTACGACGCCATCGAGGAGGCGGGGCGCGCCTACGTCGTAGCCGAATATGTCGAAGGGGAGACCCTGGCCGCGCGGATCGCGCGCGCAGGGCCTATCGACACCGTGCGTGCGGTGCAGATCGGCATCGCGCTTGCGAGCGCCCTGGCCCACGCCCACGACCGCGATGTCGTGCACCGCAACGTGCGCCCGACCAACGTGATGCTCGGGCGCGACCAGGTCGTGCGGCTGATGGATTTGGGCACCGGGTTCGACGGCGCCGACCAAGCGGCCACACCGCCTCGAGCGCAGCCCTACCTCGCCCCGGAAGCGCAGTACCGGGGGCGCTTCCTGCCTGCCGGTGACATTTTTTCGCTGGGAGCCGTCCTCTACGAGATGCTGGCGGGCATCCCGCCGGGGGCGGGCGCCGGTCCGGTGCCGGCCGCGCCCTGCGACCCGCCGTCGCGCCGCAATCCGGATGTCGATGCACAGCTCGACGCGATTGTGATGAAGGCGCTTGCAAGCGATGCGATCGACCGGCATGAGAGCGCCGAGGTTCTCGCCGCGGCGCTGCAATCCTACCTCGACCCGGAAGCGACTCCCGGCAAGGCGCCGGCCAACCGCGGAACGCTCGAATACCTGCTGCGCCGGATCCGGCAAAAGGGCGACTTTCCCGCCCTCGCCTCGACCATCAGTGCGGTAAATCGCGTCTCCCTTTCGGACCGCGAGCCCGTGGGCGTGCTCTGCAATTCGATACTCAAGGACTTTTCACTGACGAGCCGCCTGCTCAAGTTGGTCAACGCCTCGCACCTCGCCCATTTTGGCGGTTCTGTCAGCACCGTTTCCCGCGCCGTTTCGATCCTGGGATTCGACATGGTGCGCAACGTCTCCATGTCCTTGGCGCTGTTCGAGCACCTGCATGATCGTGCCAATGCGGTGGCACTGCGCGACCAGGTCGTCGCCACCTATTTCAGCGGACTGCTGGCACGCGAGCTTTTCGACCGCGCCGACCTGCAGGATGCCGAGCAGGCCTTCATCTGCGCGATGTTCCATCGCCTGGGAAGGCTGCTCACGACGTTTTACCTGCATGACGAATTCGAACTCATCGCCCGCCACGTACAGGCGCGCGGCTGGAAGGAGGCACATGCGGCCAAGGTCGTTCTGGGGATCGACTATGAGGAGTTGGGGGCGGGTGTCGCCCGGGCCTGGAACTTTCCGTCGGAGATCGTGGAGAGCATGCGCACGCTCGAGGATCCTGTGCGCCGTCGCCCGACCCAGCAGACCGAGAAGTTGCGCATCGTGGCCAGCCTCGCCAACGAACTCTCCGATGCGGTCGCCATCACGGACGAACCGGCGCGCAAGAAGCACCTGGCGCGACTGGTCGAGCACTATGCGCAGGGCACCGGCATCACCGAGCGCGCGCTCTCGGGCGCGGTCCAAGCCACCACCAAGGTACTGGTCCGGGATGCCGACGTGCTCGGCCACGGTGTTGCCCGCAGCGCCTTCCTGGCCTCGGCGCGGGCCTGGGGCGATGGTGCCGATGCGGCGCGCGGCGCGCACCACGCCGATGCCTTCCCGCCTGCGGGGCCGCAGGATACCGACCGCGGCGGGGCGTCGCCTGCGGTCGCGCCGCCAGGGTTGCCGCGGGTGGGCGCGCGGCCCGGTGCGGACGCTGCCGCGGGCGCCGGTGCGCTCGCCCCGGCCTCGGGGGAACTGGAGGAAATCGCCCGCACGCGGCAGATCACCAATGACGAAAGGCTCGAACCGGCCGAATCGCGGGCGGGCCCGCAGGCCGCCGCCGCCGCACGACCGGGCCAGCGCCACGCGGCACTGGCCGCGGGCGTGCAGGACATCACCGATGCACTGGTGGGCGAGCCCACGCTCAACGATATCCTGCGCATCGTGCTCGAGACCATGTACCGCGCAATCGGCTTCCAGCGGGTGTTGCTTTTCGTGCTCGACCCGCGCATGCAGGCGCTGCGCTGCCGCTTCGGCTTTGGCGTCGACAGCGACCGCATCGTCGAATCCGGCGTTTGCGTTCCCCTCAATGGCCGCCGCGACCTTTTCTACGCCGCCACCGTTATGGGTGCGGATCTGTGCATCGACGATCTCGAATCCGAGCGCGTGCGGCAGCACGTTCCGAAGTGGTATCGCGACGCGATAGGGGCGCGGGGCATCGTGCTGCTGCCGATCGTGAACAAGAAGCAAACCTTGGGCCTTATTTACGGCGACAGCAACACGCCGGCCACCCTGCACTTCAGCGTCGAGGAACTGGGCCTGCTCAAGACCCTGCGCAACCAGGCGCTGCTGGCAATGCGCCAGCTTTCCTAGGCGCAAGCGGCTACTTTCTTGGCGCGGCGCCGGGGCAGCAAAGTAACAAAATGGCGGTCAGTACCAGGCGCGGCCGCACCGCTGGAAAAGGCTGCGTGAGGCCAACGCTCCTGCCAGGGCGGCTTGAGCGCCAGGCGGCATGCCGCATCGGCCCGATCCTTGTGCCGCCAAGGCTGGTCCGATGACTGCGCTCAAGTTTTTCCCTGAGAAGCCGTGGAAGGCGAATGGCGGGCTTTTGCCCTGCTTTCTCGTGCGACTGACGACCGCCGACCGGCCCAATACTTCCCCGCAAGATACGCATCGGCGATCGGGATTTCCTTTTACCGGGACACCCGTCTGTCGCGCGGTCGATAGGGTACCGGCACTTGCATGGATTGCCTTGGTCCGCAAGACGGCTGGTACCGGGCAAGCGCGGGGGCGCGCTACGCGGTGCCACCGTCGCGCCGGTTCTGGGGCGTCGGGTATTCGGCAGCACACACCCGGCAAGAAAAAGGGGGCGCATCGAAATGAAGAGGATCCTGGTCACCGGAGGTGCGGGATTTCTGGGTTCGCACCTGTGCGATCGCCTGGTCGCGGCCGGGGAGGAGGTGGTTTGCGTCGACAACTACTTTACCGGCAGCAAACGCAACATTGCGCACCTGCTCGATCGGCCGAATTTTGAACTGATACGGCACGACGTTACCTTCCCCCTCTACGCGGAAGTCGACCAGATCTATAACCTCGCCTGCCCCGCATCGCCGATTCACTATCAACGCGATCCGGTCCAGACGACGAAGACCAGCGTTCATGGCGCGATCAACATGCTCGGCCTGGCCAAGAGGGTCGGCGCGCGGATACTCCAGGCCTCGACTTCCGAGGTCTACGGTGACCCGGAAATCCATCCGCAACCCGAGAGCTACTGGGGAAAGGTCAATCCGATCGGCGTGCGCAGCTGCTACGACGAGGGCAAGCGCTGCGCCGAGACCCTGTTCTTCGACTATTGGCGGCAGCACCGGCTGCAGATCAAGGTGATGCGCATCTTCAACACCTACGGCCCGAGGATGCATCCGAACGATGGCCGCGTCGTTAGCAATTTCATTGTCCAGGCATTGCGCGAGGAGCCCATCACAATCTACGGCGACGGCAGCCAGACTCGAAGCTTCTGCTATGTCGACGATCTGATCGATGGAATGATCCTGATGATGAATGCCCCAGCGGAAATCACCGGCCCGATCAACATCGGCAACCCCGGGGAATTCACCATGCTGCAACTGGCCGAGACCGTACGTCGCCTGGTCGGAGGCCACTCGGAAATCGTGCACCGCCCACTGCCCCAGGACGACCCGAGGCAACGGCGCCCGGAAATCAGCCTTGCCAAGGCGGCGCTCGGCTGGGCTCCGAAGATCAGGCTCGAGGAGGGTCTGGCAAAAACCATCGACTACTTCCGCGAGACCTGTGCCGTGTCCGCAACCACTTGAGAGCACTTCATGATCTCGGCGTTCGCGAACCCCTACAAAGTATGCCTGGTCATTCCGGCCGGCCGGCGCCGCTACCTGGAGGGCCTGATCCCGCGGCTCTTGAAAGAGCCGGGATGGCAAACGATGCAGATTTGGCTGAACACGGTTGACACCAACGACCTGGAATACCTGCACGGGCTACCGCTACTGGATCCTCGAATCGAACTTGTAGAGCCCCCCGAGTTCCCGCCCAAAGGCAGCGAGACCATAGGCCAGTTCTTCCGGCATTGCGTCGACCCGGAAACCGTCTATATCCGCCTGGATGACGACGTCTGCTGGATCGAGCCCGGGCTGATCGCCCGGCTTTCGACATTCCGCATCGCGCATCCGGAGCCTTTCCTCGTGACCCCGGTCGTGGTCAACAACGCGATCTGTTCCTTCCTGCTGCAGACCTTCGGGCGGCTATCGCTCCCGGGCTACATGATGACGCCCAACTGCCTCGATCCGGTCACTTGGGGAAGCCCGGAGTTCGCCGAAATGCTTCACCGGATGTTCGTCGAGCACGCCCGCAGGGGAAACGTCGATCACTTCAAGCTGCCGGATATTCCCATAGCGGTGAATCGGTTCAGCATCAACTGCATTTCCTGGTTCGGCCGGGAGTTCGCGAAATTCGGCGGTGCAGTACCGTACGGCATCGAGGAGGAATGGCTTTCCGCGATCAAACCGACTCTGATGGGCGGATACAATCAATTGTGCGGTAGCGCGGTTATCGCCCACTTCGCGTTCTATACGCAGCGGGCGCATCTGGAGACGACCGACCTGCTTGCGGCCTATCGCGCGGTCTGATTGCACCATCGCTTGCGGCCCAGCGAAAGCTGCCCCCTGGGGGCGCGGCAATCCGTTTGAGCAGGTTGATGGAGTCAGCCCGAGGCCTTGGCGCTACGCGAGGACCATGCCGCGGCCAGGGCGCTCGTGCCTGAGAATCCCCGGCGAGCGGCGGAGCGTCCACGCGATGGCATGCAGTCAGGTCCCCGACCGTCGTGCCCTGAAGTTGCCGGGTCCGGTTTGCGGGTGCTGATCTACGGCAGAACCGCTGCGTATCAGGCGCGGGAGAAAGCGGTCGGTGCCTGGCGCAACTCGCCGGACCTGCACGCGGGAGACTATTTCCTCCGCTTGCTGTACGAGAACACGGTTGCGTCGGCCCGGGTGCTGCGGCCGTAGCCCGGGGTGCCCGAAGGCCGGCTCGGGACAGGGCGGGTGACTATCCCCCCGTCCCGTTTGTCGCCGGCTGATGGTGCGATGCCGCGCTTGCGGCGGGTTCGCCCGCCTTCCCCATGAACCGCCCGTCCGTAGCGCGACGACCTGGTCGACGGGCCCTAATCGACGGGCATATCGCGGCTGCGGGTGAAGCGCAGGTGCGTAATGTCCGGTGGGAAGAAGATGCCCCAGATCCACTCCAGGGCAATGCGCACCTTGCGGCCGGTGGTGGGCATCTGCGAGAGGTAGTAGGCCCGCCACAGGATCCAGGCCGCAAACCCTGAGATGTGCCAGCGGCCGATCATTGCCACGCCATCGAGGCGCCCTACGGCGGCCATCATGCCCAGTGAGGTATGCGCGAAGGGCCGGGTCGGCCGTCCGTCGAGCGCGGCGCACAGGTTGTCGGCCAGGTGAACGCCCTGGCGCACGGCAAACTGCGCCGTGGGTGGCGCCACCTCGCCTGGCGTCGCGGCATTAGGCACCCACGCGCAGTCACCGAGTGCCCAGACATGCTCGAGTTGCTCCACCCGCATGTCGGGCTGCGTGCGGACGCGACCCCGCTCCAGGGGCGCGCCCAGGCTGCGGGTGAGGCCGTTGGGGCGCGTGCCCACGGTGCAGATCACCGTATGGGTGGCGATGTAGCGGCCGTCGGACAGGGTGACGCCATGGGCGTCCACGGCGGCTGCCCGGACGGGGCCCAGCAGGACCTCGACGCCACGCCGGTACAGCGAGCGCATGGCGTCCGCGCCCATCGGTGGCGGCAGTTCGGGCAGCAGCCGGTCGGTATCGTGCACCAGGGTCACCTTGAGCAGCGACGGGTCGACCCGGGAGTAGTAGCGCCGGATGGCGTGGATGCAATCGACCACTTCGCCGGCCACTTCCACGCCCGAGAAGCCGCCGCCGATGATCACGAAGTGCCCCAGGCTCGCGCGCTTGGCCGGATCGTCCTCGATCTCGATCCGGGCCATGCGGCGCAGGATGCGGTTGCGGATATCCATGGCGTCGCCCACCGTCTTGAGCGGCGCGGCAAATTCGGCAAGGCCGGGCAGGAAATCGATCCGCGCCCGGGTTCCAAACGCGAGCACCAATTCGCCGTATTCGATGACGAGCTCATGGGCCAGCGAAAGGCAGGTGAGAGTGCGCGCGCCGGGGTCGATGGCCTTGACGCGGGCCATGACGAAGCGACCGCCGCGGTCGAGGTCGATCACCTCACGCACCGGGGCGATGACCTGCTCGGGGAAAATGGTGGCGCTCACCGCCTCGGGCAGCAGCGGATTGAAGGTGATGTAGCTTTCCTCGCTCACCAGCAGCACGCTACGCGCGGGCGGCAGGCGCTTTTGCAGCCGCTTGACGAGGGTGATGCCCGCAAAGCCCGCACCGATGACGACGATATCCGCCTTGATGCGCGATGCGCTCATGACCAGCCAGTCCATGTCGCCTGGGCCATTGCCCGCGGCGTTCGGTTAAGTGGGGTCAAGTGCCGACCGTGCCGCTCTGGCGCCGTCCCCCGCGGCCAGAAGGATCGGCCGCAAGATGACGGGGTCTGCATCCCCGGGACGCAATATACCCGGTACGCCGGTTTGGCCGCGGGCTTGTTCGACCGGACGGTCCCGTAGACGATGGTCGGAGCCGGAAGCCGATGGTCGGTGGCTCGCGGAGGTGCCGGAGCTTGCGGGCGTGCTCGCCTGCGGATCCAGTGCCGATGAAGCGATGACAAAAGCAGAGGCGATTGCGCTCCGAGTCCTAGCGGAACGTCTCGAGCATGGTGAACAGGAGCGGCGCCGTGCCAATGAAGGTTGCCGAACTTCTCAAGCTATTGCAGCAGGATGGATGGGTGCTGGCCGGGGCACGGGGAAGTCATCGACAATACGTGCACCCGGTAAAGCCCGGTCGCGTCACCGTTGCGGGCAAACCGAGCGATGACCTGGCGCCCGGTACGCTAAACAGCATCCGAAAACAGGCGGGCTGGAAAGAGTAATCTACGAATATGCGCTACGCAATCGTGATCGAGCAAGCCGGGGAAAACTACTCCGCCTACGTGCCGGATCTGCCCGGTTGCATCGTGACGGCAGCAACCGTTTCCGAAGTCGAGGCGCAAATGCGCGAAGCCATCGCCTTCCATTTGGAAGGGCTGCGGGCTGACGGACTACCAGTGCCAGATCCGGCGAGCCAGGTTGGCTATCTTGAGATCGCCGCCTGAACAACCCAAAGACAACCCTGCCTGAAATCCTTGCTGCAGCTGGACCGTGCTGCGTGATCGATCCGTACGGAACCCGCTAGAATCCGCTCCATTCCGCGGGTGTAGTTCAATGGTAGAACGGCAGCTTCCCAAGCTGCATACGAGGGTTCGATTCCCTTCACCCGCTCCACCTCACTTCGCTTCATTCCGACGATATCGTTTCCCGCTCCACGCGAGCAGGCCGCATCTGCGCCCTAAACGAATCCAAAGTAGTAATTGGCGAAGGCGGGCCCGCTCGCTTCTATTGCGGCGCCAAATTCCGATTCCATTGCTCGCGTCTTCCAGAGCTATATCTTTTCGGTCCAGAGTGCTATCGATGCGCATGGGCCCGTTGCAGGACCGCGCCAGCCGTCAAAATTTGGGGGAAATCACCCATTAACGGCCCAAGCCGCGAAAATTAGAATCGTTACCGGCATTGAGATGCGCATACGCCAACCGCATTGCTGTCGGCGCATATCAAAAGATTCGTTACCGGGAACGTAGACATGAAAAAATCCTGTGCCTGGTTGTTTTTTCGACGGCCTGCACTGCTGGTCTTCATTCTTGCAGCGCTGGCCTGCGAACCGGCGCTCTGTAGTCCGATGAGCTACGAGGCAACTGCCGTCACGGACATCAAGGTCGGCGATACGCTCTACAAGCAGGCCGGTGTGAAGATACGCTTCGATGCCGATACCAGTGACATAGTTCCGGTGACCCTGCCGGATGGCTCTCAGCTCGCCAGCGGCATTTGTACCAATCCCGCGCAGGGATGGTTTTGGATGCTTCCCAAAGGGACGGCCCGAGTAACGATCACGAGCCGGGGTAAATCCATAACGGCGAATCTGCTTCAGGATCAGATGTTTGTCGCACTCGATGAATGCAGCGGCGGAATCGGGTTCGGTTCCTTCACCGGCAGCGGCGTGGAGCCGGGGTATCCGCTTTCTTTTACCACGGGAACCGCAGTTGCCTTTGCTTCGAAGGGATCGACGCCCGCCAATCCGGCCAAAGGTACGCCCTTGACGATTCCGGGAAGCGCGTCCGGCTCGGCGTTTTCCTGCATCGGCTATCCCGACACCTGCAATTCTCCCGACGGCTATCCGCTCAAATCCGACTTGGGCGACATCTATTTCTACTTCCCCTACAACTTCCTGTTGGGGGGCAACACCCTGCTCTCCCAGTCGAGTTCGCTCAATTACGGAACGTTCTCGGTTTTTCCCACGCCGCAATAACGACCCCTTACGTTTCGCGGAGAAATTTCATGGCATCGATCAGAAATTCGTTGATTGCGTTGGCCGCGGCGGGATCCATTGCCGGCTTGGCCCACGCTGCTCCCGCCGTATACACGCTCACGACGGTTGCCGACGGAAAGATCGGCAGCCATGCATTTTCCCAGGCACGGGTGACGCTGCAATTGACGGGCGATACCTCCACGGTGGCGGCCGTCCACAGCTCGGCAGGCAACGGCGGGCAGATCTTGACCAATCACGCGGGTCTGGCCACGGTCACCATCCTTGACAGCGGTGTCGAGTGGACCGCAAATTTTCTGCCCGGCGAGATTTATGTGCGCGTGGACACAGGTGCAAGCGTAGCGGGCTTCGGTTCCCGCATCAGTCCCACCTACCCCGTTGCGCTGGGATGCATCAACGACGCCTATCCGTCCGCATCAAGTTATCAGAAAGACTGCACCCAAGGGCAATGGTTCCAGACTGGCATCTACGGCTGGGAAGGAACCCTTGGCGCGATCATGGACCCCGTGCTCATGGCCGGATCCACCGACTCAGGCAGCAATGCCGACCCTTACTTCAACGGTGAGGTGTACTCCCCCGCCATGCTCACCCTGCCGGCTTCGCTGTCGAAGGACACGGTTCTCACCGGCATTGCGCACTTTTGTGCCGGCACCTATACGATCGCGGACGCCAATTCCGGGGTGGACACCTCCTGGGGCGATCTGTTCATTTGTGCTCCCAGCCCAAGGCGCGGCGGAATACGCACGACATTGGGTGATTTCGAATTGTATGACCTCGTCGGAGGCAGCACGGCCAACCTGCCGATCAACCAGTTGGAGAGCCTGCCGGCATGGCGCCTGGCAAACGTCGGCGCGCTTCACGTCGAGATTCTTCCTGCGCGCAGGCAAGGCGACTGATGCGTTGCTATAGCGTGCGGCGGCTGGCCACAGGACGCTAGCGCCGCGCGCAGCCGATTGTGCTTGCGCGCCTTGCGCGGGAGTGCAGGTAATCGATACCGGCGCCCGGGTGCGCCCACACGCCGACGCCCTGCTCGCCGCTGAGCGCGGTGCTGACGTTGAACAGGTGTTCCTGCCGTTGCGGGGCGGCCGGGTTCAGGGGCCGCTGGACTTGGCCCCCACACCAACCGTCTGCGAGAAGGTGCGCTGCAGTTCGGACGAAAGCAGCCCGCGCGCGCCCGCGTGGCGCTCGTCGAAACTCAATACGCCTTCGCCGCCTTCGAGCGTCATGTCCAGGTCCAGTGCGAATTCGACCGGCTGATCGCCCAGGCGCGCCATGTCAGGCTTGGGAACCGAAGCACTGGCTTCGCGCAAAGCCTGCTCCAGGATCTGGGCAATGTCCACCTGGGCGCGGCGCATCATCGAGCCCGTGGCCGCGTCGGATTCGCGCGCCACGTGCGGCGTCGACAGCACGGTCAACTTTCCCTGGGCCGGCCGCAGCTCCACCGTGACCGGATCGCTGGAGTGGTGAAAAATGTTGGCCGGCAGCATCAGGCGCCCGGTGCGCCCGACGAGGCTGCGCAGCGTGCAGGCATAGCCCAGCGCGTACAGCGACAGGCGCCCCTGCGGATCGATGCCGGCCGCGCGGCAGATCTTGCCGGCGCGCTCGTAGTCTTGCGCCGTGCCGCGCCCCAGGCCCACCATGGCCGCATAGTCGAGCGAACCGCGCTCGTCGCCCAGCACCATGGCGCGCTCGAAGAATTTGGCGGCATTGATCGGGTCGGGCCCGACACAGATGCCTTCATCCATCATGCGCGCACCGAGAAACACCGCCTGTTTGTCGTTGCTGGCGGCACCCGCATTGACCAGCTTGATGGCGGTCTCGCATTGCCCCTGGGAAACCGCAGTGGCAACCGGGCTGGGCGGTGTCGCCGCAAAAGCCAGGGACAACAGGCCGCAAAACAGGATTGCGCCACCCAAAGAATGGCGCCAGGCGGGGGATAGCTGGATCGTCGTCACGATAGGGGCACCTCGTCAAAATTGCCTATTTAGCTCTTGCCGCAACCTTACACCACTGGCCCCCGGGGTGCAGCGCCCGGCAGGCCGCGCCGACGGGCCGTCCGGGCCGGAGCGCGCACACCCCGGCACGACGGCGCAAGCGCCTCAGTCGCGCCCGGGCCGGGCGGCCAAGGAAGCGGGAGCCGCTTCGCTCGCGCCGCCGAAGGCCGCGCGCGTCAACCAGTCGCGCAAGGGCGCATCGACATACCGGGCAGCCAGATGTGCCACGGCCAGCGCCAAGGCGCCGCAGGCCAGTTGGTCGGCGGCACCCAAAGGGGCATTGTTCGTGGCCAGGGTATAGGCCATCAGAACGGGAAAATGCAGACAATAAAGCGGATAGGAAATCCACCCCAGATAGGCCAAGGCGCGGCGCAGCGCGGCATTTTGCGCCCGCGCGACGATGCCGGCGGCCACCAGCAGGGGCATCACCACCAGCGTGATGGCGAGCCAGTACACGCCGTTGAACCGGGGCCACTGCGGGTTGTAACAAAGCAGCGCCAGCAGTAGCAGCAGCAGCAAAGGTGCCGGAACCACCGGCATGCGACGGCGGATGGCACCCAGCCCCAGGTAGAGGCAGGCGCCGGCAAAAACCCCGAAGAGGGCGCGGGGAAATCCGCCGAAGAAATAATTCGCTTCCCAGCCGAAATTGGTCTGGTGCGTGCCCGCGACGTAGGCCACCAATGACGCGCCGGCAATCAGTGCGGGCAACAGGGGCCCGCTTTTCCAGCGCCGCAGCACCCAAAGCGCGAAAACCGCATTGGTGATCAACTGAAAAAACAAGGACCAGGCGGGCACGTTGGCGGGAAACAGGCGATCGGGCAGGACATCGGCGCCAAGGTGCAGCGTGTAGTTGCCAAAGTAGGGCAGATCGAACGTGTTGAGCAGCACGGCATTGAGCGCACTGGTCGAATCGAGGCTGCACTGGCCAGCCGCGACCTTGCCGGCGAGGCACAAGGCTCCGACCACGATTCCCAATTGAAACATCGGGTACAGGCGGATCAGCCGTTTGAAAAAGAAGTCGCGCGCACTCATGCTGCCGTTGTAGAGGCGCGCCTGGTAGGACAGCGCGATCGCAAAGCCCCCCAGGCAAAAAAGCAGATCCACCGCCAGCACCGCACCGCCGAACAGCCGGTGGGAGGTGTAATGGCTGGCCATGACCGCAAGCGCGGCGATGCCGCGCATGCCGTCGAGGGCGCTTACGCGCTCATGGGTGGTCGACACGGCGGGCCTTAGCGTCGCGCGCCGCGGGCCGTGCGCGGGGCGGGGTACAACGTTCTGCGCCCACGCGTGTGCATGGCGGAGCCCCATTCAGTGGTGATTCGGATCGTGCCAGCGCGGGCGCAACTCAGCTTGCCCATGCTTGCGCCCCTCATGTGACACTAAGTCACACATAGTTTTTCCGATTTGTTACAGCTTAAACGCGAATCGGCTGCAAATGCGGACGAAATGCCGGTGCATTGCCGCACTTGGACTTCGATCCACAGGCGGCGCGGCAGGGCCTCTTGGGCAATTTGTCGGGCCGGCCCTCGTCGCGGGCCGTAAAATGGCGCTGGCGATCCCGCCGTCGAGCAGCGTCCATGACCACCGCACCCGAAATACCCCTAGCCCTGGCAGCGAAAATGCCGGCGGTTCAAGCGCCGCCGGCGACGGCTCCGGATGTGCCCGTCGATCTGGCCCGCATCGCCGCTGCGCTGCGGGAGCGGCGCCAGGACGCCGCGCTATGCCTGATGCAGGCGGTGGCCGACTGGGAGAAATACGCCGGCCAGATCGCCGCCGTCACGGATTTGCCGGAATTCTTGTGGCGCGACTATTCCTTCATGGTCGATTACCTCGCGCTGCGCTTCGAAACCGGCGAGCTCACCTATCGTGACCTCTACGTGGGCGAAAAGATCCGCCAGGCCTACTTCGAGCCCGAGGCCGGGGCCGCGGAGCAAATCGAACGCCGGCGCCGCATCAACGCCGCGGAGGCCCAGGGTCTGGCGCACCTGCTGCGCGACCGCCTCACGGCACCTGAGCTCGGCGCCCTGGCCGACGAGTTCGCGCAAATCGCGCGCGTGCTCACGACGCAAGCGGAGCGCAACCTCGACGTGCTGCTGGTGGGCGATTGCCTGTACCTGGACGTGACGGCCTTTCTCACCGGTGCCTGCCTGGACGAGGGCATTTCGCTCAACCCCACCCTGGTTACCACCCACAACCCGGTGGAGTTGCGCAACACCCTGCGTGCCATGGCGGGGCGACGCTTCGACCTGGTGTTCTTCAGCCCGTTTACCTACGAGTTCTCGCCCGAATATGCGCGCCTGCAATGGTGGCACCAGGGCGCCCTGGCGCCCGCCGCGATCCGTTCTTTGGCCCAGGCCGCGGTCGATGGCGCAGCCCGCACGCTCGACCTGCTCGGCGACCTGTTCGATTGCCCCGTCTACGTGCACAACTCGGCCAATTTCCGGCGCCACGACGGCAGCCTGCGCGAACGCATCAAGAACCTGCTGAGCTGGCGTGCCCGCCGCGCGGGCCGCACCGTGGTCAACGCCGCACTGGCCCACCATGTGGCCGAGCGCAACCGGGCCACCTACGAGCACCTGTTCGTGTTCGACGAAATGGCGCTCCTGGCCCGCCATGGCGAGACCGCCCTCGGGCGGCTGTTTTATGACCACGACTCGCGCCATCCGGCAGCCATGGGGCGCTACCTCGCCCAAGGCTATCGCGACCTGATCGCCGTGCACGGCCTGCTGGCCCGGAAAAAGCTGATCGTCTGCGATCTGGACGAGACCCTGTGGCGCGGGGTCATCGGCGAGGGCGCGGTGGAGCACTACCGCGATCGCCAAAGCATCCTCAAGCGCCTGCAGGCCAAGGGCGTGGTGCTGGCCATCGCCTCGAAGAACGATGCGCGCAACATCCGCTGGGACGGCGCACTGCTGCGGGCCGAGGACTTCGTGAGCGCGCAGATCAACTGGGACAGCAAGGTCGTCAATATCAAGCGCATCGCCCAGCACCTGAACCTCAAGACCAAGGATTTCGTCTTCATCGACGATCGCCCCGACGAGCGCGCCATGGTGGCGCTGGCCATGCCCGAGGTGCAGGTGCTCGATGCCACCGACGCCGCCAGCTGGCAGCGCCTGGACCTGTGGGCGCAGGCGCTCGCCGGCGACGATGCCACCGACCGCACGGCACTGTATCGCGAGAAGGACGCCCGCGACGGATTTCTGCAGCAATTGTCGGCCCAGACCGAAGACCAGGGCGCGCTTTTCGCACAACTGGGGCTGAGCGTGCGCGTGCGCGATGCGCGGCCGGCCGATCTCAAGCGCGTGGTCGAACTGATCAACCGCACCAACCAGTTCAACACCTGCGCCAGCCGCACCAGCGTCTCCGAGGCCTCCGCCTGGCTGGCCGCCGGCGACCGGCGCATCCTGGTGGTCGATTGCAGCGACAAGTTCGGCACCATGGGCACGATCTGCATCTGCGTTGTGCATCGGCGCACCGACGCCTTCGATATTCCCGTGTTCGTCCTGAGCTGCCGCGTCTTCGGCTACGGCATCGAAACCGTGGTCGTCAATGCGGTCAAGCGCATGGCCCTCGCGGCAGGGCTGCCGGTTGTCGGGCGCTACGAGGCCAGTGCCCACAACGAGCCGTGCAAGAGCGTCTATCCGGATAACGGCTTTGCCGCCGATGGCCCCATCTGGCGCTGGAACGGCGCCGGTCCCATCAGCGACCCGCCCTGGCTGGCGGTGCAAAATGTCTAGGAGGCTGCGCCGGTCCTAGCCATCAGACGCTGGTCTACCGTGTTGCCAATCTGCCCGGCTGCAACGTGGGCGGGCCACGCGCGTCACCCGCCCGCCGGATCGGTAGCGTCGCCCGTGAGCGCGTTGCGCGCCTCCACGAAGGCCTGCAGCGCCGCCGCCGTCAGGGGACGGCTGAAGTAATAGCCCTGGAAGGCACGGCAGCCGGCGCCCGCCAGAAAGTCGCGCTGCTCCAAGGTCTCCACACCTTCCGCGATCACCCCCAGGCCGAGGTTGTCGGCCAGGGCGATGATGGTGCGGGCGATGGCCGCGTCGTTGGCGTCGGTGAGCACGTCGCGCACGAAGGACTGGTCGATCTTCATCTGGTCGAGCGGCAGGCGCTTGAGGTAGCTTAGCGATGAATAGCCGATGCCAAAATCATCGAGGACGAATCCCACGCCCTGCGCCTTGAGCGCCTGCATCGTTTCGATGATGGCCTCGCTGTCCTCGATGAGCAGGCTTTCGGTGATCTCCAGCTTGAGTTGGTGCGCCGGCGCTCCCGCGGCGCGCACGGCAGTCATGACTTGATCGACGAAATCCGCCTGGCGAATCTGGCGGGCGCTCACATTGACCGCCACGTCCAGCGCGGCCAGGGCCGGCAACGCTGACCACTGCACCATCTGCGCCAGCGCCATGGCGAAAATTTCCCGGCCCAGCGGCACGATCAGGCCACAGGCCTCCGCCGCCGGGATGAATTCGGCCGGCGCGACCATTCCGCTGATCGGATGCTGCCAGCGCACCAGCGCCTCGACGCCCAGGAGCCTGCCGCGATCGTCCACCTGAGGCTGGTAATGCAGCAAAAACTGGTGTTCCTGCAGGCCCCGCCGCAGGTCCTGCTCGAGGGCCGCGCGCCGCTTGGCCGCGGCCTCCATCTGCGGATCGAAGAAGCGCAGGCCGTCACGCCCGGCGGACTTGGCCTGGTACATGGCCAGGTCGGCCTGCTTGATCATTTCGTCGTTGGGGAGTTGGTCGCTGTCGAACAGGGTGATGCCGATGCTGGCCGTGCAGCGATGCAGGCCCGCATCCAGGGAAAAATCGCCATGCAGGGCGGCCAGGATCTTGCGCGCCACGGCCTGCGCGTAGAGGGCCGCCTCCTGCGCGTCGGCGCTCAGGCCGGCCATCACCAGCATGAACTCGTCGCCGCCCAGGCGGGCCAGCGTGTCGCCCCGGCGCACGCAGGCGCGCATGCGTTCGGCCACCTGGCGCAACAGCTGGTCGCCCATGTCGTGGCCGAAGCTGTCGTTGAGCAGCTTGAAGTCGTCCAGGTCGATCATCATGAGCGCGCCGTGCGCGCCCAGGCGGGCGCAGGCGCTGGCTGCCAGCTTGAGCCGGTCGGCGAACAGCGCGCGATTGGGCAGCCCGGTCAGTTGGTCGTAGTAAGCGAGCTGCTGGACCTGGCGTTCGGCGCGCAGCCGCTCGGTAATGTCCTGCTGGACGGCGACGTAATGCGACACCTGTCCATCGCCCTGGCGCAGGGGCGCGACGATCGCATATTCGGTGTATTCCACACCGTCCTTGCGCCGGTTGTGGAACTGGCCGCGCCAGGTCTCGCCCTTTTGCAGCGTCGCCCAGATGTCCGCGGCACTGGGCGTGCGTGCCTGGCCGGGCGCGAGAAATTCCGGGGTGCGCCCCAGGATCTCGTTGCTGGCGTAGCCGCCGGTGCGGCTGAAGGCCTGGTTGGCGTATTCGATCTGCCCACCCAGGTTCAGGATGATGATGCTCTCCGGGCTTTGTTCCACCGCCTGCGAGAGCTTGCGCAGTTGCGCCTCGGCGGCCTTGCGCTCGGAAATATCACGCGTTACGGTCAGGAAGTGCTCCTCTCCCTGCACGCTGATAAGGCGCGACGAAACCAGCGCCGCTATCTGCCGGCCATCCTTGGCGCGCAAGGTCGTTTCGAAATTGCGGCAAAGTCCGGTGCCCAGGACCTGCTCGACAAAGGCGGCGCGAGCCGCAGCTTCGCGCCAGATTCCCAGCTCCAGCGAGGTCCGCCCGATAGCCTCCTCGGCCGCCCAGCCGAAGATGCGGGTAAATCCGTCGTTGACCTCGACATATAGCCCGTCCTGGCGCCGGTTGATGGTTATGGCGTCCGGACAGGTTTGAAACACCGTGCGATAGCGCCGCTCGCTGTCGCGCAAGGCCTCCTCGGCAAGCTTGCGGCCGGTGATTTCCACCACGATGCCCCGATACAGCGCGGTTTTGTGGGCCGAATCGACGTCGGGCTTGCCGCGCGACAGCAGCCACCGTTGCACCGGATCGGCGCTCTGCACGCGCCATTCCAGCACCAATTCCGCACCCTGTTGCACCGCCGATTGCAGGCGCGCGTGCGCCTGCCCGCGGTCGGCCGGGTGGACGGACGCGAGCCAGGCGTCGTACGAGGGCGCAGTGCTGCGCGCATCGAGCCCGAACAGCGGATAGACTTCGTCGGACCAGTAGACGCGATCGTTGGTCGTGTCCCACTCCCAGATTCCCGCCTGTGCCGCCTCCAGGGCGTGGCGCAGGCGCAAGGCGGCTTCGCGGATCGCCGCGTCGGCGCGCTCGCGCTCCGAGACGTCGCGCACGGCGCCCAAGTACAGGCGCTGGCCCTGCACGGCGAGCACGCCAAAGCGCACCTCCACCGGAAAGCGGCTGCCGTCGCGGCGCCGATGGTGTCCGCGCAAGGTGGTCACCGATCCGGGCTCGATCAGACTCCACGCGGCCTGGGCCCGGGCCAGATCGAAATCCTGCTCCAGGTCCAGCACGTTCATCGTCAGCAATTGCGCCCGCGTGTAGCCGACACTGTCGCAGGCGCGCTGGTTGACCTCGATGAAACGGCCGCTGGCGTCATGCACGAAGATCGCGTCGCTGGCCTCGTCCAGGAAGCGGCGGTAGCGGTCCTGGTCCAGCTGGGCCAGGGTGCGCTCGCGTATGCGCGCGCTGATGTCTTCCGTGACGATCAGGATGCCGCCGACGGCGCCGCCCGCGACGTGCCAGGGCACGACCTGCCAGCGCAACCATTGTTCTCTACCGTCCTGGCGTTCAAAGCGGTCTTCGTCGGCGTGCAAGGATTCGCCCGCCAGGGCCCGTTGGTGCACAACCCGCCAGCGCGGCGGAATCTCGGGGAAAACCTGGTAATGGCTCAGGCCCAGGATGTCTCGAGCGCCCAGGCCGTAGGCCTCGCGCCAGCCCTGGCTGAGCGCCAGGTAGCGCATCTGGGTGTCCAACACCGCTACGGCGACGGGCATGGATTCGATGATCCAGCGCAGGGTCGACAAGGCCTCCGGCGCCGCGCTTGGCGCGGCGGGCGGATCATTGCCGGGTACCGCCCCGCCCGGCGCGGACGCGCCGGGCGGCCACAGTCGGCTCCATACCCGTCGCGCCCACCACCCCGCCGCTGTGAGCAACAGCAAGATTGCGATCGTCAGGGCAAGCATCGTGCGGGTACGGATTCCCAGCCTGGGCCAACGCCAGCACTTTACTCAATTAGGCACGGAAGCGGCAACGGGAAATTGCGCGGCTTCGGCCCGCTTTACAATTGATCAGCGACGATGTTCGCGCGTCGATGTCCGATCGAAGCCCAGTCGATGGTCTCGCCAACCTGGCGCTTGCTTCACGCTGCGAACAATCTGCGTCATAGGGAGCCGTCGCCTGTGCGGCGCGCGCGCCACCCTACGGGCGGCGTTTGGATGCCCGTGCCCGCGCGCCTGGGCCGGGTGCCTGGCAGCGCCGCGCATTTTCGGCGGTCACGCGCGAGATCTCCCAACCTGTCCGCTTCCCGGCGGCCGCAGCGTATTGAGTGATATAGCGCCATTGGCCGCAGCTTCCTGCTTCAGGCGCCGCCACTGGGCCGTGGGAGAACCGTCATGTCCAGCCATTTGTTCCTTGCGCCATCAAGCCGCCCGGCGTCTTGTGCCCGTTTGATCTCGACCCTGACCATCGCCATGGTCTGCTGCGGCGGCGCATCCGCCGCGCCGGCCACACCCGATGCCATAAGCGCCACCGTGCGGGTTGCCGACTTGAACCTTGCCAGTGCGCAAGGGCGCCAGCAGGCCCGCGATCGCCTGCAGGCCACCGCCGCGCGGCTCTGCGCTCGCTTTCGCGATAGCCGCTCGCTGGCTACCCGCGAAACCGAAGCCGAGTGCCGCCGTGATGCGCTGGAAGCCGCGCTGCAACAGATACAACCGCGCGTAGTGGCGCAGGGCCACAAGAGCACCGGCGAAAAATAGCCTTCACGCGCGTATTGCGCCGCTGTCCCGCCGCGGCGGCAGACGCCGTGTCAGTCGCGCAGGCACCAATGCCGCGCGCCCATGTCCTGCAGGAAAGCCTCGGCGTCGGGGCCTTGCAGCAGCGCAATGGTCGACAAGGTGCCGGCCTCGATGCAGCTCGCTGCCGCAACCGTGACGCTGCGCGGCGCGCCCCGCACGGGCCAGCCCGTGCGCGGGTCCAGGATGTGCCCGTAGCGCACGCCCTCGTGCAGCAGATAGCGATGCGTGTCGCCGCTCGTGGCCAGTGCACCGCGGCTCAGTTCCAGCACCAGGGCAGGCGCTGCATCGCGCCCGGGGGCCTCGACACCAACCTGCCACGGCTGTGCGCCGGGCGCGGCGCTGGCGCGCAGATCGCCGCCGAAATTGACCAGCACCGGCACGCCGCAGGCCTGCAGCATCTCGAGGGCCCGGTCGACGGCGTATTCCTTGGCCAAACCGCCCAGGTCGATTTGCATGCCGGCCGGCACCGTGATGCTGTCGGTCGCGCGCTGCAGGCGCGTAAAGCCCACCAAGGGCAGCAGGGCGGCCACCTGTTCCGCGCTGGGCAGGCGATCGCCGCCATCGAAGCGCCAGGCGCGCCGCAGCACCCCGGAGGTGATATCGAACCGGCCGTCGCTCAGTTCGTGGCAATGGGCGGCATAGTCGAGCAGGCGACCGGTCTCGGCGTCGATGGGTATGGGGCAGCCGCCGCTGGCGTTGATGGCGGCCACCACGCTGTCGGCGCGGTAGCGGCTGAACTTGCGCTCGATGCGCCAGCTCTCGGTGATGCCGGCGCGCGCCAGTTGCCCGGCGGCCTCGGCTGTTACCCCGGCAAACAGAATTTCGCAGGGGCTACCCATGGCCAGGAAGCGCACGGCCTGCACGCCGCTGGGGCGGGACTCCACGCTGACCTGGCGTTGCTCGATCGGCGGCAGCGCCGCCGCGCCCGGGTCATCGGCAGGGGGGGCACGCATGATGAGCGCCAGTGTATTGACAAATCGCGCGGCGCAGTGGGACGCACGGCCCCGGATCCGCCCTCGGCCGTGCAGCCGGGGAGGTTCAGCGGCACGGGCCCGGCAATCGCGCCGCGCCCGGTCCCGGCACGCGGCCCATGGGGCCGCGCGTGCTAGAAGCTCGCGCGCAGCCCGAACTGGATCATGGTGGCTTGCATACCCGGATACAGGTCCAGGCCCTGCAGCCCGGGCAGCGCGCTCGTGGTGGTCGTGCCGCGCTGGGTGTAGTGCTCGAAGCGCACGTTGAACTCGCCGGTGGCGCTCCAGGGTATGCCGTACTTGAGGCCGAAAGTTTGTCCGGTGAAACCGGCCAGGCGCGGGTCGGCACTGGCGTAGGTGGGCTGCGCGCCCTGGAACACGTAGAAGTGGAAGAAATCGGCCGCGCTCTGGCGGTATTCGCGCACATGCGGCTCGAAATAACCCCAATCGCCCAGCGCCAGGCGGTAATGCACATCGAGGGTGTCGGAGTGTATGCCCCAGCTGTCGCGCGTATGGCGGTACGACGCCTCGAGCACGTCGTTGTCGAAGGCGTATTTGTTGTCCCAATAAAGGCCGTAGCGGTCGCGCGTGCCCGGACGGCTTTCGTACATGAAGATGCCGGCCGCGTCGTTGCCCTGGGCATCGACCTCGGTGACGATCTTGTACGGATCGGTCTCGTAGCCGCTGGAATGTTCGGCCGACACGTTGCCCTGCGTGATCCAGCGCCGCGACACCACCTGCGTCACGCCCAGCAGCAGGTCCTGCACGTTCTTGGTCTGGTTGCCGCGCTTGTCGAAGGCGCCATATAGGCTGCCGGGCACCGGCGAACCGCCCACGGGAGAAACGGTGTCGGCCTCCACGTTGACCCCGAGGGCCAGGGTCGTGTTGCGGTTGTTGAAGTCGCGCGACAACTGGGTGTTGACCGAGGCCGAGAAGAAATCGAGCTCATGCGACAGGGCCAGCCCCACGCTGATCTTGTTGCGTGTGCCCAGTGCCGTTTCGTAGCCGCCGCTCAGCGCGACGCGCTGGTCGTGGAAGGACTGGTCGATCGGCAAGGCGCCCGGCGCGACGGTGTATTTCTGGTTCTGCACGGGATTCGTGCACAGGCTGCTGCCCAGGTTGTCGATGCCGCCGCCCCCGCCGCCCGAGGCGCTGGTCGTGGTCTGGGTGGTGGTGGTCACCGGCGGGTTCAGGCTGGTGGCCGTGGGCGTGACGAAGCTCTGGGCGATCTTGCTCGGAATGGCACCGATGGGCGAGCCGCCGCACACGGCGTCGAGGGTCAAGTGCGTGTTCCAGGCGCTGTCTTCGGACAGGGGCTGGCGCACGCTGACCAGCACTTCGAGGTCCTTGATGCGGTTGTCGCTCTCCTGGTAGTACAGCAGCCCCGAATCGAACTGCAGCGGACGCGCCGTATCGGCGCCGTCGGCCGCAGCGGCCGCCACGTGGGTGCCGCCACCGACCAGGGTCAGCGCGGCCAGGGTCAACTGGCGCCGGCGTAGTGCGCGCGGGGAGCTTTTCAGTTGCATCCGCAGCCTCCGCCGCCGAAGCCGCGCCCGCCTGTGGCGCCTTCCTTGCTGAAATACACGTGATCATCGATGGCCGCATCGATGGCGGCGGCATCGAGCATCATCTCCGGCTTGGCCATGAGATCGCGCTCCCAGGGCTTGGGGCCGACATTGGCACAGGCGCCCAGCGCCAGCACCGTAAGCACCGCGGCGGCGCGCGCCAGAAGGCGCACCCGTGGCGGCCCCGCAAGCGCGGAACAAATCGAAGGGGACATGGCACTGCTCCGCATCAAGGGGTTTCGGCCAGCAGCGTTGCGAGTTGCTGCTCGGCCTGGCTGCGTTCGCTTTCGCGAAAGCCGGGGTGGGTGTAGCGCA
>Ga0209698_10001837_pt1 | contig 24396 bp, 20 predicted proteins | sample LitLauG_LLR_2012_FD_187203 | JGI IMG/M metagenome (GOLD analysis project Ga0209698, IMG submission 187203) | Freshwater sediment microbial communities from Pennsylvania, USA - Little Laurel Run_MetaG_LLR_2012 (SPAdes) (version 2) | ecosystem: Environmental > Aquatic > Freshwater > Creek >... | reverse complement strand
CCGTGACCCACACCGTGCAGGACACGAAGACGATGCTGCGCCGGAGCCTGCGCCGGATCGTCCGCTACCCCAGCATGACGGTGCTCCTAGTCGGGATGCCGGTCATCTTCCTGCTGATGTTCGTCTACGTGTTCGGCCAGACCCTCGGGGCGGGCCTGGGGTCTGCCGCCGGTGACAGGGTCGCCTACGCCAACTACGTGACTCCGGGCATCATCTTGATCACGGTCGCCACGGCCACTCAGGGAACCGCGATCTCGGTCGCTATGGACATGGCTGCCGGACTGATCGCGCGGTTCCGTACGATGCCCATCGCCCGAGCTTGTGTGCTCACTGGCCACGCCCTCGCCAGCTTCGTCCAAACGATGCTGAGCTTGCTAGTCGTCATCGCCGTCGCTGTCGCTGTCGGATTCCGGCCCACCGCCGGCCCGGCAGCCTGGCTGGGCGCACTCGGCATCCTCGCCTTGTTCTCCTTCGCGCTCACCTGGCTGTCTGTCGCGCTCGGCCTCGTTGCCAAGAGCCCCGAGAGCGCCAGTAACCTGCCAACATTTCTGGTGCTCCTGCCCTTTCTCGGCAGCGGCTTCGTCCCCACCACTTCCATGCCCACCGTCTTGGGCTGGTTCGCCAGCCACCAGCCCTTCACACCCACCACCGAGACGATCCGCGGGCTGCTCCTTGGGACTCCCATCGGCTCGAACGCGACGGTCGCAGTCGCCTGGTCGACTGGGATCCTCGTGTTGTCCTACCTGTGGGCGAAGCGACTGTTCAACCACCACTTCGCCCGGTAAGGCCGCTCTGCGCTGAGGCAACGTTGTGGTGTGCGGTAAAGCCGGTGAGACTCTGTCGGCGCGGGTAGCGCAGTTACATCGGGTCCCGAACCGCCCCCGCCCGAGAAACCCACGGGTCCCCTGCGGATTCGCAACGCTTGTCCCAGCGGGGCCGGGGGCGCGCGGCGCCTCTTCCGGCGCCGGTCCTCGACGACACCTCGTGGCGCCGTACCGGCCGCGCGGGAGCATCGGGGCCGGCCGATGTCCTCGGTCAGCCGTCCCACGTGACCAGCTGCCGGTCATACCCTCGGAAGATCATGTTCTCGTGGCGGTGCGGCGGCTGCTCGTAACGGACGCCTGGCCATCGGGCGACCACTCGCTCAAGGACGACTCGGCCTTCCAGCCGCGCAAGGGGAGCCCCGAGGCAACGGTGGTTGCCGTGCCCGAACCCGTAGTGGCGGAACAGCCGAGTCGGATCGCGGTCTAGCCGGAAGGCGTCCGGGTTTTCCCAGATGTCGGGATCCCGGTTGACCGCCGCGAACAGAACCATCGTCTTCGCCTCTTTCGGGATGTCGACCCCGGCGACGGACGTGGCTTCGTTCGGGGTGCGGAACAGCCCCAGAGTCGGAGAGTCCAGCCGCATGCTCTCCTCGACTGCCAGTTCGCACAACGCCGGCTCCTTGACCAGGCGCTCGCGCAGGCCCGGCTCGACGATGAGCCTGTGAAGCAGGTTGCTCAGGTGCAGGGTGGTCGTCTGGATCCCGCCAATGAGGAGCAGCTGCAGGACCTGCTGAACCTCCGTGTCGTCCAGGGCCCGGCCGCCTTCCGTCGTCGTGAGTATCTGCGTCGTGTAGTCGTCCGGTGCCCGCCCGGAAGCGATCTGTTCCCGGCGACGTCCGATGTGGTCACGCAGGTACGCGTCCAGGGCAGCGGTCGCTTCGACCTCCGCCTGCGCGTGTCCTGGCATCCCCCCGGTGGCGGCGACGCGGGCGTCGGACCAGGCTTTGAAACGATGACGATCGGAAGCGGGCACACCGATGAACTCCGCGATCACCAGCGTGGGCACCGCAGTTGACACCGACTCGTGAAAGTCGCAGCGCCCGTCGACCGCCACCTCATCCATAAGTGCATCGACGATCTGTCGCACCCGACTCTCGAGCTGGTTGATCAGTCGCGGGGTCCACGCCTTCTGAAGCAGCCGCCGCTGCCAGGTGTGCTGGGGAGGGTCTGCGTCCAAGAGCATCGGCTCGCCGACAGCAGGGCGGTACTCCAGCCCGTTGCGGTACCGGCTCGACCACAGCTGCGGGGTGTTCAGGATCGCCGTGATGTCCGACGTGCGCGAGACCGTGTAGAAGTCTCGGGCGACGTCGTGATGGACCGGGCAGCGTTGCCTCAGCTCGGCGTACGCACGGTCAGGCTCGGCGTGCGTCGCCGGGTCGAAGGCGTTGTAGTCCATCCCGCGATCGTGCCCTATTCTTGACATGGCGTACAGAAAGGGCTGCTCGATGATTCGCGGGATCCACCACGTGGCCATCTCCACAAGCGACCTCGACCGGCTGGTTGCGTTCTACCGTGACGTCATCGGGCTGACGGTCCTGCGCCAGAGCGAATGGTCGCCCGGGTCAGAGCTCATCGACGCGATCGTCGGGCTTGACGGCTCGTCGGCTCGCACGGCGACTTTGGGCGCCGCCAACGCCTATCTCGAGCTGTTCCAGTACCGAACCCCCCCGGGTAGGCCTCAGGACCGGGACCGCCCCGTCGCCGATCACGGGTACACCCACTTCTGTCTCGATGTCGTCGACATCGATGCCGAGTACGACCGGCTGGTCGAGGCCGGCATGCGCTTTCACTGCGCCCCTCCGCCCGCGTCATCCCTCGGGTCCGGAGCGCTCCGCTCGACCTACGGACGGGATCCGGACGGAAATGTCATTGAGCTGCAAGAAATCCTCGATGACAGGTATCCGCTGACGCTGCCCCAGCTGGCCTGAGAAGCTCTGGGTCCTCGGCGCCGCGCTAGGCCCGGGCCTACCGATAGTGGGAAGGCGGCCGCACCAGCTCTAACAGCTGAGCGGCGGTCCCAAACTGTGCCAGTGGAGCTGCCGGGGCCTGCGCCGCGAGAACGCGCGTGGACCCGATGGCCGCTACCACGCTTCCACCGGCCAGCAGGGCTCACCGCGGCAGTTCAGCGGCAGCGCCCCGTGGTGTCGGTCCGCGACAGTACGGACCGCAGTGCATCGACGGCGCGGTCGGCTTCCGCCTCAGTCATGATCAGCGGCGGCGACAGGACCAGGTTGTGCGCGCAGTCCCGGACGATGACGCCGGTCTCGCGGCGAACGATGTCCGGGAGCATCGGGTCCAGCATCGGTAGCGGAGTGCGCTTGTCCCTGTCGGCGACCAGCTCGACGGCGTGCATCATGCCGACGTAGCGGACCTCACCGACGATGTCGAGGTCGAGCAGGGTTGCCAGGCCCTTGTTCAGGTAGGCGCCGATGGTGACGGCCCGCTCGAGGAGACCTTCGTTCTCGATGATCTCGAGGTTCTTCAGCGCAACGGCGGCGGCAGTGGGGTGTCCGTTGTAGGTGTAGCCCATCGGAAATCCGTGGTCGCGGCCGAGGACCTCTGCAACACGGTCGGCGACGAGTACGGCCCCCAGCGGGATGTATCCGCTGGTGATGCCCTTGGCCGTGACGATGATGTCAGGGTCGACGCCGAAGTGCTGGGCGGCGAACCAAGTTCCGACGCGACCGTAGGCCGTGACGACCTCGTCGAAGATGAGCAGGATGCCGTGCTGCTTGAGGAGGGCGGCCACCCGCGGCCAGTAGTCGTCCGGCGGAACGAGCATGCCGCCGACGCCCATGATCGGCTCGCCGAGCATGGCGGCGATGTTGTCCGCACCGATCCGCTGGATCGTCTCTTCAAGCTCGTTGAGGAGGAACTCGGTTGGGTCCTGGCCGTCGTAGAGCTCACTTCGGTACGGCCAGGCCGGAGTCAGGTGCTCGACGTGCGGCAGCATCGGGCCGAAGCCGTCGTGGTAGACGTCGAAGCCCGAGGCGGAGCCGCCGCCGTAGGCGATCCCGTGGTAGCTGTTGCGGCGGGCGATGATCCAGTTGCGGTCCTTTTGGCCGTTGCGCCAGTGGAAGTAGCGGGCCATCTTGATCGCGGCCTCGTTGCCCTCTGAGCCACCGCTGGTGAAGTACACGTGGTTGATGGGGTCGGGTGCGATGCTCGCGAGCTTGGCGGCCAGAGCGATGGCTTTGTCGTTGGAGAACTCCCAGAAGCTGGTGAAGTACTCCAGGGTGCGCATCTGCTCAGCTGCGACCTCGGCGATCTCCTCCCGCCCGTGCCCGATCTGGGCCAGCCACAGGCCACCAGTGGCGTCCAGGTACTCGCGGCCGGTGACGTCGGTGAGGTTGCAGCCCCTTCCGGCGGTCATGATGACGCGCTCGGTGGTGGTGCTGGGCAGGTAGGGGTGGATCAGGTGTGCTCGGTCCAGGGCCTCAAGGGACGGCGCGGTGAGGTCGACCGAGACGCCGGCGATGTCGGTGGTGCTCATAGGTGCTCTCCTTCTCAGTCCGGTCAGTACCGGATCCACGTGGTCTTGAGACCGGTGAACTTCTCTAGTGCGTGCAGTGACAGGTCGCGGCCGAAGCCGGACTGCTTGAAGCCGCCGAACGGCGTGGTCGGGCCGAGGGCGTCGACGGTGTTGACCGAGACCGTTCCCACGTGGAGGCGGTCGCTGACTCGGTGCGCGCGCGAAAGGCTGCTGGTCCATACCGACGCCGCTAGCCCGTAGGGGCTGTCGTTAGCGATGCGGACGGCGTCGTCCTCGGTGTCGAACGGAATGACTGCCAGTACCGGCCCGAAGATCTCCTCGCGCACCGGCGAGCTGTCCTGCGGCAGACCGGACAGGACGGTGGGCTCGACGTAGCAGTCGGACCCCTCGATGGTCACCCGGTTTCCGCCGGCCAGGACGGTCCCAACACGGGCGCCTTCGGTCAGGAACTGCTCGACACGTGCGGCGTGCGACCGGTCGACGAGCGGGCCCATGGTGGCGTCCGGGTCGAAGGGGTGACCGAGGCGGACGGCCCGCGCGTGGCGGACCACGGCCTGGGTGAACGACTCGGCGATCTCGCGCTGGACCAGCAGCCGTGAGTTCGCCGAGCAGACCTCGCCCTGGTTGAAGAAGATGGCCCGGGCCGCGTACTCGGCGGCCAGCTCGAGGTCGTCCGCGTCGGCAAAAACCACGTTGGGGCTCTTGCCGCCGCACTCGAGCCAGACCTGCTTGAGGTTGGACTCGCCGGCGTAACGCAGGAAGTACTTCCCCACCTCCGTCGAGCCGGTGAAGGTGACGGCGTCGACATCGGGGTGGACGCCAAGGGCCCGTCCGACAGTCTCGCCGCGGCCCGGCACAACATTGAGGACGCCATCGGGGAGTCCGGCCTCGGCGGCCAGCTCCGCGAGGCGTAGCGCCGACAGGGGCGACTGCTCCGCCGGCTTGAGCACCACACTGTTCCCCACCGCGAGAGCAGGCGCCGCCTTCCAGATAGCCATCTCCAATGGGTAGTTCCACGGCACGACAGCACCGATCACCCCAAGGGGGACCCGCCGGACGAGCGCAAGGTTGCCCGGGGCCGTGACCGGGATCTCACCGCCGACCTTGTCGATGGTCTCGGCGTAGAACTGAAGAATCGCAGCGCTCCCAGGCGCGTCGATCGCCCATGCGTCCGCCGCCAGCTTGCCCATGTCACGCGAGTCAGTGACCGCCAGCTCGTCGCGGGCATCCACGATGAGCTGGGAAAGTCGCAGGAGCGTGGCCTTGCGGGTGTCGGGCGAAGTCCGGGACCAGGAGCCGCTGTCGAAGCTGGCGCGGGCCGCGGCCACCGCGTCGTCCACGTCGAGGCGGTCGCACTCTGCGACCTCGGCGATGGTCTGGCCGGTGGCGGGGTCGATCGTCGGCTCGGTGCGGCCGTCGCGGGCGTCACGAAAGTCACCGTCGATGAAGGCCTGGGTGCGGGGCGACAGGGCGTCGGCGATCGACTGCCAGTCGGCGCGGACTCGGGTCACGGAACTCCTGCCTCAGTGGGCTCGCCTGGTGCGACGATTTCTTTGATAATGTATTCAAGGAACTGTGGGGTGTCGTTGTCAACGGTTCGCCGCATCCTGTTGTACAGATCGAGTCGAAGATCGGCAGAGACGGAGTCGATGCAGGATGGCACGGCCGAGGAACCAGCTGGAGCGACGTCGTCAGCTCCTGGAGGCAACGGGGCTGGCCATCGCCGACAACGGGCTGTCGGGGCTGCGTCTCAAACACATCGCCGATCGGGCAGGGATGTCAATCGGCTCGGTGCTGTACTACTACCCGGACTTGGACGCGTTGCTCGTCGAGGTTCACGAGCAGGCCCTGGGGCAGTTCTACTGGGCGCGCGTCAGCGCGAGCACGGCCGAACCGGACCCGGTCCGTAGGCTCGTGCTGGCCGTGGAGCATGGAATTCCCCTCGATGTCGGTGACGCGACGATGCGCGTGATCTACGAGCTGCACGTGGCCTCGTCGCGCGAGGACAGCCATGCCGTCCTGCTCACCCGGCTATGGGAGCGTGAGGTGTCGCTGTACGAGGACATCCTGCGGGGCGGCGCCGAGGCCGGGGCGTTTGCGCTCCGGGGTGAGCCGCGAGCCATCGCGGAGACTGTTGTGGCGCTGGAGGACGCATTCGACCTCCATCTGACTGGCCGTAACGCTGCCCTGGACCGCGAGACCGCTGTGCGTCGCCTGCTCGACTACCTGGGGCTGATGACCGGAACCGAGCTCTCCCCGGTCATCGCAACGCCGCCGGCTCGCTCAAAGGCTGACGCAGCGCCGACACCAGACCCGACGCGGCCGCGGCCGGCGTATGACCTGACCTCGTCACGATCGATATCCGGTCCGGAGTGACCAGCTCCGCCAGCGGGCGCGCGATTACCGCGCGCCCGCCGCGTGTGGTCGGGCTGGCCGGTTTGGTGCCCAACAGCACGTGGCCAAGACCTTTGCCGAACACCGAACGTGGCATCTCGAAGGAACGGGATCGGTGTGACGATGCGCGGCTCCAGCCCGTACTCGGACCGGAACAGGTCGTGGGTCACTCGGCGCGTCCCGCGAGCAGACGATCACGGACGGAGGCGTCGCACGCGGCGTCGACGACCGTCAAGGCAAGGCCAGCAGCGGCGTCGAGCAGCGCCTTGTCCGCGTCGGACGTGACGCACGCGGCAGCGAACTCCCTCTGGTGGTTGACCGCCGGCGCAGAACCGATCCCAACGTAGGGGTGGATCGACGGGACAACCTGCGACACGTTGCCCATGTCGGTGCTGGCACGGCTCATCCGACCGAGCCCGGTATCGCCGTCGACGAAAGATCGACCCATTGAGACCATGTTTCGGACGTACAGATCTAGGACCGTGTCGTCGGTGCGGAACTCCGTATACGGCGCTGTCGGCTCGTCCACCTTGACCTCACAGCCGGTGGCCACGGCACCCGCCTCGAAACAGGCCTGGACCCGCTCACGGGTTCGTTCCATCAGTGCCATCGTCTCTCCGCGCACATACCAGCGGCCGGTGCTGTGCTCCGGGATCGCGTTCGGCGCCTCCCCGGCGCCGGTGACCAGACCGTGGACCCGCGTACCCGAGGGGAGCTGCTGTCGAAGCAGCCCGATCGCCACCTGGGCGATGGTGAACGCGTCGGCGGCATTAACACCGTCCTCGGGGTACGCGGCAGCATGCGCGGCCTTCCCCAGGTACGCGACGTCGAGATGCGAGACGGCGAACGGGCGGGCGCGTGCGACGTCGACCGGCCCGGGGTGCGCCATCAACGCCAGGTGAGCTCCAGCGAAGGCCCCCCGCTCGAGCATGAGGATCTTGCCGCCGCCACCCTCCTCCGCTGGAGTGCCGAGGAGAGTCACAGTCAGGCCCAGATCGTCAGCGATCTCCCCCAGCGCGAGCGCCGCGCCGACCGACGACGCGGCGATGATGTTGTGACCACAGGCGTGACCAAGCCCCGGCAGTGCGTCGTACTCCGCGCAAACCACGACATGAAGCGGTCCGCTGCCCCGCGTCGCCCGCACCGCAGTGTCAAGACCGGCGCAGGAGTCGGTGACGTCAAACCCCCCATCGGCCATGGCGCCGCCGACCCATCCGGCAGCCTTGTGCTCCTGCCACGCCGTCTCGGGATTGGCGTGGATCCGATGGCTGAGGTCCAGCAGAGACGCGGACCGGTCCCAGACACCGGCTCGTGCGGCGTCACAGGGGTTCATCGGTCATCCCCAGGCACCCCGTACGAGGGGGCACTGGTGGGGTCCAGCGCACGGGCGAGGTAGGCGTCCTTCTGGGGCGCCCACAGGAGCCACAGGCTGCGCAGGTCGCCGATCGGGTCGTCGCTCCAGTCGATCCGAAGGTCTGTCGTGGGCCACACAACCTGGTCGGCCACCAGCAGGCCTGCGGAGTGGACAGGCCCCGCCTCTCCGCCGACCGCCTGCCCAGCCTCCAGGGCGGAAAGCAGCCGCGCCTCCAGCGGCAGCGACGGGTCCATACCGAAAGCCTCCGCGCACGCGGTGAGTACGCCCAAGCTGGCGAGCAGGTTGCCGGCCACCTGGCAGTTGCTTCCGGACGCGTCACCGTTGACGCCCAACGACCTCGCACCGCTGAACACTGCAGTGCGCCCAGCGCGGTCCACTGCGGTGACCTGGCGGAAGTCGGCGTAGGACGCCGAGGCACTCACTTCGGCCACAGCGTCCACGGCCGTGAGCCCGCGGGCGAGCGCGTCAAGCGTTGCCGGACCAAGGCTCGGGTCGGTCACATTCTGCGTCGCCACAGCACCCACCCCCGCTCGGACGTACGAGCACCGTGAGGCGACGGCCGGGCTCGAGGATGTGATCGCCACGCCGAAAGAGCCCGTTCGGGCGCACCGACCCACGATGCTGAACGTCATCTATGCGCCGGGATGACGGCTGTGACATCGATCTCCACGAGCCACTCCGGGCGCGCGAGCGCGGAGACAACCAGACCGGTCGACACGGGGTAGACACCCTTCAGCCAGCCCCCCATGACACGGTAGACCGGCTCGCGGAATCGGACGTCGGTCAGGTAAACGACGACCTTCACGATGTCACCGAGCTCGGCGCCGGCCTCCTGGAGCAGCATCGAGATGTTGGCCATCGCCTTCTCAGCCTGCGCCTCCACGTCACCGACGCCGACGCTCTCCCGGCTGTCGAGATCCTGACCGATCTGGCCCCGCAGATAGACGGTGTCGCCGGCGACCACTGCCTGGCACAGGTCGTTGTCGAGGTTCTGCTCCGGGTACGTCTCTTTGGTGTTGAACGGCCGGATCCGACGGTGCGTCACGAGCGCCCCTCGACTCGGGCTTGCTCCCTGACAACCGTACGTGTGCCGGCTCGCATGTCCACGATCGGCTTGAACATCGGGTGCGTGGCGGCCTCAGTCGCCTTCTCGCCGTCGATGCCCACCTTCTGGCCGTGACTGATCGACGCGACGTAATCGGCTTCGGAACGGATCATCTGCTCACTCCAGGTGCGGGTCAGGCGCAGGGTGGCGCGCCACGTTGATCCTGAGGGCTGACTAACCTCCGTGTCGAACAGGACTTATCGACACACTAGTTCGATTCCATCAATGCAGGGATGCATGCGCGGCACAACGCAGCCAAGGCCTCTGCCTTACGGGTCCGTCGACCTCCGGCGACCCGCATGAGAACGAGCCGTAGGTGCGCCCCGGAAGCTCCTAGGTCGACGTCGATGGGGACGACGACGTAGGGGAGGCCTTCGATGGACACGTCCGTCCGGGGACGCAGGTTCAAGACGGTGTAGCCGACGCCGCGGGCCACGAGCGCTCGGGCCAGCTCGGCGCTCAGTGTGCGGTGACGCACCCACGGCGTTACCCCTGATGCCGCGAACAGTCGTGCAAAGTAGTCGCGGCTGTGCGGAAGGTCGAGCAGAACCAAAGGCTCGTCGGCCAGTGCGGCCAGCGACACCTTGCGCCGCCGCGCAAGACGATGGTCGGCTGGCAGCAGCACATGAGCAGAGACGTCGCACAGGACCTCTTTGTCCAGCTGGGGGTGGTCGGCCAGGTCGTAGCCGAGCGCCAGCTCGAACAGGCCCCCGATGAGCCCTTCGGCAAGCCTGTCGTGGGAGTCCTCGATCGTGCTCAGCTCGAGATCGGGCGCGTCCCTCGCTGCGCGGGAAAGAAGCTCGGGGACCACGTACGGCGCCAGAATCGCGAACACTCCGATACTGATGGCGCCCGCAACCTCGCCGCCCAAGTGGGAAGCATGCTGCTCCAAGTCGGTGGCCTGCGCGAGCAGCGCTCGGGCATCGGCGAGCAGGGCAGCGCCCGCCGGTGTCAGTGTGATCCCCCGCGCGTGACGGCGGAGCACGAGCTGAACCCCGAGCGTCCGTTCCAGCTCTGAGATCGCGGTGGACATCGCCGACTGCGACAGGTGCACCCTGGCGGCCGCGCCGGTCACGGTGCCAGCGTCGGCCACCGCCACGAAGTACTCCAGCTGGCGCAGGGTGTAGTCCGGCATCGCGTCAGCATCGACCCCAGCGGTCTTGTTGTCCATCAACTGCGATGCCGCGGATGACTCCGCTGGATCCTGGCATCGGCGTTGGACACGGACGACGAGGCCGTGGGGCTAGCCTGACAGTGTCGAAACGACTCCGTGAATCACGAGGTAAGCCGCCACCGCCACCAGCACGACATCGATCACTGGCCCCTGCCTTCGGGTGACCCACTGACGGATGCGCTCGAGGATGCTGGCCGTCCGCACAGGGGCTCGACGGGCCAGCAGGTAGGCAGCCAGGAATGACATCTGAGACACGACGATCACGACAACGATCCCGGCCGCCCGAGGTCCAATGCCGGAGACGGACGCGAGGACGGCACCGACGGCCGCCGCGATCACCGGCCAGCCCTGAAGGCCGGCGCCCAACAAGCCGGCCCCCCGCACACCCATTCCCTCGATGCCGGCGACCCACTTCGGCGTCGCCGGGACCCTGGACGCGTGGCTCCGACGCCAAGCGAACAGCCCGAGAGCAGCGAGCCCTGCGGCGATCTGAACGATCCCGGCGGAGGCGACCACGGACGATGCCGAAGACACATGTCCGCTGCCGGCAACCAGCACCGTGGCCACGGAGACCAGGACGGCACTGAAGGTCCAGCCGACCATGAACGCAGGTGCGTTGCGTCTGGCGTCTTTCGAGGCCAGAACTGCGATGAAGGCCAACACGCCCAGCGGCTCGAGCGCCGCGACCAAAGCGAGCACGACCGCTGCGGTCATGGGCCCACTCCTTCATCCGGCCCACTCCCAGCGGCCCGAGCGAGAACGTAGCAGGACGCATCGGGCTGGGTCACAGACCCGGTCGGGACTTTCGAGCAGGCAGCCACGGCGCCGCAGGCTGAGTCCGCCTCAACCGCACGCCGCCGATCCCACCGCGGCGGCCCCCAGTGAAGTACCGATCGGACCGACCGCTGAGACTGACACCTGCCTCATCAACTCGCGGTGACGGCTCGCAACGCGACAAAGGACTCGCGAATCAGCTCGGCCAGATCCGGCTGGTCGGGGCCGCTGGTCCAGGTGTCGAAGGCCACCCGAAAGACGGCAACTCCGGCCTCGGCGGCCAGAGTCGCCTCCGGCTCCTTGACGCCTCGGTCGCGCAAGGTCGCAGCGAGAGCCGACGCGAGGGACGCGAGCTTGATCAGCTCACGCTCCCGCAGCTCGACGTTCGCGGCGATGACCGCTTGACGTTGCCGGGAGTACACACGCCGCTGCTCCATCGAACCTGCAGCCTCCTCAAGTGCCTCGCCGACCGCGGCCAACGGGGACCCGGACCCACGACTCTCCGCAAGAGTGCTCACCAGGAGCTCCTGCAGCTCCCCGGCGCCCGCAAAAAGCACTTCGCGCTTATCGGCGAAATAGCGGAAGAAGGTCCGCTCGGTGAGCCCGGCGCGCTCAGCGATCTGAGCCACGGTGGTCGGTTCGAAACCGCGCTCGCTGTACAGCTCGAGCGCCGCCTGCTGCAGCCGACCACGCGCGTCTGGCTCCCATCGGCCCATAGCCTGATCCTAATTTACGACAGTCGCTGACATGTCCCCAGCGGGGAATGTCTTACGGCCGATCCGAGGTGGAGCCAGCAGAAGGCTCGCTCCGGGCTCACGCCGGCTCGCCCGCCTGACCCCTGCGGCGCGGACCCTGCCGCACCGGTCGGGCGATGGACTCCTCGCCCGACCGGAACTCGTTCGCTATCGCCGCAAGGTGGGCAACCGCCGCGGTCTCCTGCGGCCACCATGCGAGCGAGACAATGCATGGGCTCAGGTCGCGAATGGGCACGAAGGTGACTCCAGGTCGGCGGTACCAGCGCGCCACGGCCTCCGACGTGATGCTCAAACCAACCCCGCGTGACACCAGGTGAAGCTCCGCGTCGAGGGTGGGAGCTTCGTGCACGATCTGCGGAGGCTCTGTGCGGTACTCGCTGAGGATCCAGTAGTCCCGCCACGGCCCGGGCGACGACGGGGCGGCCACGATCGGCTCGGGAAGCAGGTCGGCTATCTCCACGAACTTGCGCCGAGCAAGCCGGTGATCATCGGGCAGGCAGACGACGCGGCGCTCGGCAGCCAGCTCGACCGATACCAGGCCCGTGAGTCCCAGAGGCGGCCGAACGACAGCTGCGTGCACCTGGAAGTCGCGCAGTCCCGCCGACGGATCGGTGAAGTCGAACTCCTCGGACTCCAACGTGACGTCTGGGTTGCGGTCGTAGAAGGTTCGGATCAGCCTGGGCACAATCTCCAGGCCCGCACCGATCGTGTAGCCCAGACGCAACGCCTTGTGTATTCGACTGTTCACCCCCTGGGTGGCCCGAACAGCCGCAGAAAGATCAGCAACCACCTGACCGGTGAGCGTTGCAAACACCTGCCCGGCTTCGGTGAGCTCGACTCTCCTAGTGGTCCGTGCAAGGAGCTGGACCTTCAATGAGCGCTCCAGGTCTTTGATGGTGTGGCTCATCCAGGGCGCAGAAACGGACAACCGATCCGCAGCCCGGCCAAAATGCTGCTCCTCAGCGACGGCCAAGAACGCCTCGATCTGGCGCAGATTGATGTTGTACGCCATGTCCGAGCCGCACCTCCAGGCATCGTGAGCCAGCTTAGATTCTGAGGTTACAGTCACAGTCTGTTACACCGTGGACCCACGCTCAAATGTCGCCGCACACTGGTGCTGTCCGCCTGTGGCGCTCGGGTCGGGCGGATCACGGTGCCGGCAAGAGATGACAGAGCGAAGCAACGAAGCACCGACTGTGTCGTCACAGGCAACAGTAACGCGCAAACTCGTCATTGTTACACGGCGGCACCGCCTTTACTGTTGCGACACCGCGCGGGGCAAGACGGGGCACCTTCGTTCGTGAAGGGAACACCCAAACCTTCAATAGAGCTCACGAGAGGAATGAGCACGGTGGCCGACGTCGAAACCCAGCTCTCAGACTCCGATGAAATCGGAGATCTTCATCATTTCGGATACAGGCAGTCACTACGCCGCACACTGGGCCCATTCGGGTCCTTCGCAATCGCATTCTCGATGATCAGCATTACAACAGCGATCTTCTTCCTGCTACCCAGTCTCTTCGGCACCGCAGGCGCGATTGGAGTTTGGCTATGGATTCCCTGCGCCGCGGGAGTCTTCCTCATCGTCCTCGTTTACGCCCACCTGGCTGCCCGGATCCCCATCACCGGTTTCGCCTACCAGTGGAACAGCAGGCTGATCAACCCCCACTACGGCTGGTTCACCGGCTACACGGCGATGCTCGCCTTCATGGCCGGAACTGCGGCCACGGCGGTAGCTCTGGCGTCAGTCTTTGCCAACGACATCTGGGCGAACCCCACCCACGGCGACATTGTCTTGTTCGCAACGGTCGCGATGGCCGTCGCAGCTGTGATCAACATCGTCAGCATCAAGCTGGTCAGCGCGGTCAACAACACCGGGGTCGTCTTCGAGATCGCCGGGTCCGTCGGTGCCGCGGCACTGCTGTTCTTCGGGTCGCTGTTCTTCTTCCACCACGACGCCGGCTTCAAGATCCTCTTCTCCTCGGAGCGGACCTCCGGAGGAGCCCTGTGGTACGGCTTTGTCCTGGCGGCGCTGCTGCCGATGTACTGCTTCATCGGATGGGAGGGTGCCGCTGACCTCGCGGAGGAGACACACGACCCTCGCGCCGTCACCCCGTTCGCAATGATCCGCGCCAACTACGTCTCGGTGGGCGCCAGCTTGTTCATGATCGTCGGATTCCTGATCGCCATCCCGCACGGGATGGCCGACCTCCTGGGCCAGTCGAAGAACCCTCTCGTCTACATCTTCCAAAGCCACTTCGGCGCGCTCGCCGCCGGGATCTTGCAGGTCGTGGTCTTCCTTGCGATCTTCTCCTGCGTCCTAGCCAACATGGTGGTAGCCACCCGTCTGACCTTCGCACTGTCCCGGGACAAGATGCTTCCCGGGTCAACCATGCTGGGCCGGGTCAACGCAAGAACTCGGACCCCGATCGCCTCCATCATCCTGGTCGCGGCCGTTGGCATCGGAGTCAACATGCTCTCGGCCGGCATCGCATCGAACGTGGTCTCCATCTGCAGCGTGGCCTACTACTTCATCTACGTGCTGACCGTGGGGGGCGCCATCTACGCCTACGCCAAGGGACGCATACCCGCCCTGAGGACCGGCGACTTCTCACTGGGCCGCTGGTTCATGCCCATCGCGGTGGGCGCCTTCGTCTTCGCCTCCGTCGTCATCGTCATCGCTCTGGCGCCGCAGGAGGGCCACGTCGCTGCCCAGTACCTCATCGGGGCACAGCTCGTGGGTCTGGTCTGGTACCTGGCCTACCTGCGCCCGCGGATCGTCAATCGGACCGTCGGAATCCACCGCCAAGAGGTCGAGGACCTCGAGCTCGCCGCGGACCGACTTCCCGCATAGCCGGCAGCGCGGCCGGCGATCAGCCTGGGGCCTGCACCCAGGCGCGCCGGCCGCGACCAGCCAGCGGCCCCCGAGCAACCACCCCCAGGAGTGACCATGACCACGAACACAACTGAGTCAGCGGCCGAGCGCGGCCGCCGCGCCCTCCTCCATGAGCCACCAGGGGGAGATCCGAACAAGCTGACCCTGGTCCGCGCCCTCGGGTCCCTGGTGTGGGACGACCAAGGAAACGAGTACATCGACTGCACCGCCCAGGCATGGTCCAACAACTTGGGAGCTGGCGACCCCCGAGTCGTCGCGGCGGCAGCCGCGCAGCTCAGCGAGATCACCCACGCGCGCCCGACGTTCCACACCCCGGTCCTTCTGGAGCTCGCGGACCTACTCACCACGATCGCCCCGAACGGGCTCGACAAGGTCGGCTTCACGCTGCATGGCTCCATGGCCGTGGAGACCGCGTTCAAGCTAGCCATGCGAAACCGACCGGGCCGCAGCCACATCCTGACGCTTCAGGACGCCTACCACGGACGGTCCCTGACGACGATGGCCGCCAGCTGGCCCCATCCCGGCAACGTCTTCGGTCCCCTCCAGCCACGGTTCACCCGGGTGCCGCACCCTGACCTCTTCCGGCCCCGGAGGGGCCTGACGCCGGAGGAGGACGCCGACCTTTGCCTGGACCTACTCCAAGACACCATCGACAAAGGCATCGACGGCGGTGTAGCGGCCATCATCTATGAACCCATCCAAGGCAACGGCGGTCACAACGAGTTCCCAACCAACTGGCATCGGGGGCTGCGACGTCTGTGCGACGACAACAACATCCTCCTGATCGTGGACGAGGTGCAGACCGGGTTCGGACGCACCGGCCGCATGTGGGGCTGCGAGTACTACGGCATCGAGCCGGACATGGTCGTCTTCGGCAAAGGAGTCGGCGGCGGCTTCCCGCTCGCCGGTGTCCTGGCACGCGCCGAGCACGCCCAGTTCATCGCCGGTGACGATCAGCTGACCTTCGGGCACTTCCCGATCTCCATCGCAGCCGGCCTGGCTGCGGTCCGGGCCATCCTCGACGATCGGCTGTGCGAACGGGCAGCCGATCACGGGGCGTACGCCACCAAACGACTGCTGCAGATGCAGGACCGGTTCGAGCTGATTGGTGACGTCCGCTGCCCAGGCCTCATGGTCTCGATAGAACTAGTCAAGGACCGAGCTACCAAAGAGCCCGCCCCACGCGAGTCAGCGAAGGTCTTCGAGCTCGCCCAAGCCAGAGGGGTCATCCTCGGTGAGAGCAGGTACGCGGGCCTGGGCAATCTGATCAAAGTGAAGCCTCCGTTGGACATACCAGCCCAGCAGCTGACGCGCGCGTTGGACGTTCTCGAAGAGGTCCTCGAGATCGTGCAGAAGGACAGTGACGCCGGCCTGCTGTGACAGCTGCCCCCGACGAGAAACCGGCTCACCGGGCGACCGCGCGGTCGCCCGGTGAGCCGGCACTGCACGCCCCGCGGCCGGCGATCCATCACATGACCCCGGTGGGTAGCCCTCCGGACACCTCCCCGCTCCTCCCGACGGTGCGCCGCCGCAGACACGCGGGTCCACACCCCAGCAGCCCGCAGTCGCGGCCCAGCCAGGGCGCTCAGACCGCGGACGCCGGCAAGCCAGCTCCTCTACCTGCCACGCCAAGGCTCCAGACGACGCGCGCAGCCACTCAGAACTCCGCCGCCACTGAGATCGAGCCCCCTTCAGCCAGCCCGGATACGGGTCGATACGTCGAGCAGGGCTGCCACCAGCCCTGGACACGGACTCGCGCGGTTGACGGCTGGAGGCGCCATGGCGGTGACACGGCACCGCGTGCGCGTCGCCCTGGGCGCCCTGTGGATCCTCGACGGTCTGCTCCAGCTACAGCGGTCGATGTTCACCGCCCGGTTCGCCAACCAGGTCCTCGCCCCGGCCGGCGCCGGACAGCCATGGTTCGTCTCAGAGCCGGTAGCGCTGACGACTCGGCTCATCGCCGAGCACCCAGTGCCCTGGGACGCAGGCTTCGCGGCGATCCAGCTCGCTCTAGGCATCGGCTTCCTAGTTCCCAGACTGGTCCGGCCCGCCATCATCGCCTCGCTTGCTTGGGCCTTCGGCGTGTGGTGGCTCGGAGAGGGACTAGGCGGAATCGCCGGCGGCCACGCCGACCTGCTCACAGGAGCACCCGGCGCCGTTCTGCTCTACGCAGTCCTTGCTGTGGTGGTGTGGCCCCTGCCAGGAAATGACGGCCGAGATGACGAGCCGCTGCCGAGCGCGCTTGCGCTGGCCTGGGCAGGGTTTTGGGTCCTCGGGGCGGTCCTTCGGCTCATGCCCGGGCAGGCCAACTCCGCGGCGATCGCTGGTGAGATCAGCACCAGCTCAGCCGGAGCCCCCGGCTGGCTGCAACAGATCGACCACGCGGCCGCGGCGGCGGTGGCCCCGGCCGGGGTGTCTTTGATCGTCGCATGGGTACTGGTCTGTCTCGCTGTCGGCCTTGGCGGACTACTCGACGGTGTGCCGCGCCAGGCGGCTGCCACTCTCGGGATCATCGTCGCCTCCAGCTTCTGGGTACTAGGGCAGGCCTTCGGGCAGCCGTGGACCGGCGCGGCAACGGACCCGAATACCTCGCCCCTGGTGGTCTTGATGGCCATCGCGCTCCTGGGTGTCCAGACCTCCACACAGGCAGGAGGTCGCCACCGCCGCGGCGCACCGGCCGTTGTCCCGGCGCGAGCCCCCAGAGCCGTCCCGGTCGGCACCTCGGTCGTACCGGCGATGGACTTCACCCCCGCGTCCGCGAACGTGTGGTCCGCCCCAGAGCTATGGCGAGCGAGGCAGCCGACCGCTGCCGCCAACTGGGCGTCGACAGCGCCGACAACGTCAGCCTCAGATGGTGCGCAGCGCTCAGACCCGAAGTACGTCCCCTCCGAGCGGTAGAGACAAGGCGCTGACGCCACACGGCGCGCAGCCGTCCGTCGCGGAAGCGACCCGCCGCCGCACCCGCGGGAACCCGGGGAGGTAGTGCAGAAGCCAGTCTTCAGGTTCTGGGGTCCGCTCCCGATAAGAACACGAAGCCGGGATATGCACAGGGCCTGTCAAACCGTGGGGAGGGTGGGTGTCTGACGTCGCTGGTCCGGTCGGGTTCGTCCGCAGGCCCGCCTTGGCGAGGCTTCGGCGGGCGACGATCTTCCTCATGCCACTGGTCGTGGGGCTCGCTGCCGCCTCGATCCTGGCAGGCCTGCAGTCCAACGAGCAGACCGCCCGCGAGACTCGGCTGGTACTCGCGCAGATCCACGAGGACGCCCTGCTTCAGCAGGAGATCGTCACGCACGCAGAGGTCATGGGCTACCTGACTCCCGACCTACCGCACAGCCTCGCAGTGCTCAAGACAAGCACCGACACGAACGTCTCCCAGCTCGAGAGGATCGCGGGCGGTGCAGGCGCGGGAGCAGTGGCAACCACCTGGGCGGCCTACCACACGGCCCAGGTGCGGACCGCCAAGTCGCTTCGAGTCGACACGTCCATGCCGACCACCGGCACCACCATGAAGATGGCTGCGCCCACCTCAACAATGCCGGCGGTCACCCCGTCAGCTGCGCCGTCGTCGAACGCTATGCCCACAACAGCGCCAAGCGGCTCGAGCATGGCGATGGGGGCGACCACCCCAGCCACCGCCACTCACGGGTCGAGCATGCCGACCGGCTCCGCGGGCACAGCGCCGGCACCAGGGACGCCCACCCAGGCGGTCGCGGCACCACCCACAGTCCAGGCGACGTTCGCCCGCTTCATCGCCGCCATCAACGCCGCCAGCAACGCGGCCGACGCCAGGGTGACCACCGCCAGCGGTCAGACACGTGCGGGGTCCGTGGCCACCGTGGTCCTCGAGGCGCTCATCCTCGCGCTGGCGTTCCTATGGTTCGCCCTCGCCAGGACCCGAGCAGCTGACGCCTCACGCCGCGCCCTCGCCGAGAGCGAGGCCCGGTTCAGGTCACTGGTTCAAAACGCATCCGACGTTGTCATGGTCCTCAGCCCCGACCAGCGCATCGAGTACGTGACTCCATCGGTGCTGGGCCTAGTCGGACTCGACGCGGACACCGTGCAGGGCAGACGCATCGCCGGCATGGTCAACACCCAGGACAGGACAGTCCTGTTGGCATTCCTGCATGAGATCGAAGGCGACCACAGCGGTGGCTCGCGGTCTGTGGAGTTCCGCATCAAGCACGATGACGGACGGTGGATCACGGTAGAGGCTCTGGCGACCCGACCCCGCGACGGCTCCGACCTCGGCCTCATTCTCACCATGCGCGACACTACGGAGCGCAAGAAGTTCGAGGAGCAGCTCACACACCAGGCGTTCCACGATGCCCTCACCGGGTTGCCCAACCGGGCGCTGTTCCACGACCGGCTCGGACATGCGCTCACCAGGAGATCAGACGATGCCAGCACCGTAGCAATCTTGTTCCTGGACCTGGACGACTTCAAGACGGTCAACGACAGTCTCGGGCACGAGGCGGGCGACGAGATTCTCGTCGAGGTCGCGGACCGACTCCAGCGGTGCCTGCGCAGCAGCGACACGCCAGCTCGCCTGGGAGGCGACGAGTTCGCCGTGCTGCTGGAGGGCATCAGCGACATCAGCGAGGCGGTGGAGGCCGGCCAGCGCATCATCGCGGCACTGGAGCGGCCGCTCCGACTGCGCGGTCGCGAGATCACCACGACGGCATCGATTGGGATCTCGCTAGGACTGCCGCACATCAGCGACGCGCAAGAGCTGCTCCGCGACGCCGACACGGCCATGTACGCGGCGAAAGGCCGCGGTCGGGGCAGCATCGAAGTCTTCCAGGAAATGATGCACGAGATCGCCCACGACCGGCTCTCACTGAAATCCGACCTCGAGGGCGCCTTAGTGCGGGGGGAGTTCGTCGTCCACTACCAGCCGACTGTCAACCTGAACTCCGGCGACTTCACCGGCTTCGAGGCGCTGGTGCGTTGGCAGCACCCCGACCGCGGCCTGGTTCCCCCACTGGAGTTCATCCCGTTGTGTGAGGAGACCGGCCTGATCGTCCCGCTTGGCGGATTCGTGCTCAACTCCGCCTGTCGGCAGGCAGTGAGCTGGCAGCAGACCTACCCGGCCCGCAACCAGCGGACGATGAGCGTCAACGTGTCGGTGAAGCAGCTGGAGTCACCCGGTTTCGTCGAGGAGGTCCGGGTGGCGCTGGACAGCTCAGGTCTAGAACCCAACAACCTCGTCCTTGAGATCACCGAGGGAGTCCTGCTGCGGGAGACCGATGAGATCGCCGCGCGCCTGCGGGAGCTGAAAGTCCTGGGCGTTCAGTTGGCGATCGATGACTTCGGGACCGGCTACTCCTCCCTCAGCTACCTGCAGACTCTGCCTTTGGATGTGCTCAAGATAGACAAGCGGTTCGTGGACAACGTGTCCGTTGGAGCCAACAATGCGGCGCTGGCTTCGGCGATCATCGCCATCGGGCAGGCCCTGGGGATGCAGACCGTGGCCGAAGGGATCGAGCGAGAGGAGCAGGCGAACACGCTACGGCGCCTGCACTGCCAGAGCGGCCAAGGCTACATGTTCGCCCGTCCGCTCGACCCCGCAGGCATCGAAGCGCTGCTTGCGGCGGTCCAGTCCGACCAGGGTCCAGGTGCTTCGCGACGGCGCCCGCGCAAGCCCTCGGTCGCCGGCCCGACTGCAACCGAATTGAAGCCCGCAGCCGACACGCCGTCGCCAGGCCCACGGCCAGTCCCCGAGACCGAGGCCGAACCCGCGAGCGCCACGAGTGTCGCCGCAGCAAGGGCGGCCGAGATCCGAGCCTGGGCGCGCTGCAACGGAATCGAGCTCAGCAGTCGAGGCCCGATCCCGGCCGCCGCCCGCACGGCCTACGTCGAGGCTCACCGATAGCCGCCCGGCGGCCCCACCCGGCGCCGCATACCGCGACACCATCAGCGACGTCAGGCTCAGCCCCCTCGGCTGGCTACAGGCCGAACGCGGTCGTCAGACTGGGCGCGGTCGCTGCCTTGCCGAGCTCCGGAAGGCCCAGCAAGTCCTCGGTCGCTTTCAGCACCGAGTAGTGGTCCAGCTTTCCGCCATAGTTCACCGAATGCGTCCAGTGGCTCATCACCAGCAGCGGCACATGACAGTTGTCCACCGTGCTGTTCGTGCAGTCCGTACCGAAGACCTCACCGGTCGGGGTCCCCTCGTCCCAGGTCAAGAAGATGACCATGCTGCCGGACGTGAACTCGGAGCTGGTCAGCAGCGCGGGCAGCTGAGCCTGCAGCCAGGCCTGCCCCTGAAGGTTCGTACCGGTATGCATGTTGTCGTTCATGTTCGCTGCGATGAAGGAGAAAGCAGCCAGGCTGTGGTGGCTCAGGTCGCTGGCCAGCGTGCCGTAGGGCTGGTCGTTCGCCGTGCACGACGACGACGGGACGTCGTTGAAGTAGAGAACAGGATTGTGCTTCGGCTGGTACAGCCCGTCGGGGCTGGCAGTGCGGTCGCATACCGAAGGCATCGACTCCTCGTACACCCGCCAGCTCTCACCCTGGGTGAACAGGTCGGGGCCGCTCTGATGGCACTTCGTGCAGTCCGTGACGGGCAGCGACGCCAACGGAAGCCCACTCGTCAGCCCCAGATAGTTCGGAACCGAAGGATGGGTGATGGCCCAGTCGTTGTTGGCAGACCCGTAGGTAGTAGCCAGCGAGTTGATGTAGGCGTCCTTGGACACCCCGATGATCTTGTCGTAGGAGTGGTTCTCATCGACGATCCACACCACGTGCTTGATCGTCCCCGCGGGCGGCAGCGCCGTCGTCTTCACGGCACCGGCGAGCGCCGCCCCGGAAGGCCCCCAGGCAGCAACAAGCGCGGCACCCATCGCGACCAGCACCAGAACAACTGAGCGAAGCCTCATCGACCCGATCCTCACCCGTAGGAGCGTCCAGGGCGCCATCCCGATCGAACGTGCGGTCACAGTGTCCACTCTTGCACCAGCGGTGTCATCCCGAAGCGGACTTCTCACATGAATATCGACGCTCCTCGGACTGAAATCGTTGACGTCGAAACGGGCCGTCCGCGGCGTCACCGTGGGGCGGCCGGGCGCACGCGACGCGGGCGAGGCCGGTGAGGAACGCCCGTCCGGCGTTGGCCGCGCCCGACGCTGGTGAAGGGCGCACGCCGCACTCTGGCCTACCCTGGCGGCTGGGCCGGCGGCCGGCGGCCGGGGGACGGGGCCGCGGGCACGGGACCACCCTCGGCGACCCGTGCGGGTCGGCTGGGACAGCGATAGGGGAGGAAGATCCAGATGATGGCGTCCGAGCCTTCCTCGGGTGGCGGCGCAGCGTCCGATGGCGTTCCCGGCTACATCCGGGGCGGTGGCGGCGTCGCCGTCGGCCGGCGCCGCGCTGTTGCCGTGGTCGCAGCATCGGCCGTGCTGGTTCTGGCTGCGCTCTCCGGGATCCTCGCCGTCGAAGCAGCCCAGCAGTACCACCGCCTGCACCTGCTGACCACTGAAGGAATACCGGTGGCTGCGACGGTGACGAACTGCTACGGCGTCGCATCCGGAACCGGGATCACCGACGTGGGATTCAGCTGCAACGCGGCCTTCAGGATCGGTCAGCGTCACTACCGTTCGGCCCTCGACGGCACCACACACGTGTACCCGGTGGGCGCGTCGGTCCCAGCCGTCGCTGTCGCCTCTGACCCGACGATTCTTTACACCTCGGCGGCGGCCCGAACGATGTCGGCGTCGCTGAGTGTCTTTGTCGCGCCGGTGCTGCTTCTAGCGGCTGCGCTTACGGTCATGGTCGTAGCTCTGAGCCTGGTGCGGCCCGCGAGAACGAAACCGGAGCCCGGGCCCACGGCCGACCTTTAACAACGTTGAAACAGATGGCGCGCCGGATCGAAACACGCCCCTCCTAGTTTTCCGGGCCATCCGGTGCTGGCTGCGTGGCCGAACTGCCGGACCCCTGAGGAGGGGCCGATGCTGACTGAGATCGCGACAGCGGTGCACCTGGCCGTGAACACCTGTACCGCGACATCGCCGCCGACGGCCTGCCAGCCCTCCTGGCTCGACACCGGCAGCAACTCCTGGCAGCTGACCGCGGCCACATTCGTCGGCTTGATGAGCGTGCCTGGCCTAGCCGTCCTCTACGGGGGGCTGGTGCCCAAGAAGTGGGTTGTGAACACCATGTTCATGGCCTTCAGCGGCTTCGCCCTGGTGCTGGTCGTGTGGGTGCTATGGGGTTACAAGATGGGTTTCGGGTCGCCCATCGGCGGCGGCACCGCCGACACGTACACGTATACCTACGGCGGGAACTTCTTCAAGAACTTCTTCTCGAACTTTGTCGGCCATCCGGAGACTGCGCTCAACGGCCGCTGGCAGATCTCGCAGGCTCAGCTGCCGACGGGTACGGCCCTGCCCCTGTCACAAGCGTCGGCCTCGTTGTTCTACTTCCAGTTCGTCTTCGCAGCCATCACGCCGCTGCTGTTCCTCGGCAGCGTGCTCGGCCGCATCAAGGTCAAGGTGTGGATGATCTTCGTGCCGCTGTGGACCACCTTCGTCTACTCGGTCAACGCGATGCTGCTCTGGGGCGGAGGCTACTGGGCACACCAAGGTGCCCTGGACTACTCAGGCGGCTACGTCATTCACCTCGCCGCCGGAACTTCCGGGTTCGTCGCAGCGTGGGTGATCGGTCCACGGCTGGCCAGGGACCGACAGAAGTTCTTGCCCCACAGCCTTCCACTGGTCTCGATCGGCGCCGGCATCGTCTGGCTGGGCTGGAACGGCTTCAACGGAGGCGACCCCTACTTCGCCAGTGCCAATGCGGCGACCGCCGTGATGAACACCAACCTGGCGACCGTCGCTGCCCTGCTCACGTGGGTGCTGTGGGACATGTTCCTGGGCCGCGAGAAGAAGCCCACGTTCCTCGGCGCCGTCAACGGCATGATCGTGGGACTGGTCGCCATCACCCCGGCCGCCGGCTACGTCAACGGCCTAGGGGCCATGTTGTCGGCGATCATCGCGTCGACGATCGTGTGGATGGCATGGACGTATCTGCAGCCGATAGTGCTCCGTCACGTGGACGATGCGATGGGGGTCGTCTACACGCACGGTCTAGCCGGTCTGTGCGGAGGCCTGCTGGTCGGAATCTTCGCCGACCCCAGCGTCATCGTGTACCCGAAGACCGTCGCCGGTACCCCGTTCGCGGCCGCAGGGTGGCTTTACGGCAACCGGCACCTGTTCTTCACACAGCTGCTGGCGGCGCTCACCGTGATCGTCTGGGACGGGCTCGTGACGTTCCTGATCCTGAAGATCATCGGCCTGTTCACGTCGCTTCGCTACTCCGACGACATTCTTGAACTGGGCGACATCGCCATCCACGGCGAGGAGGCGTACCCCAACGACGAGGGATTCACCAGGGTGGGAAGCGGGTCGGCGCTGGCGACCGCCGGTGCAACATCGGTGAGCGAGGCGGATGCGTGATGGAGGCGGCGTCGACATGGTGAAGAACTCCCGCTCAACGGTGGCCGCGGCCCCGGCGACCCGATTCAGGCTCCCCGACGGCAGCCGGTCGGTCGAGTCACCGTGGGTGTGGCGCGGGTTCCTGTTCCTGGCCTTCATCGCTCTCGGACTGTGCCTGACC